>TARA_B110000090_G_scaffold205018_1_pt1 | contig 19861 bp, 15 predicted proteins | sample TARA_B110000090 | Tara Oceans TARA_B110000090 (sample SAMEA4397239) | marine metagenome | biome: Polar Biome; feature: [SRF] surface water layer (ENVO:00010504); material: water (ENVO:00002006), including particulate matter (ENVO:01000060) such as... | depth 5 m
GACATAAATAGTCATTTCGTTTTCAGAAATTCTTTCGAATGTCATGCCTTCAAAGACAACGGTATCGGCTGTAATTTCTTTTAAAGGAAAATCAACGGTTTCATCTTTGGTTTCCCAGCCTTTCAAATTCCCATGAAAGTGTTTTAATTGTAAGACAAGAGAATTTTCAATCTCTCTAATAATTTCAATTTCATAAAATGATACGATACCATCGTTTATTAATTTGAAGACAGCCATCATTGAATCTCCCGAAGGTTCACTCCAGTTTTCTTCAACTATTCCTCCAAATGCTTCACCTTTCCAATTTCCAGAAATCCATGCGATGTTTTCTAGAACTGGTTCCAAAATTTCTATTTCCTCAATGATTTCAGTAGTGTCATTATTTTTGTTTATCACAGTAACCTCACCAACAATCGCAATCCTATTTCCATTTGGACTTGTAGCCAGTCTAGTAATGTTTTTTATTCCATACTTTTTAAGTGATGCTACTTTTTTCCAACTTTTATCTGTTTCAGGATTTAGTTTATATAAAACGTCACCTCTTCCCATTAAAATAGTTCCATTTATTGTCCAACAAATATCTTCAGAATTAGGTAGTGTATTCGCTATAAATTTAGTCTCAACAGTTTCAGGGTCTAGAGATTTAATTTCCCATTTTTTATTCTTCTTACTAATATAACTTACTAAATTACTTTTAGGGATATTGTGTAAAGAACGGCCAATATTTGTATCAACTTTATAGTTTTTTGGTTCGTCAGTATTAGTTATAAAAAGCGACAACCCGCCATCTTCTAATACAGATGAAATAATTGTTTTATCGTCATACCAATTGTGATAGCCTATAATAATATCGTCAACTAAAGGTTTTGATACGTTTTTTTTTAAATTATAACTATACAATTTTTGTGTGCCATCTTTCTCTAATCGTATTGCCGATGCTCTATTTCTTTTAGGAATTTTTAATGGAGAATATTCGCTTCCTTCAGTTGCTGAAATCCATTTCATTCTTCCAGTTTCAATATCATACTTTACAATATCTGTTTGTCCATTTCTTGTACCAGAATAAAATAAAATATCTTGACTCATGAATGATGGTTGATTATCATAGCCCTCATTGTTAGAAATATTTTTAAAATTTGAGAGTAAAAGTTCCCCATCTTTTAATGATAAATCAAACAAAAAAACATCAGTGTTTTGTTGTGCGTAACTAATAATAGATAGGAGAAGTAATATGTAACTAAGTGATTTTTTCATCAGAAATTTTTTTAGAAGTATCCAAAAGTAACAAAAAAATCCCAAAGCAACGCTTTGGGATTCTGAATTAAAATCAAAATCTAAAACTAAAAACAGTATTTGTTTTCTGCTTTAACTTTTTCTGCAATTTCATTTCTTAAATCAACAATGTCTGGATAGTTAGTGTACTTTGTGAAACGCTTAAGTCCCATTAACATCATACGTTGTTCATCACCTTCAGCAAAAGAAATAATACTTTCTTTCCCTTTGCTTTCAACAATACCTACAGCATTATATAAATATAATTTTGACATTGCTATTTGAACAGTTTGCTCTTTTTTACTAGTACGCTTTACATTTTTCTCAGTTCTTAAAATAGTAGATTCTGCCATATATATTTCAATTAATATATCTGCAGCAGCAATTAATAATTGTTGGTGATCTTCTAAATCCGGTCCGTATTTCTGAACTGCACCACCTGCAACCATTAAGAAAGTTTTCTTAAGTTTTGCAATCATTTCTTTTTCTTCAGTAAATAATTCTGAATAATCTGGTGTGTCAAAAGAAGGAATCCCTAATAATTCTTGTTGAACTGCATTTGCAGGACCTAATAAATCTACGTGACCCTTCATTGCCTTTTTTACAAGCATCCCAACAGATAGCATTCTGTTAATTTCATTAGTCCCTTCATATATACGAGCGATACGAGCATCTCTCCATGCAGATTCCATTGGAGTTTCTTCAGAGAATCCCATTCCACCAAAAATTTGAATACCTTCATCTGCACAATTTTGTACATCTTCAGATACTGCAACTTTAAGAATAGAGCATTCTATAGCATACTCTTCTACACCTTTTAATTCTGCTTCATGATGTGAACTTCCTGCTTCTTTTCTTAACTTAATTCTATCTTCTATATTTTTTGCTGCTCTATAGGTTGCGGATTCACCTGCATATGTATTTGTAGTCATCTCAGCTATTTTAATTTTAATAGCACCGAAATCTGAAATAGGAGTTTTAAATTGTTTACGTTCATTAGCATAATTTACACCAATACTTGTAATTCTACGTTGAGAATCTAAACAAGCAGCAGCTAGTTTGATACGACCAACATTTAGTGAGTTCATTGCAATTTTAAACCCATTACCTCTTTCAGATAGCATGTTTTCAATAGGAACAAGTGTGTCATTAAAGAATACTTGACGAGTAGATGATGCACGAATACCTAATTTGTGCTCTTCTTCACCCATCGTAATACCATTTTCAGGATTGTTTTCTACAATAAACCCTGTAATGTTTTTATCATTTTCGATACGAGCAAAAACAATCATTAAACTACAAAACCCTGCGTTTGAAATCCACATTTTTTGTCCGTTTATCTTATATGATTTACCATCTTCAGAAAGAACAGCAGTAGTTTTTCCTGAATTCGCATCTGATCCTGCTCCAGGTTCAGTTAGGCAATATGCACCAAACCATTCTCCTGTTGCTAGTTTAGGAACATATTTTAATTTTTGCTCTTCTGTACCATATAGTGTAATTGGCATTGTTCCAATTCCTGTATGTGCTCCAAAAGCGGTACTGAAAGATCCTGTTCCACTTGAAATATAATCACAAGTTAATACAGTTGAGACAAATCCCATTCCTAGTCCACCATAAGCTTCAGGAACTGCAACACCTAAAAATCCAAGTTCTCCAGCTTTTTCCATACACTCTTCAGTCAGAGCATAATCTTTTGCTTCAAATCTCGCTTTGTGAGGGATGATTTCTCGGTCATTAAATTCCATTACTGCCTCTTTCATCATTTGTTGCTCTTCTGAAAAATCTTCAGGAGTAAAAACATCTTCACACTTTGTTTCTTTAACTAGGAATTGACCTCCTCTTAATAAATCTGCCATTATATTATAATTTTCTTTTTTTATCTTAATTTAAAAACTCATAAATGCCACAAGCACCTTGTCCTGTTCCGACACACATAGTCACTGCACCATATTTTCCTTGCATATTTCTTTTACGCATTTCATCAAATAGTTGTACAGAAAGTTTTGCTCCAGTACATCCTAAGGGATGACCTAATGCAATTGCACCACCATTAACATTTACTAATTCTTGATTTATATTTAATTCTCTCATTACTGCTAATGATTGTGAAGCAAAAGCTTCATTTAATTCAATTAACTCTAAATCTTCTAGTTTTAATCCAGCCTGTTTTAAGGCTTTTGGAATTGCTTTTACAGGTCCTATTCCCATAATTCTTGGTTCAACACCAGCTGCTGCATAGTTTACCATTCTAGCAATTGGTTCTATATTTAATTCTTTGACCATTTCTTCACTCATAATCAATACAAATGCTGCTCCATCACTCATTTGAGAAGAGTTTCCTGCAGTTACACTTCCACCAGCAGCAAATACCGCTCTTAACTTAGCAAGCGCCTCTTTACTTGTTCCTGCACGTGGACCTTCATCTTTATTGACAGTATATGATTTTATTGCTTTTTTACCATTAGCATCTATATAAGTTTGTTCAACATTTATTGGAACAATTTGGTCTTGAAAACGGTTTTCAGCCAGAGCTTTTAAAGCTTTCATATGTGAATTGAATGCAAATTCATCTTGATCTTCACGAGAGACTTTAAATTGGTTGGCAACCGCTTCAGCAGTATTTCCCATTCCCCAATAATAATCTTCATTACCAGTTTTTACAATAGCGTCGTAATTTAATTCTGGTTTAAATCCTGTCATTGGAACCGAACTCATACTTTCTGCTCCACCTGCAATAATACAGTCAGCCATTCCTGCTTGAATTTTCGCAACTCCCATACCGATAGTTTCAATTCCAGACGAACAAAAACGATTTACAGTTACTCCAGGAACATCAACAATGTCTAATCCCATTAAAGAAATTAAACGAGCCATATTTAATCCTTGAGCTCCTTCTGGCATTGCATTACCAACTATTACATCATCAATACGAGTTTTGTCAAAGTTTGGCAATTCACTCATCATATACTTAATGGTTTCTGCTGCTAACTCATCTGTTCTTTTAAAACGGAACACTCCTTTAGGTGCTTTACCTACGGCTGTTCTATATGCTTTTACTATATATGCTGTTTTCATCTTTTTAATTTCTTAATGGTTTACCAGTTTTTAACATGTGTTGAATGCGTTCTAAAGTTTTACGCTCAGTACATAAACTCAAAAATGCTTCACGCTCTAGGTCTAATAAATATTGTTCTGAAACTTTGGTAGGTTCTGACAAGTCACCGCCAGCCATTACATAGCCTAATTTATTTGCTATTTTTTTATCGTGTTCAGAAATATAATGACTAGCATTCATAGAATCAGTTCCTACTAAGAACATTCCCAATGCTTGCTTTCCTAAAACCAAAATATCATTTCGTTTTACAGGTTGTGTATAACCAGCTTCAGCCATTAATTTTGCATGTGCTTTTGCAGTTGCAATTTGAAGATCTTTATTTACTACAACGACATCTTTTCCTTTTTGCAGTAATCCTAAATCAAAAGCTTCGTATGCAGAAGTAGATACTTTTGCCATACCAATTGTTAAGAAATGTTCTTGTAATACATTTAATTGAACATCACCTTTGTGAAATAAATCAGATGCTCTTAAAGCCATTTCTTTTGATCCACCACCTCCAGGAATAACGCCAACACCAAACTCAACTAATCCCATATAAGTTTCTGCTGCTGCAACAACTTTATCGGCATGTAATGATATTTCACAACCACCTCCAAGTGCCATTCCATGTGGAGCAGCAATCGTTGGGATTGAAGAATAACGCATACGCATCATTGAGTCTTGGAAATACTTAATAGCCATATTCAATTCATCATACTCTTGTTCAGCAGCCATCATGAAAATCATTCCAATATTTGCTCCTACTGAGAAATTAGCAGCTTGATTACCTACAACCAATCCTTGGAAATCTTTTTCAGCGATATCTATAGCTTTATTTAATCCCGCAAGTACATCTCCACCAATTGTATTCATTTTTGATTGGAACTCAACATTTAAAATTCCATCACCTAAATCTTCTACAACTACGCCTGAATTCTTAAACACTTCATTTGATTTACGAATATTATCTAAAATGATAAATGAATCTTGTCCAGGTTTTTTTATTTGTTTTTTAGAAGGGATATCATAATAAAATGTTGCTCCTTCCTGAATTGAATAGAACGATTTATTTCCAGAAGAAAGCATATCATTAACCCAAGCACTAGGTTCTAAACCTTCACTTTTCATAATTTCAATTCCTTTTTCTAAACCTATTGCATCCCAAATTTGGAAAGGACCGTGTTCCCAACCAAATCCTGCTTTCATTGCATCATCAATTTTATAAAGTTCGTCAGAAATTTCTGGAACTCTATTAGATACATAAGCGAATAATGCAGAGAAGCTTTTTCTATAAAACTCTCCTGCTTTATCTTTTCCTGAAACTAAAACTTTAAATCGATCTACAACTTTGTCAATAGTTTTAGTCATTTCTAAAGTAGCAAAATTGGCTCTTTTCTTAGTTCTATATTCTAATGTGTTTAAATCCAAAGAAAGAATTTCTTTTTTGCCTTCGGCAGAAACAGATTTTTTATAAAAACCTTGTCCAGTTTTACTACCTAACCATTTATTTTCCATCATTGTATCGATGAAATCTGGTAATTTGAATAACTCTAATCTTTCGTCATCTTTACAATTTGCTCCGATTCCGTTGGCAACATGAACCAATGTATCTAAACCGACAACATCAACTGTACGGAAAGTTGCAGACTTAGGACGACCGATTACAGGACCTGATAACTTATCAACCTCTTCAATCGTTAAATCCATTTCTTTAACAGCATTGAATAAACTCATGATGCTGAAAATCCCAACTCTATTTCCAATGAATGCAGGAGTATCTTTAGCAACTACTGATGTTTTTCCTAAAAATTGTTCACCATATCCATTTAAGAATTCTAAAACTGAAGCATCAGTTTTTGGTCCAGGAATGATTTCAAATAATTTTAAGTAACGAGCAGGATTAAAAAAGTGTGTTCCGCAGAAATGTTTCTGAAAATCTTCAGAACGGCCTTCGCTCATAAATTTTATTGGAATACCAGATGTATTAGAAGTAATTAGTGTTCCTGGAGTTCTATATTTTTCTAATTTCTCAAAAACTTGTTGTTTGATATCTAAGCGTTCAACAACAACTTCCATAATCCAATCAACATCCTTTACTTTTGCGATATCATCATCTAAGTTTCCTGTAGATATTCTATTTGCAAAACCTTGATTATAAATAGGCGAAGGTTTAGATTTTAAAGACGCGGTTAGAGCATCATTTACCAACCTGTTTCTTACTACTTTGTCTTCAAGAGTTAATCCTTTTGCTTTTTCTCTATCATTTAATTCTCTTGGTACAATATCCAGTAATAAAACTTCTACACCAATATTGGCAAAATGACATGCAATGCCACTTCCCATAATTCCGGAACCAATAATTGCGATTTTTTTAATTGTTCGTTTCATGTGTTTTGACTATTTTTTAGAATACTTTCTTTAAAAATGACTCTTTTATTAATGAGTTTATTTATTGTGTCTGTAACTTCAAAGAAGTTGTTAATTTTTTCTTCTGATATACTAGAACGAACTGCATTATTAAATGCGATTACACTTTCTTTTGAAAGTTCTCTCATCTCTTTACCGTATTCAGTCAGTTTTATAATTACACCTCGTCCGTCATCCGGATTCTTTTCTCTGCTTATAGCACCTTTGTCTTCTATAGTTTTTAATATTCTTGATAAACTAGTAGGTTCCATTCCCATAAGTGGCCCAAGAGATGTCGAGGGTGTTCCGTTCTCTGTATCAACATTTAATAAAACAAATGCAGTCGCCATAGTACTCCCGTGTTTTGAAGCCTGTTCATTATACATTTTTGCTACAGCTTGCCATGTTGCTCTTAAATGATGGTCTATTGATTTTTCTTTTTGCATTTTACAAATATAATAAAAAATATTATGCACGCATAGTATTTTGGAATAAATTATGCATGCATAGTAAATTAGCATAAAAAAAACATAAAAAAAATGAATGTTGCTAATCAATGTTTATCAAAAATGTATCTTTGAAAAAAACAGTATAATTAAATGAATAATTTGTTAGTAGTAAAGAATATAGTTAAAAAATATGGAGATTATACTGCATTAAATAACGTATCTATATCTGTGCCTAATGGAAGTATTTTTGGGCTTCTTGGTCCAAATGGAGCGGGAAAAACTTCTCTGATTAGAATTATTAATCAGATTACAATGCAAGATAGTGGTTCTATTTTTTTGGATGGAGAAGAATTGAGTCAAAAACAGATACAGCATATTGGTTATTTACCTGAAGAAAGAGGTCTTTATAAAAGCATGAAGGTTGGAGAGCAAGCTTTGTATTTGGCGCAATTGAAAGGGTTGTCTAAATCTGAAGCGAAAAAGCGACTGAAATATTGGTTTGATAAATTTGATATAGGAGATTGGTGGAATAAGAAAGTTCAAGAGCTTTCAAAAGGGATGGCTCAAAAAGTGCAATTTATTATAACGGTGATGCATCAGCCGAAACTCTTAATTTTTGATGAGCCTTTTAGTGGTTTTGATCCAATTAATGCAAATTTAATTAAAGATGAGATTCTGGAGTTAAGAAATCAAGGATCAACAGTTATTTTCTCTACACATCGAATGGAATCAGTTGAGGAATTGTGTGAGTATATTGCGCTTATTGATAAATCGAATAAGATTTTGGATGGAAAACTTAGTGATATAAAACGAGAGTTTAAGTCCAATACATTTAATGTTGCTTTGCACACTTCAAATAATGAATTGGTAAAAAATGAAATTACAGAAAAGTTTAAATTATTGCCAACTAGTTTAAAGACTTTAGATAACGAATTGGCATTGAAAATAAACCTTGGAAATCAAACTTCATCAAACGATTTGTTAAATTATTTATCCACCAAAGGAACGATTACTCATTTTGCTGAGGTGATACCAGATGCAAATGAAATTTTTATAAAAGCCGTAAATCAGAATATAAATAATGGATAAACTAAAACTAATAATAAAGCGAGAATTTATTGCCAAAGTTCGAAATAAGACCTTTATCATTATGACTTTCTTGAGTCCTATTTTAATGGTTGGGATGATTTCTTTAGTTGCTTTTTTGACCAAAACGAGTTTAGAACAATCTAGAACTGTAGCATATGTTGATGCTTCAAAATTATTTTTTGACGAGGATTTTAATGATGATAAAACGATTTCATTTGTCAATCTTTTTGATATTGATTTAGAAACTGCAAAAGCCATAACTAAAGAGAGTGATCATTATGGATTGTTGTATATTCCAAAGAATACAGGAATAGACTCAATCTCAAAGAATATCCATTTTTATTCCGAAGATTCTCCAAATTTGATTATGATTGCAGGTATTGAACAAACTATTACTACAAAGTTACAAACATTAAAAAGGAAGCGTTTAGGAATAGATATTGAAAAATTGAATAGTTCAAAAGTAAGTGTAGAAGTAAACCTTTCTAATTTCTCTGGTGAAAGGACGTCTAAACTTATTAATGGATTAAAAATAGGTTTTGGAATTGCGGCAGGATATTTATTAATGATGCTTATTATTATTTACGGGAATATGGTAATGAGAAGTGTGATTGAAGAAAAAACGAGTAGAATTATAGAAATAATTATTTCTTCAGTAAAACCGTTTCAATTAATGTTAGGGAAAGTTATTGGGACAGCTTCTGCTGGATTGTTACAGTTTTTCATCTGGAGTGTTGTACTGTTTGTTTTAATGATTGTTTCTTCGTTAGTTTTTGGTGTAGATTTAACATCAAACGTAAGCAGTATGCAAGGTTCATCTGAACAAATAGAAGTTATTAAAACTGCCGTTGAAAATGATACTCAATTTATTATAAAGGAGTTTTGGAAATTACCAATTGCTTCAATGTTTTTCTTATTCATATTTTATTTTTTAGGAGGATATTTATTATACAGTTCAATTTATGCAGCAATTGGTGCTGCTGTTGATAATGAAACAGACACTCAGCAGTTTATGTTGCCAGTGATCTTACCACTCATGTTAGGTGTTTATGTTGGTTTTTCATCAGTAATTGGTGATCCACATGGAACAATAGCCACGATTTTTTCTATGATACCGTTTACATCTCCTATTGTAATGTTAATGCGCATTCCTTTTGGAGTGCCTTGGTGGGAAATAGCTATTTCAATGACATTGTTAATTATAACATTTTTGGTTGTACTTTGGTTGGCAGCAAAGATATATAGAGTTGGAATTTTGATGTATGGAAAAAAGCCAACCTATAAAGAATTATATAAATGGATGAAATACTAGATTATGGAAAAAATCAACAATTTTTTAGATTACACATTCATATTTAGTAATAAAATACAGTTAAATGTAAAAGCATTATTGTTTGTAATTGTTGCATTAATTTTGGCCTCATTAGCTTTGAGGCTAATACGCAAACTAGTTTCTAGGAAGCTACCTAAAGAAGATAAAATCAAATTTGTTTCAATATTTAGTTATTTAAGATGGTTAATTTATTTAATTATTTTATTAATTACTTTTAATACAGCAGGGATAAACCTTACAGCAATCCTAGCCGCTTCAACAGCTATATTAATTGGTGTTGGTTTAGCTTTGCAAACCTTTTTTCAAGATATCATTTCAGGAATATTTATTCTAGTTGATCAGTCTGTACATGTTGGAGATATTATTGAATTAGATGGTAAAGTTGGTAGAGTAGATGAAATAAAATTACGAACAACTAGAGCTGTAACATTTGACAATAAAGTACTAGTTATACCTAATCATTTGTACCTAACTAATAGTTTATATAATTGGACCCAAAATGGTTCGGAAACCAGAGAAAATGTTCAAGTTGGCGTTGCATATGGAAGTGATACAGAATTAGTTAAATCTATTTTACTCGACGTAGCATTATCTCATCCAAAAGTATACCACCATCCGGCTCCAATGGTTTTGTTTACAAATTTTGGAGATAGCGCATTGGAATTCAAGTTGATATTTACATTAAAGGATAGTTTTGTTGCAGCAGTTCCTAAAAGTGAAATTCGTTTTGAAATAGATAAAAAATTCAGAGAAAATAATATTCAAATACCATTTCCTCAAAGAGATATACATATTATTAGTAAATAACGGCAGAGTTTTTGATTTCAATACTAATGAATTGAAATTACAATCAACTAAAGAAAAAGAATATGGCAAAGATATTAATCATAGAAGACGAATCAGCAATTAGAAGAGTGTTGAAAAAAATCATTTCTGAAGAAAATGATACATACCAAGTAGAAGAGGCTGAAGATGGATTGGAAGGAATTGAGAAGATAAAAAACAACGATTACGATTTAGTTTTATGTGATATTAAAATGCCTAAAATGGATGGTGTTGAGGTTTTGGAAAAAGCAAAAATGATTAAACCCGAAATTCCAATGGTCATGATTTCTGGACACGGAGATTTGGATACTGCAGTTAACACGATGCGTTTAGGAGCCTTCGATTATATTTCTAAACCGCCAGATTTAAATAGATTGTTGAATACTGTTCGCAATGCTTTAGATAGAAAAGAATTGGTTGTTGAAAATAAGCGGTTAAAGAAAAAAGTAAGCAAGAAATATGAGATGATTGGTGAGAGTAAGGCCATTGCCCATATAAAAGAAATTATTGAAAAAGTTGCCGTAACTGATGCACGTGTTTTAATTACAGGGCCAAATGGAACTGGAAAAGAATTAGTTGCTCATTGGATTCATGAAAAAAGTGATAGAACTAAAGCACCAATGATTGAGGTGAATTGTGCTGCAATTCCGTCAGAATTGATAGAAAGTGAATTGTTTGGTCATGTAAAAGGATCTTTTACTGGCGCTAATAAAGATAGAGCAGGGAAGTTTGAGGCAGCCAATGGCGGAACTATCTTCTTAGATGAGATCGGAGATATGAGTTTGTCTGCTCAAGCCAAAGTTTTGCGTGCTTTACAAGAGAGTACAATAAGTAGGGTAGGAAGTGATAAAGATATTAAAGTGAATGTTCGTGTTGTTGCAGCAACCAATAAAGACTTGAAAAAAGAAATTGCTGAAGGTCATTTTAGAGAAGATTTATATCATCGATTGGCAGTGATTTTAATTAAAGTTCCTTCATTGAATGATAGAAGAGACGATATTCCATTATTGATTAGTTTCTTTGCTTCCAAGATTGCTGAAGAACAAGGAACTGCAGTAAAATTATTTTCCAATAAAGCAATTAAATTGTTGCAAGAATATGATTGGACAGGAAATATTAGAGAGTTAAGAAACGTTATTGAACGTTTAATCATTTTAGGAGAAACTGAAGTTTCTGAAAACGATATAAAACTATTTGCAAGTAAATAGTATAAAAAAATCCTGAGTTAACCTCGGGATTTTTTATTAGAATTTATTTCTAAAATCTTTAATCAATTTCTTTGCTTCTACATTTATGTCTCCATCTCCAGCCCAAGCATGCATATCTCCTAAATAATTCATTCCAAGATAATTTGCAGATTCTTCAAAAGGCATAGAAAAACCTTCTTTTAAATCATTTGCATTACTACAACTTATCATTGCCATATTTTTGCCTCTTAGTTTACGTCCAATATCTTTTTCTGTTTTTAATAAATCAGAAATTCTATCAAAAAATACTTTTAAAATTCCACTCATACTGTACCAATAGACTGGCGTAGCAAATATTATGGTGTCATATTTTTCTATAACCTCTTTCATGATTTCTAAGAAATCATCATTAGCATTCTTAAAGTCATAGTCAAAATGGCCAATAGATTTGGTGTTCAAATCAATTATATCAAACTGATTGGTTGTATTTAAATAGTTCACAACAGTATTGGTATCACCATTACTTTTAGAACTTCCTTGTATGATTACAGTTTTATTCATTATGATTAATTTGTTACAAAGTAATCACAATTTGATTGTTGATTTTTGTAAGTTAATTGTTTTTAAATATTGCTCAATCAAAAAAAACAATATTAATAGATAAAGGATTTCAAATTTTATATATTTATACTTTACAATTATTTTAAGATGAATAGATATAAAGTTGAAGGTAAAATATCATTAAAAAATTCAGTAACCAAGGAGGTGTTTGATGATGCAGAGAAACAGTTGAAAAAACTTCGAAAGAAGATAAGTAAACTTCAAGATACGATGTATGCACATGGAAAGTATAGCATGCTCGTATGCTTGCAAGGAATGGATACATCAGGAAAAGATAGTTTGATTCGAGAGGTTTTTAAAGATGTAAATGCTCGTGGAGTAGTGGTGCATAGTTTTAAAGTGCCAACAGAACAAGAATTAAAACACGATTTTATTTGGCGTCATTATATAGCACTTCCAGAGCGAGGTAAAATTGGAGTTTTCAATCGTACACATTATGAAAACGTATTGGTTACTCGTGTGCATCCAGGATATATTATGGGTGAGAATATTCCTTCTATAAAAAGTGTTGATGATTTAGATGACGCTTTTTATCATGCTAGAATGGATTCAATTAATGAGTTTGAAAAGCACATTGCCGCTACTGGAACAATTGTGTTGAAGTTCTTTTTAAATTTATCCAAAGAAGAGCAAAAAAAGCGTTTACTACGCAGATTAAATCTTCCTGAAAAGAACTGGAAATTTTCTCCAGGAGATTTGAAAGAGCGTAAATTGTGGGATCAATATCAAGATTGTTATGAAGATGCGATCAATAGAACATCTAAAGGACATGCACCTTGGTATATTGTTCCTGCCGATGATAAACCAACAGCTCGCGCAATTGTGGCGAATACAATTTATGAAGTATTAAAAAGTAGAGAAGATATTGTTGCGCCAGAATTGCCAAAGAAATATCAAATAGAATTAGAAAACTATAAGAAAGAGTTGAATGAGGAGTAATTTTTTGATGTTAAAAAATTCCAAATAACTCCCTAATTTTAACAAAACCGTAACATAAATAATTCTTACTTTTATAGTTGTAATTAATACGATAGATGAACCGAGCGTGTTAAAATCATTATCACATAATAGAATGATTAATTGCGAACATATTTGACCAATAAAAGACAATAGATATAAACACATGACAACATTAAACCTCAAAAAACCAATAGTATTTTTTGACCTTGAAACTACAGGGATCAACATTGCAAAAGATAGAATTGTAGAAATATCGATTTTAAAAATTCTTCCAAACGGAAATAAAGAAAGTAAAACTTGGTTGGTAAATCCTGAAATGGAAATTCCTATAGAAGTATCTGAAATTCATGGAATTACTAATGAAAGGGTAGTGACTGAGCCAACATTTAACGAATTGGCGCAGCAAGTAAGTGAGATGATAGAAGGCTGTGATTTAGCAGGGTTTAACTCCAATCGTTTTGATATTCCATTGCTTGCCGAAGAAATGTTACGGGCAGAAGTAGATTTTGAGATGAACGATAGAGTTGCGATAGATGTGCAAGTGATTTTTCATAAAAAAGAGCAACGTACTCTTGGTGCAGGCTATAAATTTTATTGTGATAAAGAATTAGTCGATGCACATTCTGCAGAAGCGGATACATTGGCGACTTATGAGATATTGTTGGCACAACTTGAGAAATATGAAGATTTAGAAAACGATGTTTCTAAATTGAGTGAATTTTCTACACATCAAAAACGTGCAGATATGGCTGGTTTTATTATGTTTGATGATGAGGAAGATGAAACGTTTTCTTTTGGAAAATATAAAGGACAGAAAGTAAAAGATGTTTTAAATAGAGATAAAGGCTATTTTAATTGGATTCAGAAGGCAGATTTTCCGTTATATACCAAAAAAGTATTGAAAGAAATCAAAGATAGAATGTCACCTAAAAAACAGGAGAGTTCTGTTGATGATTTAAGATTAAAGTTTAACCAAAAATTATAGTATGATTGTACATTTTGATGCATTACCGAATGACGCTAGAGTTTGGGTTTACCAATCAAATAGAGAATTTACGGATGTTGAGGTAACACAAATTACTTCAAAAATTGAGGTCTTTATGTCAACATGGAAAAGACATGGTGACGATTTAAGAACTTCATATGTTGTAAAATATAATCAGTTTATTGTTTTAGGAGTAGATGAAAAATTGAACAATGTTTCAGGATGTTCTATAGATTCTTCGGTTCACTTTATGCAACAACTAGAAAAAGATTTTAATGTTGATTTGATGAACAAGATGAATACAGCATTTAAAGTTGGGGAGAATATCAATATTATTTCTTTAGCAAATTTTCAAAACTTTGTAAAAGTTGGGAAAATCTCCGAAGAGACTATTGTGTTTAATAATATGATTCAATCAAAAGTTGATTTTGATTCAAATTGGGAAGTTTCTGCAAGTCAAAGTTGGCATAAGCGATTTTTTGGCACAGTAATTTCTTAAGGTTATATATGAAACAAAAATTGCTTTACATATTCGTTTTCATTACTTCAGTATATGCGAATGCTCAAAATTTTGACCCATTAGCGACAGAAGACTATGAAGCACAAGAAGAATGGGTGCATTCCATTTTAGATACATTAACTATTGAAGAGAAAATAGGCCAGTTATTTATGGTTGCTGCATATTCTAATCTTGATGAAAAACATGAGAAGTTTATTACTAATTTAATTCAAAAATATCATGTAGGCTCACTTATCTTTTTACAAGATCAGCCTATAAAACAGGCTCAATTAACAAATAAGTATCAATCTATTTCTAATATTCCATTATTAATTGGTATTGATGCGGAATGGGGATTAAATATGCGTTTAAAAGACACATATCGTTATCCTTGGAATATGACTTTAGGTGCAGTAAGAGATGATAAATTGATTCAGAAATTTGGGAAGCAAGTTGGAAAACATTGTAAGCGAATGGGAATTCACATGAATTTTGCTCCTGTAGTAGATGTAAATACAAATCCAGATAATCCTATAATTGGAAATCGTTCATTTGGTGAGAATCATATCAATGTGGCGAATAAGTCAATAGCATTTAGTAATGGTTTACAAAGTGAGAAAGTTTTGGCAAGTGCTAAACATTTTCCAGGTCATGGAGATACAGCAAAAGATTCTCATTATACATTACCAACGATAGAGTTTTCTGAACAGCGTCTAGATTCAATTGAATTATATCCATATAAAAAACTATTTGATGCAGGAGTTGGAAGTGTAATGGTTGCACATTTAAGTGTTCCAAGTCTAGAATACAATGTTAACTTACCATCATCACTTTCACATAATATTGTCACTAAATTATTGAAAGAGAAACTTGGTTTTGAAGGGTTGATTATAACTGATGCTATGAATATGAAAGCATCTGCTGATTTTGCTTCTTCAGCAGAAATAAATTTAGAAGCAATTTTAGCAGGAAATGATTTGTTGGATATTCCGTTGGATATCCCAGAAACTGTTGAGCATTTTAAAATGGCATTGAAGTCTGGAAAATTGACTATAGAACGTTTAGATGAATCTGTAAAAAAGATTTTGAAGACAAAATATTGGGCTGGACTACATAAATATAAGCCAATAGAAATTAAAAATTTATTAAAAGATATTAATACAATAGAAGATGATTTGTTACATCGAACATTGGTTGAAAATTCAATAACATTACTAAAGAACGATCAAAACATATTTCCAATTCGAAATCTTGACAAACAAAAAGTCGCCTATGTAAAATTAGGTAAAGGTGATAGTACCGATTTTGTAAAAATGTTGAAGAAGTATACTGAAATAGATGTCATTGCTTCTGATCAATTAGATGGTTTAATGGGTCTGTTGGAGCCGTATGATTTGGTAATTATTGGGAATCACAAAACGAATATAAGTCCTTGGAGGAGTTATAAATTTGATGATAAAGATTTGGTTTGGATACAAGAAATTTCAAGGAGGCATAGCGTTATTTTAGATGTTTTTGCAAGTCCATATAGTTTATTACAAATCAAAACCTTTACTAATATAGATGCTGTTTTATTATCATATCAGAATAGTAAAATAGCACAAGAAATTTCTGCTCAAATGATTTTTGGAGCTTTATCTACAAATGGAAAGTTGCCAGTTTCTATTGGAAATGAGTTTTCAGAAGGATATGGGTTAATATCAACTGATATAAAAAGATTAGGGTATACTATTCCAGAAGCTGTTGGGATGGATAGTGAAAAATTGAAGCGTATAGATTCAATGTTTAGTGCTGTTATAAAAGAAGAGATGGCTCCAGGAGGGCAAGTTTTAGCAGCACGATATGGAAAAGTATTTTTCCATAAAAAATATGGCTATCATACGTATGATAAGAAGCAAGAAGTTAGATTGACAGATATGTATGACTTGGCTTCATTGACCAAAATTTTAGGAGGATTACCTATGATTATGAAAAGTGAAGAAAATGGTTTGATAGATTTAGATACTAAACTTATTGAAATGTTTCCCTATTTAAAAGGTACAGATAAAGATACGATTTCTCTAAAAAAAGCATTGTCTCATAATGGACGATTGATTCCTTGGATTCCTTATTATTTAGAAACATTAGATAGTGTGGCTAACAAACCATTAGAAGATTTTTATAAAGAGAAAAAATCAAAAGAGTTTTCAATTAAGGTTGCTGAAAATATGTATTTGACTGATTCGTATACGGATACTATTTATAAAAGAATTGCAGATTCTGATTTAAGAACTAACGAAAGTTATCGTTACAGCGGATTAGTTTTCTATCTGTTTAAAAAATATATTTATAAAGTATATGATAGAGAAATGGATTATGTAAATGACAAGTATTTCTATAAATCTTTAGGTGCGAGAACTTTAACATACAATCCTTTAAATAAATTCAATAAATCAATTATAGTGCCTTCAGAAATTGATACGTATTATAGACATCAAACTTTGCAAGGAAATGTACATGATATGGGAGCCGCAATGATGAATGGTGTCAGTGGTAATGCAGGACTTTTTGGAAATTCTAATGATGTTGCCAAGATGATGCAAATGTATCTTCAAAAAGGATTTTATGGAGGTAAAAGGTATCTAAAGTCAGAAACAATTGATAAATTTAACAAGCGATATTTTGAAGATAAAAAGGTAAGGAGAGGTTTAGGCTTTGATAAGCCACAGCTTGATCCTGATGTAGATTCAACTTGTGGATGTACATCTGATAAAAGTTTTGGACATAGTGGTTTTACAGGGACCTATGCATGGGCAGATCCTGAAACTGAAATAGTGTATGTTTTCCTCTCTAATAGAGTTTATCCAACAATGGATAACAAAGATTTATCACAAAAAAATATTAGACAGTTGGTGCATCAATTTATTGTAGATGCTATAATAGAATAACAAAAAAGCACCAATAAATAGGAGTGCTTCTCATACTCTTCAAGAGTTTATAAAGATGTATTTTAATAATCTACAACATTTGCCCTTAGCCATGATTTATTGAACTAACTACACTTTCAGAAACATTAACAGAAGGAGTTGAGGATTTTAAACTTTTTAGTTTGAAAGAGTTTAATTAGATAAGTGTATAGGAAATATTGGGTTATATTTTAGAAGTTTTTGTTAGAATTAAACCAAGAATGATAGACGATATAAAATATAGAACAGCTATTTGTATGCCGAAAAAATGATTGATTAATAGACTTTGAATACTATAAAAAAAAGGAAAAATTGTGACTCCAATTGAAAAACGAAATGTACTAACAAATTCTATTTCCGTAATTGATTTCTCTACCTTTTTCCATATAAGCCAAGGGATTAAACTATTAAGTACAACTAAATAATAGAGTAAATTCTTTTTCTTTTTTACTGATTTTTTTTCAGTATAAATATCCAAATTATTAATAATCTTATTTGTTTCAATAGGATTAAGATAATCAACATTTAAAGTATTAAGTTTTGTAATTATTTCACCATAACTTTCTTTATCTTCTATATGAGTTGTCAGTGTTTTCATACTATTTCTAACTACTTCCAATAAGTGTTTAGTTGTACTTAAAGAATTATTTTTGTCATAGTATTTTTTTGCGCTAATTGGTTTTCCATAGTAAATAGAAGCAGAACTAGGATACTTAATTACACTGTCGTAATTCAAACCAATAGGGACAATTTGTATATCTAATTCTGGGTATTTTTTAAAAGTATCAAGAATGATATATACAAATCCTTTTTTTAATTCACGTACTCTACGTTGTATATTGTGACTTCCTTCAGCAGCAATATATAAAGTTTTTTGAGCATTCATAATTTCAACAGATTTCCTAAAAACAGTTCTGTTTCTTATAAGAGTATTTACACCATCTCTTTTCCGATAGATAGGAATCATCTTAATACTCATGAGAAATTTAGCGATTAATTTGTTTTTAAAGGCACTTGCTCGTGATAAAAAGTGGATACTCCTTACGTTATTTGTTACGATTAGTAGAGGGTCAATAAGTGCATTAGGATGATTGCTAATAAACAGTATTGCTCCCTTTTTAGGGATGTTTTCTAAGCCTATAACTTCTATTTTTTTATGATAAAAAAATAGACCTAATTTGATATAATATTTTAAAAAAGTATACAAAAACAATTAGGTTTTAATAGTTTTAAGCGCATCTTTTTTTGACCAATAAGTTGCTAAAAGTAAACCAGAAGCAATATCCCAAACACCCCAAAATGCAACTAATAGTGCCATTCCACCTAAATCTAAACCGCTTATTCCGTAAAAGAAATCAAAATAAAGCAACAGTCCTAATCCAGAATTTTGAATTCCAGTTTCAATAGATAATGTTTTTCGGTTTTGAAAATTTAATTTCATCGACTTTGCAAAATAAAACCCTAAGATGTATCCAAGTATATTATGAATAATTACAATAAAGAATACATAGTGTATATGACTTAAGAAAATTTCGAGGTTTTGTGAAAATGCTACGGTTATCAACAATAAGAAGATAATTATAGAAAAGGGTTTCAAATACTTCATTAATTTTAATGCAATTACTGGTTTTTTCCAACGAACAATCATTCCTAAAACTAGCGGAACCCCTAAAATCAATAAGACCAATCTAAACAATACAAATGGATCTAATTCAATAGTTTTTAAAATGGTTGCAGTTGGTTCATGCAGATTACTCCAGAATTGAAAATTTAAAGGTGTCATTACTAAACAAACTAAAGTTGCAAATGCGGTGAGGCTTACTGAAAGGGCAGAATTTCCTTTTGCCATTTGCGTCATAAAATTAGAAATATTTCCTCCAGGACAAGCAGCAACTAAAAACATTCCTAAAGCGATACTTGGACTTGGATTGATTGCTTTAACTAATAAAAAAGTAAGTGCAGGAAACAATATAAATTGTGAAAAAATTCCTGTAAAAAGTATTTTTGGATTTTTAAATAAACGTCTAAAATCTTCAGTTGTAATGCCAAGTGCAACACCAAACATAATAATTGCTAACGTAATGTTGAGCATCCAAAGACCGCTTTTGTCAAAATTTATTACAAGCGAATCTAAATCTTGATTCATATATTTAGTAGTTAATTTACGCTACTAATATAAAGTTTTTTGTT
>TARA_B110000090_G_scaffold65581_1_pt1 | contig 19854 bp, 17 predicted proteins | sample TARA_B110000090 | Tara Oceans TARA_B110000090 (sample SAMEA4397239) | marine metagenome | biome: Polar Biome; feature: [SRF] surface water layer (ENVO:00010504); material: water (ENVO:00002006), including particulate matter (ENVO:01000060) such as... | depth 5 m
CTCATTTATGCCTCTAACTGACGTAACAAGCTAACCATTTCAAGAGCGGACATGGCGGCTTCTGCACCTTTGTTGCCCGCTTTTGTGCCACAACGCTCAATGGCTTGCTCTATAGAGTTAACAGTTAATACGCCATTTGCAACAGGGATACCATGATCCAAGCCCACTTTACTGATACCAGAAGAGGCTTCACCAGACACGTATTCAAAATGAGGTGTGCCACCACGAATTACTGCACCAAGAGTGATAATAGCGTCGTCTTTACCTTGCTGGGCAATTTTTTGTGCTACAAGCGGTATTTCAAACGCACCGGGTACTCGCACAACGCGAATCTTATTGGCGTCAACACCATGGCGCTTTAGCGTATCTAAGGCACCTTCGACAAGGCTTTCTACTACAAATGAGTTAAAGCGACCTACAACAAGAGTGTAGTGGCCATTGGCGTCGTCAAAACGACCTTCAATATGAGTTACAGACATATATTTTCCTTACAATTTATAGTGCAGCAACCGCTTAATCGTTGCAGTCGATGTATTCTTCAATTTCTAAATCAAAACCAGAAATAGCGTTGAATTTCATTTCTTGGCTCAATAAACGCATTTTACCTACGCCTAGGTCACGCAAAATTTGTGACCCAGTGCCAACATTTAAGTAGGCACCAGAACCATCAGTGTTGAACTGGCGAGGTACAGCTGTTTCAAAGAAAGCGTCTATACTGCCTTGTAAATTACGGTCCTCCGCTTGTCCCAATAACACCAGTACGCCTTGACCCTCTTCAGCAATACGCTCAAGACAAGAATCAATAGTCCATTTGGGTGTAGACGGCACCGCACCAACTAAATCTCGTAATACATCCGCCTGGTGCACACGAACAATGGTGGAATCATGTGACTTAATGTCACCCATTGTCAGTGCTACGTGAGTGCCATTGTAAATGCTATCTTGATAGGTATGTAAGCTAAACTCTCCATGGCGAGTCGGTAATGTATGGTGACTCACTTTGGTAATAGTCTTTTCATTCAGATTACGGAAGTGAATCAAATCGGCAATGGTGCCAATTTTTAAATCGTGTTCAGCTGCAAATTTCATCAGATCATCACGCCGCGCCATGGTGCCATCATCATTCATAATTTCAACAATAGTGGCTGCTGGAGTATAGCCAGCAAGGCGAGCTAAATCACAACCTGCTTCTGTATGGCCTGCACGGGTTAACACACCGCCCTCTTTTGCCATTAATGGGAATACATGGCCCGGCTGAACAATATCTTCTGGTTTAACGTCCCCTGATACTGCTGTGCGAATGGTGTAAGCACGGTCAGCAGCAGAAATACCCGTAGTTACCCCTTCGGCAGCTTCAATGGACACCGTAAAGTTGGTTTCGTAAGCAGTACCATTACTTTTTACCATCAGCGGCAAATCAAGCTTTTCACAATGCTCTCGAGATAAGGTAAGGCAGATAAGGCCACGGGCGTGCTTAGCCATAAAGTTAATGTCTTGTGGCCGAACCTGCTCAGCCACCATAACCAGATCACCTTCGTTTTCACGATCTTCATCATCCATAAGGATGATCATTTTACCTTGTCGCAGGTCTTCAATAATTTCGACTGAGGTGTTCATGTTCATGTGATAACCCATACTTAAATACAAGGCCTACACAACAGAGTGGTGGGTAGGTAATTTAGCGGAGTATTGTGCCAGATTTCACCGGCAGTGGCTAGTTATCAGGGCGTTTTGGGGTAGCATCAATACGCCAATCATGACCCACTTGGGAGATCTCTTTAATATCCAGGTCATAGGCTTGCGCCATTTTATCTAATGGCAGATTAAATAACGCTTTGGCCTTACTACCAAGTAGCTTCGGCGCCATAAACACTATTAAATGGTCCGTTAGGCCTGCCTGCAAAAAAGCACCACTTAAACCAGAGCCTGCTTCCACCAGCACCTGATTACACTGACGCTGGCCCAGCACCTCCAGTACCGCTGCTAAATCCACTTTACCATCACCATCTGCGGCACAAACCACCACCTCTGCTCCTGCATTGAGCAAGCCTTGATGCTGCTGTGGGTCAACCACACAGGTCGCCACCAACACTGGGCCATGTTGCTGCAACAGTTTAGCTGTGATGGGCATACGTAACTGACTGTCTAACACCACTCGCAGGGGTTGTTTGATTCGCTCCACAGTAGTGTGATGCACACCCGCTAAAGCCAACTCGTCGGCACGCACGTTCATACTGGAATCATCTCGCAACACAGACCCAATGCCAGTAATCACGGCGCAGCTTTGAGCCCGTAATAGATGCACTTGGGCTCGAGCTTCGGAGCCTGTAATCCATTGACTTTCACCAGACTCCATGGCCGTGCGGCCATCTAAACTCATGGCCATTTTGTTAATGACGTAAGGCTTATTAGTGGCCATACGCTGCAAAAAGCCACGATTAGACGTTTCGCACTCTACCTGCATAACAGGGCCGATAACCTCTATATTTGCAGCCCGCAGTTGAGTTAAGCCTTGCCCCCCAACTTGGGGATTAGAGTCTTGGCAACCGTATACCAAACAGCTCACACCTGCCTCGATAAGACCTAAGCTACAAGGAGGAGTGCGCCCATAATGGCTACAGGGCTCTAAGGTAACATAGGCTGTCGCACCGGCAGCACGTTCACCAGCCGCTCGTATAGCCATCACTTCGGCATGGGGGCCACCAGCTTCTTGGGTAAACCCAGCACCAACCACTTGGTTATTTTTAACTAACACACACCCAACTGCCGGATTAGGCCTAGCGATTAGCTGGCCATAGCTGGCTTGCTCTAAGGCCAAAGTCATAAATTGACTATGGGTGGACTGATTAGTCATTAGCTACCTTGATGATCTTGTTCTAGGCGCTCAATCTCGGCGCGGAATTCGTTAAGGTCTTTAAAACTGCGATACACTGAGGCAAACCGTACATAAGCCACTTCGTCTAACTTGCGCAATTGTTCCATTACCGCCTCTCCCACCAGCTGTGTGCCTACTTCTCGCTCACCACTGGCACGCAGAGAGTGTTTGATCCGGTTTAGACTTGCTTCAATAGCTTCAATACTTACAGGGCGTTTTTCTAGTGATCTCAAGATGCCAGCGCGTAATTTTTCTTCATCAAAAGGTTGCCGCGTACCGTCTTGCTTTACTACTCGAGGCATCAATAGCTCGGCCACTTCAAAGGTGGTAAAACGCTCGTTACAGGTTAAACACTCGCGTCTGCGGCGAATCTGTTCCCCTTCACCAACTAATCGCGAATCGATAACTTTGGTTTCTGGATTACTGCAAAAAGGGCAATACATAGGTCTCTCGGTGAATAGTCTGAGATGGTAGTTATATACGGCATTATAGCCTTAATATTTGCTTCTGGGCCAGCGGACTAGCACAGACGAAAGGGCCGCTAATTTGATGGATTTCTAGCCAAAAACTGCTATTCTGGCGCACTTCTCTAGTTTAAAGGAATAACATGAGCAATTTACCTGTTGCCGAGCTGGCCGCGTTAGCCGCTGCAGTCTGCTGGACTTTCACAGCCATTTTGGCTTCCCCAGGAGTTCATCACTTTGGGGCTGTTGCGTTCAATCGCTATAGAGTGGTCTTTGCTGGGGCGGTACTTATTGCCATTACCAGCTTCATGGATTTGTGGTCCAGCTTACCAGATAACGCCATGATGGCCCTCATGGGCTCTAGCTTAGTAGGCATTGTGATTGGCGATACGGCATTAATGCAAGCGTTGAAACGCATTGGGCCCAGACGCAATTCTGTGCTATTCGCCACCAGTGCGCCAATGGCTGCCGGTATGGGTTTTATTTGGTTGGGTGAAACACTCAGTACTAATTTATTGATTGGCTGTGGATTAATTCTGCTGGGTGTGGTGAATGCTGTTTGGTGGGGCCGTAAAGCTGGCGGCCAGCATCGCTTAGAAAAAGTGAGCGGCCATTTGGGTTTTGGTATTATACTCGGACTAACTGCCGCCTGTGGCCAAGCAGCCGGGGCGGTAATGGCTAAACCCGTGTTATTAGCTGGTGCAGACCCTATTGCGGCATCGGCGATTCGAGTGGGTTTTGCTGCCCTAGTGTTATTGTTTTTACGTGCCATGCCTTTTGCGTGGGCCAAGGCCAATGCGGCACCCACACCAGCATTTGTATGGCGCACCATTTCTAGCGCAACCTTAGGCCTAGTGTTAGGTATGACATTGGTGGTTTATGCCCTGGGGGCGGGTGAGGTGGGTATTGTAATGACCTTATCTGCCATCACGCCAGTACTTATATTACCTGTCATTTGGTTCATTACCGGGCAGCGTCCTAGCCGAGGTGCATGGCTAGGTGCTGCATTAGTGGTCATCGGCAGTGGTGTGATTTTTTTAAACCACTAAGCCACTATTATGGAACCCGGTTACTGGGCCAGATAGGCCGCTAGGAAGTCGTCAAAAGGTTCTGTTTGCTCGGCTTCAATACGCTCTTGGTTAACAATGGACTCGCTCACTTGCTCACTTAATTCTTGTCGGCGCTGTAAGCTTAGGCTTTGTTGCAAGTGATACGCTTGATGCTTTTGCGCTAGCTCAAAAGACAACTGATGATGCGACAAGTTCCCCTGCTCCATAGCAGCCAGCACTTGGGCAGATGGTGTTAAGGAGGCATCTTTGAGGCGAGCCTCCATGGTGCTTATAGCGGCTAATACGTGCTCTTTTTCTGGCATTACATCGGCTACTAGGCGTAGGTTTGTAATAATATCAAGGCCCAGACTCTGTAAACTCTTTTCCCCACCGCAGGTTTGAAGCATAAGACCAGGCTTACGACCTTGGCGCACAACAACAGCTTGGTTGATACCAATCACCTCACACTCTTGATCACTAATAACTGGGCTTTGTGAGAATAAACACCAAGTTAAAAAGGCGTTAATAAACTGGCTTTGCTGTGCATCGATACCCAAAGGCAAAAAGGGATTGAGGTCGATGTTTCGAACTTCCACGTACTCTACACCGCCTTCTTTAAGGGCGTGCACGGGCTTTTGCCCAGGGCGGATCACACGTTTGGGTCGGATATCACTGTAGTATTCGTTCTCAATTTGCAACAAGTTGGCATTGAGTTGACGATATTCCCCATCTACTTTTACCCCTAAGTTCTCATACTTAGATAAGGGCGTAGAAATGGCATGTTCTAAAGACTTGGCGTAGTTATCCAGGTCGTTAAAACACAAATTCAATACTGACTGAACTTTGTTGTTATAACCCAAGTCACTCATACGTAAAGAAGTGGCATAGGGGCCAACTAGGCAGCCGTCTGGGCCTTGCTCTAAGTCAATGTCACGCCCATTAACAAAGCTTGCATCTAGGGCAGGTGAGGCACCAAAGAGGTATAACAGCACCCATGAATGGCGTCTAAAATTACGGATCAAACCAAAGTATTGGCTAGATTGGAAATCACATAAGGACTGCTCGTCACTCAGCAATTGTTGATACGCTGGCCAAAAATTATCTTGCGGCGAGAAGTTGAAATGTAACCCAGCAATGGACTGCATAATTTTACCATAACGCCAAGCCAAACCCACACGGTAGGTATGCTTGAGTTTGCCAGTATTTGAGCTACCAAAATTGGCTATACGAATGTCTTCTTCACCATCAAGGTAACAGGGCATGCTGGCAGGCCAAACATATTCGCCGATATCGTGTAGCTGGCTGGCGCTAAAGCTATGTAATTCCTGCATGAAGTCTAGAGCCGCAACAGGGCTTTGGAAAACCGGCGTAATGTACTCCAAAAGCGCTTCGGAGTAGTCAGTGGTGATACTGCCATGGGTTAGGCTAGACCCTAAAGATTTTGGATGGTCTTTATGACTGACACGACCACTTACACCCACTCTCAAACCTTCTTTTTCGATGCCACATTGTAGGCTCACCAAGGTCTTGGCTACGGGGGAGTTTTTCACCTGCTGTAAACGTTGCTGTAAGTATGTGGGCATCTATAGTTCCAAATTGTCTTTAATGGCTAATGACTAGACAGATACGAAGTGTAGTCTAGTTTGAATTCAAATTCTGTGTAGGTATTACTTTTTTACCCCTGCCTGCGCATCTTTTAGTTTTTGCGCCATACTGCCCAGCCCTTGCTGTGGCCGTTGCTGAGTATGGCTTTGAGCTTTGCGTGGGAGATTCTGTTGCGCCTTAGCAGAGAATGGCTTGCGAGAGTTTGATGAATCATCTGGTGTAGGCAGTTCATCACTTAAACGCATGGTTAAACCAATACGCTTGCGGGCCACATCTATTTGCATCACCTTCACTTTAACAATGTCTCCAGCCTTCACAAGGTCATGGGGGTCTTTCACATACTGGTGCGATAGTGCCGAAATGTGTACCAAGCCATCTTGATGAACTCCAAGGTCTACAAAAGCACCAAAATTAGTGACATTACTAATGGTGCCTTCCATTACGGCACCTAGGGTTAAGTCTTTAATGCTTTCTACACCATCTGTGAGCTTGGCCATGCGAAATTCTGGCCTTGGGTCACGCCCAGGCTTTTGTAACTCGCTCAATAAATCTTGTAGGGTATGTTCCCCAAACCCTTGGTCGTGTAATTGCTTAACCCTAATCTGTTTAAGCTGATCGCTGCCTATGAGGTCTGCAACAGTGAGTTTTAGCTGCCCAGCCAGCTGATCAACTAAGCCATAAGCTTCGGGGTGCACCGAAGTGCCATCTAAGGGGTTATCACCACCACGGATACGCAAGAACCCCGCAGATTGCTCAAACGCTTTGTCACCCAAACGAGCCACCTTAAGCAGCTGCTTACGGTTATTAAAGGCGCCATTGATATCACGATACAGTACGATGTTCTCTGCCATGGTTTTGTTCAGCCCAGCTACTCGCTGCAATAACGGAGCCGACGCAGTATTTAGGTCTACGCCCACATTATTAACACAATCTTCCACCACGTTATCTAATTTACGGGTCAACTGCACTTGGCTTACATCATGCTGATATTGCCCTACGCCAATGGCCTTGGGTTCTATCTTAACCAATTCTGCCAATGGGTCTTGGAGTCGGCGGGCAATAGAAACAGCACCACGATAACTCACATCTAGATCTGGGAACTCTGCAGCAGCAAGGGCCGATGCAGAATAAATTGAGGCGCCCGCTTCACTCACAATAATACGTTGAGGAGCCTGTGCCCCTAGTCTTGCTTGAGCTTCTTTAACCAGCTTATCAGTCTCTCGTGAGCCGGTGCCATTACCAATCGCCACCAGCTGAACTTGATAGGTTTGGCACCAATGCACCACCAGCTCTAAAGCCACTTGCCATTTATTATGGGGCACATGGGGGAAGATGGTTTCGCTCTTAAGAAGCTTTCCCGTAGGGTCTACTACCACGGCTTTCACGCCTGTACGCAAACCCGGATCTAATCCAAGGGTCACCTTGTCCCCGGCCGGAGCTGCCAGCAATAAGTCTTTTAGGTTGTTAGCAAACACACCTATAGCACTGTCTTCCGAGGCTTCTCTAACACGGGTAATGAGGGCCGTTTCTAACTGGCTGGCTAGCTTTACACGCCAAGTCCAACGCACCACTTCGTTGAGCCATTTATCGGCCGCTCGGCCCTGATCTTTGATGCGCCAATAGGAAGCTACTCTGGATTCATAGGGTAAGTGCTCATTAGCAGACCATATAATGGTGGCCTGCAAGATACCTTCGTTCCGAGCTCTTAATATGGCCAAGGCGCGGTGGGAGGGGATAGTCTTTAGGGCTTCTTGAAACTCAAAATAGTCTTGGAATTTAGCACCCTCTTGCTGCTTACCTTCTACTACTTGGGTTTGCCACTGGGCATCTTGCCAACCTATGTTGCGCAATTCTGCAAGCAAGTCTGCTGCTAAACTAAAACGCTCCATTAGTATTTGTTTGGCGCCGTCTAGGGCATCTTTTGAATGACTAATTTGTAGCTCTGCATTGAGATAACCCAAGGCTGTTTGCTCTGGATCAAGTGTAGGGTCTTTCAATATGGCATCTGCCAAAGGTTGCAGCCCTGCCTCTATGGCAATTTGAGCCTTAGTACGACGCTTGGTTTTATAGGGCAGGTATAAGTCTTCTAGTCGCGTTTTGCTGTCTGCAACGTTAATGCGATTAGCCAGCTCTGGCGTCAGCTTCTCTTGTTTCTCAATGCTGTCTAAAATAGTTTTTCTGCGGGCATTAAGGTCTCGCAAGTAACTTAGCCGCTCTTCCAGTGTACGTAACTGGGTATCGTCCAACACACCAGTAACTTCTTTACGATAGCGGGAGATAAAGGGTACCGTTGAACCTTCGTCTAACAATTTAACGGCGGCATCCACTTGCCAGGTTTGTACCGCAAGCTCGGTGGCGATTTGTTGATTTATCACGAACCTAGAATCCTTCTAATTACAAAAGCATAGGCTTACACAATGGGGTCATGGGGCGATTTTTAAAGTGGCTTTTTGTTAAAGCAAAAAAAAGCCCCAAAAAAGGAGCCTTTGATTAGCAGTGAGCCATACCTAAACCGGTTTAGACCTACTGAGGGCCAGCTTTAACGATGTCGTCTGAAACGCTAAAACGTTTAAAGTTTTCCTTAAATTTACCAATCAGAGTAGCTTCTTCCACATCGTATGCAGCTTGGTCTTGCCAAGTATTACGTGGGTTTAACAAGTAGCTGTCAACGCCTTCTAGGGTAGTAGGCACGTCTACGTTTAGCCCTTCTAAGTGCTGTGTTGCCGCTTCTGCAATATTACCACTTTGAATGGCTGCAATAATGGCTCGTGTAGTGGGTATGCTGAAACGCTTGCCGGTGCCGTATGAACCACCAGTCCAGCCTGTATTGACTAGATATACCTTGCTACCAAACGCTTCGACACGTTTCATCAACAGCTCAGCATAGACGCCAGCTGGCCGTGGGAAAAAAGGGGCGCCAAAACAGGTAGAAAATGTAGAGCGAATAGCTGCACTAGAACCCATTTCAGTAGAGCCAACTAAAGCCGTATAACCACTTAGGAAGTGGTAAGCAGCCGCTTCTTTAGACAAGATAGACACAGGGGGTAATACGCCAGTTAAGTCACAGGTTAAGAAGATAATAGCTTCTGGCTCGCCAGCTAAATTCTTTTTAGTGCGTTTTTCAATATGCTCTAAAGGGTATGCGCAACGGCCGTTTTCTGAGATCTCGGTGTTGTCATAGTCTGCTTCTTTAGTGTCGTCGTCTAACCAAACGTTTTCAACAATAGCCCCAAAACGAATAGCGTCCCAAATGATGGGTTCATTCTTTTTACTAAGGTTGATGGTTTTGGCGTAACAACCGCCTTCAATGTTAAACACTACTCCCTCACCCCAACCATGCTCGTCGTCACCAATTAAATAACGATCTGGGTCTGCCGATAGGGTGGTTTTGCCAGTACCAGACAAACCGAAGAATAAAGTAGTTTTGCCATCATCGCCTACGTTGGCAGAGCAGTGCATTGGCAATACGTCTTTAGCTGGTAAAAGAAAGTTTTGCACAGAGAACATGGCCTTTTTCATTTCTCCTGCATAGCGCATGCCCGCTAACAATACCTTGCGTTGAGCAAAGTTAATCATCACACAGCCATCACTATTAGTACGGTCACGCTCTGGCTGACACACGAAGTTAGCCACGTTAAGAATCTGCCATTCGTCTTTACCAGCAGCATTGTATTCTTGTGGCACGATGAATAGGTTTTGGCCAAACAAGTTCTGCCACGCAGTTTGAGTAGTCATCTGAATAGGGATGTAATGAGCGTGGTCTGCACCAACGTGTACACTTGAAACATATTTGTCTTGGCCTACCAAAGAGGCTGCTACACGATCCCACAAAGCACTGAATATATCTGGTGTTACAGGGCGGTTTACAGCGCCCCATTCAATTTGGTCTGATGTACTAGGTTCTTGAACTACAAAACGGTCTAACGGGGAGCGCCCAGTGCGCGCTCCAGTGATCACGTTTAGTGCACCGGTGTTGGCCAATGTACCTTCGCCGTTAGCAATGGCCTTTTGGATCAAGCTGGCAGGAGACAGTTGTGTATAGGTGGTGCCAGTATCAGTAACTACAGTTGCGGTCATGTATCAATACCTTTGAATTGCTTAGGTTTTTAGGAAATATGGAAATACCTAAACGGGCGTACGCCATATCGGCGTGAAAAATGAGGATGAATTATCTCAGAAAAGCACATCAAAAGCCAAAATATAGCCCATCAGTTCAACTAATAATGCAGCAGCTACAGCGAACCACAACGTAGCTGTATGGGGGTAAAACGTCCACCATTTAATGCACGGCAGTAATTGTTTCAGCGGCCATAACGTCCTGCTCTAGCAGAACATAACAGTCCACCTTGTCAAAAGCATAATGGCCGTTACAGAAATGGCAATCAATAATGATAGCTTCCTGCTCCTCCAAAATTTCGTCAACTGCTAGCCTGCCTAACCCTACAATAGCTGCTCCACAGCGCTCTCGACTGCAATCACACTGCTGCAAAACTGGTCGCGGGGTAAACACTTTCACTTGTTGGTCGTGGAATAGCCGGTGCAGAACCTGGTTCGCAGGTAATTGAGCAAGCTCATGCTCCGTAAGGGTAGATGCCAAGGCATGGATAAGCTCCCAATCTAAGTCAGCCTGACTTTCATCGGACATGGTTTGGGGCAATCGTTGCAACATAAACCCAGCAGCACCGTCATCGGTACTGACCAGTTGAATATGGGTAGGTAATTGTTCTGATTGGTAAAAATAGCTTTCGATGCACTCGGAGAATGTGGCCTGATCAACCATCACAATACCCTGATACCGCTGACCTTGGTCTGGCTCAATGGTTATAATCAAACGACCATCAGCCACCATCTCGGCTAAGCTGGCATGGGAACCAATAGTGTCATCAACTTGTGCCATGCCTTTCACCCTAAACGGCTGTTCAGGATCATCACTGAGCTGCCGGCACTCTGCCATCACCCATTTAAGTGGTCCAGCACCACGGATTTGTACACTTAGATGCCCTCGCAGTTTAAGGTTTGCGCTCAGCAAGCACGCAACAATAAGCATTTCAGCTAGCAACCTAGCCACAGGGGCAGGGTAGTCTTGCTGCTCTAATAAGGCCTTTACACCTTGATCGAGCCGCAAGTGAACGCCCCGTATGTCCATGTCGGTGAACATGAAGCCTTGCATTGTGTCATTGGTCATGGGAAGAAGAAGTCTTGGATGATAGATACCCTTTAATTGTAAACTACAACTGCTGCTGCTCAAAGCGCTGCTGGTCTCTGCGCTGTTTTTTAGTGGGCTTGCCGTCGGAAATGGATGTTTGGCCCATAGCCTTACGACCCGCTGCTAGGTCTGAACGGGCTTTTTCACTGGTGGCCGTTTCGCTGTACAAAAGAGCAGCCTCCGGCGCACCTCTTCGGCTTCCAGAAATAGCTTGCACCACAATCGTTTTTTCGTCAAAGCCTTGGCGTATGGCTATTTCTGCTTGTACTTCAACCACACGGCTACACTTAGCTTTAGCGCCCTGATAATGCACCTTGCCACCCTCAATCGCTTGTTTGGCAAGGGCTCGCGTTCGGTAAAATCGCGCAGCCCATAACCACTTGTCGAGCCGAATCTTGTCATCAGTGGTGTTGTCGCCTTTGTTGCCCATGTTACATTCCTATTAATTTACAAACCCATGACATAAACTGCCTGCTCTATGGGTTTAATTATGCTAAGGTCAGGCGCATATTTTTTGTTGTACCATATTGAGACCTTTGCACAATACGAGCGCCAAGTTAAATGGCCAAAATAACCCTGCTTTTCGTTGAAAACCTTGGCAATAGCTAGCTATTACCTGCGGTTCTCGCCTCAATCAGACTCATTTTATCCCATTTTTCTTTTTTGTCGCCGTATTGTATAAAGGTCTCATATCATTATATAGGACTCCCCATGAGCGAAGTAAAGCACTGTAAGCTACTAATTTTAGGTTCTGGCCCCGCTGGCTACACCGCCGCTGTATACGCCGCACGCGCAAACCTTAACCCAGTGTTAATTACAGGCATGGAAATGGGTGGTCAGTTAACTACCACCACAGACGTGGATAACTGGCCTGGAGACGTAGAAGGCTTGCAAGGGCCTGCCTTAATGGAGCGTATGAAAGCCCATGCAGAACGTTTTGAAACTGAAATAATTTTTGACCATATTGATTCTGTAAATTTGAACCAACGCCCATTCCAACTATCGGGCCAAGGCACACAATACACGTGTGATGCCTTAATCATTTGTACTGGAGCAAGTGCTCGCTATCTAGGTTTAGACAGTGAGACCGCGTTCCAAGGCAGAGGCGTATCAGCCTGCGCTACCTGTGATGGTTTCTTTTACCGCAACAAAAAAGTCGCTGTCATCGGTGGTGGTAATACCGCCGTTGAAGAAGCGCTTTATCTTAGCAATATTGCTTCTGAAGTAACCGTTGTTCACCGCCGTGACAAATTCCGCAGTGAAAAGATTCTAGCAGACCGCCTAATGGATAAGGTAGAAAACGGTAACGTGAAGGTGGAATGGCATTACAATCTTGATGAAGTATTAGGTGACGATATGGGTGTTACAGGCATGCGCATTAAGAGCAGTGAAAATGCCAGCACTAAAGACCTAGACGTGGACGGTGTGTTTATCGCCATTGGCCACGTACCTAATACCGGCCTGTTTGAAGGCCAGTTAGACATGGCGGGTGGTTATATTAAGGTACAAAGTGGCACCCAAGGTAATGCTACCCAAACCAGCGTTGAAGGCGTGTTTGCCGCTGGTGACGTGATGGACCATATTTACCGTCAGGCGATTACTTCTGCAGGCACCGGCTGTATGGCTGCCCTAGATGCTGAGCGTTACCTAGACGAACAGTAGTTTTTTGTCACAAAAAAACTAGAACTAGCCGTTACATTAACTGTACAATGGCGGCCATCACCCTTTGGCTCTAAAGCCTTTTTAGAGCCATAATCTTAAATACAATAACTTAAATGAGAGGCGTACTATGGACTTATTAGGATTTCTATTCCGATGGTCACACGTTTTATTCGGCATTACCTGGATCGGCATGCTGTACTACTTCAACTTTGTTCAGGGCGGCTACTTTAAGCAAGCCAGCGCTGAAGGTTTAGCAGATGCTAAAGCTAAGCTAGCTCCAAGTGCTTTGTGGTGGTTCCGTTGGGGCGCCATGGGTACTTTCCTAACTGGCGTCATCATGCTGTTCACTGTACCTTCTGCAGTAAGCAACTACATCTGGATCGGTTCTTTGTTCGGTACTTTAATGTTTTTAAACGTATGGATGATTATCTGGCCTAACCAGAAAATTGCCCTAGGCATGGCTGAAGGCGATGGCCCTGCAGCTGGCGCTAAGGCATTGCTGGCTTCACGCCACAACGTTTTATTCTCTGCACCAATGGTATTCTGTATGCTGGCGTCTGGCCACGGTGGCATGGGTGGCTGGGCAGCGGTAAATTGGAGTGCGACTTCAATGATCGCTATGCTGATAATCATTGCTGCTCTGCAAGCTAACGCCATGTTTGGTAAGCAGGGTCCGCTGACCACTGTTAAGGGCGTAATACACGGTTCTTTAGGACTGACTGCGGTAATGGTATTGGTATTTAACTTCGTATAAACGCTGGCTAAATAGCAGACATAAAAAACCCCAGCGTGCTGGGGTTTTTTAATGGTGATACCACCAAATTTGAAGTGCCCATCCTAGGCACGAGTACATCCTGTAGACTCCATGTCCTTCCTTGTCGGCCTAAATAGCAAGCTATTAAACTAACAACGTTCCTTGAGGGCTTAACATACGCCAATGGTGTTTCGATAAATATAGGAAAAATTCTGAATTTTGCCCCTTTTTGGTATTATTTTAGCTTTATTCGGTCAAAACCCAGAAGCATTACCTTTATTGACCTATCTTGATCAATTCTACTTCAAAAATTAGCGCGTCATTTGGTCCAATCAACTGTCCAGCACCTTGGGTGCCGTAAGCTAAATCTGGGTGAATGAAGAATTTATACTTAGATCCAATACGCATTAACTGAACGCCTTCAGTCCAACCGGCTATGACACCATTCAATGGAAATTGTGTTGGTTCACCACGCTCTACAGAGCTGTCAAATACGCTTCCATCCATAGTGGTGCCATGGTAATGCACCGTTACCGTGTCTGTAGCAACAGGCATTGCACCTTCACCTTCCAACAAAACTTGGTACTGTAAGCCGCTGTCAGTCACTACAACACCTTCTTTTTTAGCATTTTCAGCCAAGTAAGCTTCACTATTTTTTAACGCACCTTCAAATTTTGAAGTTGCCACTTTACGCTGATAGTCCTTTACTGCGGTCACCGCTTGCTGCTCGTTTACCAAGGTCTTTTGGCCAAGATAAGCGGCATTAAAACCTTCCACAAATGCTTCTAAGTTAAGGTTGTCAAAGTCGTTAGCGAGCTGTCCAGCAACCAGTGTGCCCAAGCTATAACTTACATTTTGTTCTGCATTGTTTAGATCAATTTCTGCAGCAGCAGAGGTGGCGGCAAGGCCAATGGCACTAGTAACGGCCAAACGGCTAATTAAAGTTTTCATAGTATTCCTTAGTGATAGTGCTAAACGTTATCATTCAGCGCGTTGCATAGGATATATAAGACTCAAACCCGAAGCAAAAGTATTTCCACTTGTTTACATTTGATTGCATTTGTTTATTTATGTTTAGGCTTATGGCTAGGTAAGCCTGTGGTATCATCCGCGGCCATGATTAAATTTGACGACATCACACTCCAGCGCGGTGGCCAGCCTCTTATTGAGGGGGCCAACCTGACTCTTGATTCTGGCCAGAGATATGGTTTAGTAGGGCGTAATGGGGCTGGCAAAACCACCTTATTTAAGTTATTGCTAGGTCAACTGCAACTGGATGCAGGCCAACTCACATGGCCACCTGCTATGCGTATGGCCCATATGGCGCAAGAAATAGGCGATGTTAATCGCTCTACTCTAGAGCATGTGTTAGATGGGGATCTGTCCCTAAGGGCTGCTGAGGCCGCCATTGCTGCCGCCGAGGCCAAGCATGATGAAGCGGCCCTAAGCCACGTTTATGCCGATTATGATCACGTAGGTGGTTACAGTGCGGTTAACCGCGCGCAACAATTATTACAAGGGTTAGGCTTCCCAGAACAAGACTGGAGCCAGCCCGTAGGTAGTTTTTCTGGTGGTTGGCGTGTGCGCTTGAATCTGGCTCAAGCCCTTATGTGCCCGTCAGACTTGTTACTATTAGATGAACCTACTAACCATTTAGACCTTGATGCCACCATGTGGCTTGAATCATGGTTACAAAAATATCCTGGAACTTTGTTTTTGGTCTCTCACGACCGCGACTTTTTGGACCAAGTGGTGCAGGTTATTGTGCATTTGGATCGCAAGAAACTAACCTCTTATCGTGGTAACTACGCTGCTTTTGAGCGACAAAAGGCTGAGCGCATGGCCCAACACCAAGTCATGTATTCCAAACAGCAAACCGAAATTGCTCACATCGAAAGTTTTATCCGGCGTTTTAAAGCTAAAGCTAGTAAGGCCAAACAAGCTCAAGGCCGCGTAAAAGCCCTAGAGCGTATGGAGAAAATTGCGCCCGCCTATGCTGATTCACCCTTTACCTTTCGTTTTCCAGAATTTGACAAGACCAGTTCTACCTTAATTGACCTTGATCGAGTCAGCATTGGCTATGACAAGCCCATTGTCAGCGCCAATATTACCTTACTGCATGATTCACGCTACGCCTTACTCGGCCCTAACGGTGCTGGTAAATCGAGCTTGATCAAAACCTTGGTTGGCGACCTTGCGCCTTTGTCAGGCCAAATTGTGCCCGGTGAACACCTCAAAGTCGGTTACTTTGCTCAACACCAGCTTGAGGCGTTAGATATAGGGGCCAGTGGTCTATTGCACCTACAACGTTTAAAGCCTAAAGCGAGTGAACAAGAACTGCGCAATTTTTTAGGTAGTTTTGGATGGCAAGGTGAGCGCGTATTTGAGCCAGTAAAACACTTTTCTGGTGGTGAAAAAGTACGTTTAGCCTTGGCTATGATTGCCCTTCAAAAACCTAACTTACTGCTGTTAGATGAACCCACTAACCACTTAGATCTAGAAGCACGTCATGCCCTAACCATGGCACTCCAAGCCTATCAAGGTGCCATCGTGGTCATTTCTCACGACCGCCACTTGTTACGCCAAGTAGTGGATAACTATTGGATAGTGGCCGATGGAAAAGTTAAAGAATTTGAGGGTGACTTGCAAGATTATCAAATGCAGGTTCAGGCATTGGCTCAAGCTCAAGCCCAGGCTAAAATGAAAGAAAGACAAGAGATAATACGCTCAGATCCAAGCAAAACTAATCACTCTGAAGCTGAGGCCTTAACGCCTGCAGAGCGGAAAGAACAAAAACGTCAGCAAGCAGAAAAACGTAAACAACTAAGCCCGTTAAAGAAGGCCATTGCCAAGCACGAAAAAGACATTGACTTGTGGCAAGCCAAACTAGACCTGCTAGAAGCGGAGCTTGCTCAACCTAGCTTGTACGATGCGGAAAATAAGGCCAAACTAAAAGACTTATTAGCCCAGCAAGCCCATGCCAGCGAACAGCATGAATATAACGAAGAGCTTTGGCTTGAAAAAAACGACCAACTTGAGTCCATGGTAATGTAATAACAGAAACTGACTCTTTGCGAGCGAAGTGACGCAATGACGAAACATGAGATCTAGACAACTTAATACTAAAGGCGCAACTATGAGCTTTCAACCAAGCCAACGTCAGTTCCCCAATAGCCGTATGCGACGTATGCGATACAATGATTTTTCCCGCCGCTTAATGCGCGAAAACCAACTCACTGCCGATGACTTGATTTATCCCATGTTCGTCATTGAAGGCCACAACCAGCATCAACCTATTGCCTCTATGCCTGGTGTTGAGCGCCTGAGTATCGATTTGTTAGTAGCTGAGGCAAAGCAGCTGGTGGCCTTGGGTATTCCCGCCATTGCACTGTTTCCAGTGACCCCAGACTCGGTTAAATCTTTAATGGCAGAACAGGCTTATAGCCCAGATGGCTTAGCTCAACGTGCAGTAAGGGCGGTAAAGGACGCCTGCCCAGAACTCGGTGTCATTACCGATGTCGCGTTAGACCCGTTCACCACCCACGGTCAAGATGGCATCATTAACGATGATGGCTACGTGCTTAACGACATTACTGTAGACATCCTTATTCAGCAAGCCCTGTCCCATGCCGAAGCCGGTGCAGATGTAGTGGCACCGTCTGATATGATGGACGGTCGCATAGGCTCTATTCGTAGTGCTTTAGAGGCAGAAAACTACCACAATACCGGTATTATGGCTTATGCAGCTAAGTATGCCTCTGCTTATTATGGCCCGTTCCGTGATGCTGTTGGCTCCGCTGGCAACTTAGGTAAGGGCAATAAATTTGGCTACCAGATGGATCCTGCTAATAGTGACGAAGCTTTGCACGAAGTCGCTATGGACCTTGTTGAAGGTGCTGACATGGTAATGGTAAAACCCGGCATGCCTTATTTAGATATCGTCAGCCGCGTTAAGCGTGAGCTACAAGTGCCTACTTTTGCCTATCAAGTCAGCGGTGAATACGCCATGCATATGGCGGCCTTCCAAAACGGCTGGTTGGATAAGGACAGTGTTATGATGGAATCCTTGTTGGGCTTTAAGCGTGCTGGTGCGGATGGCATTCTCACCTACTTTGCCAAAGATGCGGCTATACTGCTGCAATCTAATTCACGTTCATAAATTCGAGACAGCAACATGGCCAAAGCCAAGACAGCCTATGTTTGTAATGAATGTGGCTCTGACTACAGCAAATGGCAGGGCCAATGCACTGATTGTGGCGCTTGGAACAGTCTACAGGAAATTCGTTTAGCCCCTGCTGGGGGCCATGTAAACGCAAGCACTCGGGTAAGCGCTGCTAAGGGGTACGCGGGTGTTGCTTCTCAACTGCAGGATCTAAGTGACGTTGATGTGGCTAGCATGCCTCGCCTCAGTACTGGTATCGGTGAACTGGACCGTGTACTAGGTGGTGGTTTGGTCACAGGTTCTGCCATCCTCTTTGGCGGGTATCCTGGTGCTGGTAAAAGCACCTTGTTGTTACAGCTCATGTGCAGATTGGCCCAACACATGCCAGCCTTATACATAACAGGCGAAGAATCCTTACAGCAGGTTGCCTTAAGGGCGCAGCGCTTGGAATTGCCCACCAGCAATTTAAAAATGCTCACTGAGACCGACGTCGAGACTATCTTAGCCACCTGTGCTCAATTACAGCCCAGGGTCATTGTGGTTGATTCCATACAAGTTATGCAATTAGCAGATATTAGTTCCGCTCCCGGCAGTGTGTCCCAAGTAAGAGAGTGCGCTGCGGCCCTAACTCGTTATGCAAAACAATCTGACGCAATCCTGCTATTGGTAGGCCACGTTACAAAGGATGGCAGCATTGCTGGCCCCAAGGTGCTCGAGCACATGATCGATTGCTCGTTGCAACTAGAGGGAGACAACGACAGCCGTTATCGCACCCTAAGGAGCCATAAGAACCGTTTTGGTGCAGTAAATGAACTGGGTGTGTTTGCGATGATGGAAAATGGCCTTAAAGAAGTTAAGAACCCCAGCTCCATCTTCCTTTCCCGCAGTGACACCAGTGCCGCAGGTAGTTTGGTGATGGTGATATGGGAAGGGACACGGCCACTGCTGGTTGAATTACAAGCCCTAGTCGATGACAGCCACATGAACAACCCCCGCCGTGTAGCCGTAGGTTTAGATCAGAATCGCCTGACCATGTTGCTCGCCGTATTACATCGTCATGGTGGCTTACACACCGGTGATCAAGATGTTTTTGTTAACGTTGTAGGTGGTGTAAGGGTGTCTGAAACTGGCGCTGATTTAGCCATGTTATTAGCCATCGTTTCCAGTTTAAGAGATCAGGCGCTGGATCAAAACTTAGTTGTGTTTGGTGAGGTAGGGCTTTCTGGTGAGATTCGTCCTGTTCCTAGTGGCCAGGAACGTATTCGAGAAGCAGCTAAACACGGGTTTAAGCGGGCCATAGTGCCCATTGCCAACGTTCCAAAAGCTAATCTGTCTAAAGCAAAAGGTGGCAGCAGCCTAGATGGTATGGAAGTCATTGGTGTTAGAACACTGCAGGAAGCTTTAGAGGCATTATAGCTCTTAAAATCCTGCGCTATAGCATAGCAATAATAATAAAAAAGGGCCTATTTCATGCCTGCTAAGCCAGATATCATCACCACCAACGGCCACGTCCGCCTCATCAATACTGGAGACGTTGCCGAGCTAGCCGATTACTATTTGCGTAATCGCACTCATTTCTCGCCATGGGAGCCTGTTCGTGGCAGAGATTTCTATAGGCACGAAACTATGCTTAACCGCATCCTGGAAGCCGAAGGGGCTTTTCACGCCGATAAACAGGTTAAGTTAGGCGTCTTTTGCCCGCAGGATCAGCGCATGATCGCCAGTGTCGATTTCTCACAAATTGTTCGTGGCCCTTTGCAAGCCTGTTTTGTAGGTTATTCCATTGATGCCCAATACCAAGGCCAAGGTTTGATGCAAGAATTCATGCCACCTTGCCTAGGATATATGTTCAACCAATGTAACATCCACCGCGTTATGGCCACCTATATGATGTCCAACCAACGCAGTGCGGTTTTGCTAGAGCGACTTGGGTTTGAAAAGGAAGGCTACGCTAAATCATACTTGAACATTGCAGGCACTTGGGAAGACCATATACTCACGGCTTTAGTGAACCCAAGTCATTAACCGCTGCCCTATGACATCCATGTCACCGCGGCATACCGTACATCCTGTACAT
>TARA_B110000090_G_scaffold40774_1_pt1 | contig 19850 bp, 19 predicted proteins | sample TARA_B110000090 | Tara Oceans TARA_B110000090 (sample SAMEA4397239) | marine metagenome | biome: Polar Biome; feature: [SRF] surface water layer (ENVO:00010504); material: water (ENVO:00002006), including particulate matter (ENVO:01000060) such as... | depth 5 m
TATTCTTCTAAACAAAAAGTTACTTCTTGATCTGCAGTACCATAATCATATACTTGTATTATTAAATCATCATTTATTGCCCAACCTTCTAATAAAGTATCAGCTCCAGCAAAAGTCCCTGCACAAGTAATTTCTGTTCCTGAAGCATCACGAATAACAATTCCTGGATTTGATGCTCCATCATTCCAAATTAAACCTATTGAAGTTGCTGTCCATGAATAAAAACGATCTAAACCTGTGCCAGTTGTATTACATGTACCATCTAAACCACTATCTGTTGTACCATCTCCGCCAGTTGAATTTGCAAATGTAAAAGTCGAGCAACCTGTTCCAGCAACTGAAGGCACAATAGGTGTTGCACCTGCTAAAGTATCATTTGCTGGTGGTGGTGGTGCATCTTCTGTTATAAAACTCCATTCTGCACATCCAGTAGCTGAACCTCCTGCATTACTAGGAACAATACTCCAAAAATATTCTGTTGCAAAATCTATGTATAAAATATTTACAGTTGTATCTGCAATTGCTCCAATACTATTTAAATTTCCTGAAGTGGTACCCCAAAAAATTTCATATGAAGTTGGTGCATCTCCAGTAGAGGGTGCATCCCAAGCTAAAGTTACTGCTTCACCAGTTATTACCACTCCTGTAGCAGCAATATTAGGTGTTGGATTCTCTACACAAAGAGGTGCCATTAATGAAGTTGTTATACCTCCTAAAATAATATTTGGGGCAACATTACGGGGAGTTCCTGTTGGAGGTGCAGAAGGGTCTGGATTGTTAGTATCACTGAAAGAAGTAATACTTCTATTATCAGAACCTGTAATAAAACAAAGAAAATCATCTGATGCGCCATTATAACCTGAAGCATTTTCATCTACAGCAATAACTAAATTATCAGAATTATTATACGTAAAATCAGTAATATCTACAACCACTTGACTGCTTCCATTAAGAGAAACAATCCCTGAATGTACTTGAGTTAAAGTTGCAACATCTACCCAATCAACAGTGCTTGTAAAATCCGTTTTAGTTGTATGGCCTATATATATTGTCCAGTCATTTGAATTAGATATACTAGAACCTGCAAAATCAAAGGTTAACTCTGTAATATCTCCAGCGCCTGCAATCTCAGTTTGCAAAAAAATTGATTGTGAGTAGCTATACCCATAATAGGGCTCTACTGGAACTGATTGACCGGTAGTTGAACCAGATCCAATTGCTACTTGAGCATTCAAATCCAAAGTAATCACAGTTAAAAATAAATAAAGTAATAAAGTAATTTTTTTCATATTAAAGTGTTTTTAGTAGTTAATTACTTGCAAAATAGGAATAATTTTTTTTTATTAAACAATAAAAGCGCATTAAAATGCGCTTTTTATTATATACGTAAGAAATTATGCTATTCTTTAATAATCTTATAATTTCCAGTTTTACCTCCGGCTTTTATCTTTACAACATATATTCCTGTTTCTAAACTAGTCATATCTATTGATGTTTGAGAATTACTTGGGCTTGAAAATCTTACTTGCTGGCCTAACAAATTGTATACACTAATTTGTTCTATTTGATCTATTGACCTAAGATTTAAATAATCTCTTACAGGATTTGGATATAATGTTATCCCTTTAATAGTTTCTTCATTATTTTCTACATCCAAAACTGTATCACAAGCTATAACTTCTACTTTATCTATTGACATATCTCCTCTAAAATTACCACTACCAGTATTTGAAAATTCAATGAAAATTATTTGACCTAAGTAACTAGATAAATTTATACCAACCTGAATCCAAGGATCATTTGATGCTTCTTGCACATCACCAGTCCAAGTAAGTTCATTTGTAAAGGGCCCTGATACAGAAGTTCCAATCCCTACATTTAATGTACCCATACCTGGACCAAAAGCATGCAAATAAAATGTTAACTCAACATCCTCAACAATTGTTCCTGTTAAATCAATCGCAGGAGAAACTGCAGATGCTGTTGCGCTATTATTTGAACCAGTTGCTTCATAATTCATAAAAGTAGCGCCACTATGTTGTTGACTTGGGCCAGATTGATTACTATTACATCCTCCTCTTACTGCATCCATAGTATCTCCAGGTGTCACGTCTATAATCTCCCATAGACCACTATTTACAGTTCCTCCAAAACCTGAAGTAACTATATTTCCAGTCCAACCACCTTGAGCATCTAATTCATCTGAAAATAATAAACTTGCTCCAGATGTAGCAGCATTACATGTAATACCTTGAGGTGTTGGTAGAGGTAATTGTCCGGGAGTACAGTATACAACCATATCAAAATCTCCATTTTCCTCTAAACCACCAGCACCCAAAGAGTCATCCCCACCTTCTACCATAATAATATATGTAGAAACACCATCTGCAACAAAATCAACACTCGCTAGGTCTACACACCCATCATCATTTTGTGTTACAATCGTTGACAATGAACAATCAGAGTAGACAACAATTTTAGTATCTCGTGGACCTTCAGTAAAACAGGTATCTATATTTATTGTTTCAACTGAAGCAGGAGTGATAGTAAAAAACACATCGTTAGAAGAATTTCCAGCAGTATCTGTAAACCCTGAAGTTGTATAAGAAATGTAGTCAAACTCACCTGTTCCACAACTTACAGTTGAGGCTGCAGCACACGTATCTCCTTGTGAATAGCTTAGACTACAAATAAGTGCTATAGCCATGAATAGTAATTTTTTTTTCATAGTATTAATTTTTAAATAAATAATAAAGTAAACTTTAGATAAAACAAATATACATTTCTTTTTGTCTTTCTTAAATTTACCTAAATCAAAATTTAGAAGTTATTCTTCTGTAAAACGGTCCATAATTTGAGTACTCACACCCATATTTGAGAAACCTCCGTCATGAAATAGATTTTGTAAAGTCACCTTTTTTGTTAAATCAGAGAACATAGAAATGGTATAATTAGCACAATCAAGAGCTGTAGCATTTCCTAAAGGAGACATTTCTTCGGCATACTTAATAAATCCATCAAATCCTTTCACTCCACTTCCTGCTGTTGTTGGAGTTGGCGATTGAGAAATAGTATTTACACGCACTTTTTGATCTCTTCCAAAGAAATAACCAAAACTACGTGCAATTGATTCTAAATATGCTTTGTTATCCGCCATATCATTATAATCTGGAAATACTCTTTGTGCTGCCATATATGTCAATGCAACTATAGAGCCCCATTCATTCATTGCATTTTTGTTATACAACACATTCATAACTCTATGAAAAGACAATGCTGAAACATCAAAACCCTTGTGTGTGAAGTCATAATTTGAAGCTGTATAATGTTTTCCTTTACGTACATTTATAGACATCCCTATTGAATGTAAAACAAAATCAATTTTACCTCCTAAGATTTCCATCGACTTTTCAACTAAGTTTTCTAAGTCTTCAGATGAAGTTGCATCGGCAGGAATAATTTGTGATCCTGTTTGTTCTGCCAATTCATTAATTTGCCCCATTCGCATGGCAATAGGTGCATTTGTCAATACAAATGTTGCTCCTTCTTCATGTGCTCTTTGAGCAACTTTCCAAGCGATAGATTTTGAATCTAAAGCTCCAAATATTATTCCTTTTTTACCTTTTAATAAATTGTACATTGTAGTTTATATTTTATAGTTAGTTTGTATCTGATTTTTTATTTCCAAACAAATTTAATCTTTTATTTTCAATTCAATAGTTCTTTTGCATGTGCTAATGCAGATGCTGACAAGGTTTTCCCTCCAAGTATTTCAGCAATTTCTTCTATCCTCTCATTACTTGATAGCATTTTTAATTGAGTCAACGTTTTGCCTGATATTTCTTCTTTATATACTTTATAATGGTATTCTCCTTTTGCTGCAACTTGCGGTAAATGCGTAATACTCATAACTTGCATATAACTACTCATACTTTTCATTATTTCAGCCATTTTATTTGAAACTTCACCAGAAACTCCAGTATCTATTTCGTCAAAAATAATTGTAGGTAATTGTGTGTATGAAGATAGGATAGATTTAATTGACAACATAATTCTTGACAACTCTCCACCTGAAGCAATTTTCTTTAACTCTCCATAATTATCTCCTTTATTTGCAGAATAAAGCAACTTCAATTCATCTTTTCCATTTGATAAAAATGAATCAGAATTTGACAATTCAAATTTGAATCGAGAATTTTTCATCCCTAAATCTGACAAAATATTTTCTAATTCTTTTACAAATTTTGGAATTATAGTTTGTCTATTATTATGAATTTTTAATGCTTTTTTATTTAATTCTGAAGCAATTTTTGAAACTTCTTTTTCTTTTTTCTCAATAATTTCAGAAGAATTTTGAACTAACTGAACTTTCACCAAAAGGGCTTCTTGAACATCTAATAATTCAGGAATTGAAAGCACATTATGTTTTTTTAATAAATCATAAATGAGTTGTAATCGATCACTTAACTTATCAATTTCTTCTTTAGAGTAATTTACATCTTCATTTGAATTTTCTATTTCTTGTACGATGTCTTTTAACTCTATTTCTAAACTCTGTATTCTATTAAATAATTCATTATAATGATCTGAAAAAGTAGAGATTTGAGCAATTTTAGATTTAAACATTGCAAACAAATTATTAATTCCAACGTCTTCATTATCTGCAATTTGAATACTTTCTAGTAGGTTGTTTTTTATGAGTTCTACATTATTCATTAATTGCAGTTCTCTTTCAACCTCTTCCTGCTCACCTTCAACTAAAGTAGCAACCTCCAACTCTTCGTATAAGTGCAAATTATAGTCATATTGTTCTGTAAAACTCTCTTGCGAATTTAACAACTCATTCAACTCTTTTTGGAGTTTACTATATACTACCAAATTGTTTTTATAAGAAACAATTAATTCATTATTTGAAGACAGTGAATCTAAAATTTCAAATTGAAATGTATTGTTAGACAATTCCAACGTTTGATGCTGAGAGTGAATGTCAATTAATTTTTGACTTAATGAATTTAAAACAGAAAGGGTCGTTGGCGTATCATTTATAAAGGCTCTTGATTTTCCTGAAGGTAAAATCTCTCTTCTTATAATTGTATTGGATTCAAAGTCCAAGTCTTCAACTTCAAAAAACGTTTCCAAATTATATTGCTGAATATTAAATTCTGCTTCGATGATACATTTTTCTAAATTGTTTTTCAAGTATGAAGCGTCCGCTCTTTTACCAAGAACTAAACTCAAAGCACCTAAAAGTATTGATTTACCAGCACCTGTTTCACCCGTAATAATAGAGAATCCATTATTAAAGTTAACACTTAATTGTTCAATTAGTGCAAAGTTTTTTATTGAAAGTTTTGTTAGCAATTACTTATATATATTTGAAGTTTCGCTATTTAATATTATTCCATCTAGTAGTATTTACTGGAGACATCTTCATCAAATCTAGCTTTAAATCTTCTGTATCGTATCGTGGTCCTCCAGAAAAAATATCTACAATTTCATCTACCTTAGAATCCATAAATGTACGAATTAAAAGCGCATTAGGACGTCGATTATAAATTGTCTTAAGTAATTCTATTGATGAAACAATTTGTTCTTTACCATCATCTTTGTCTTCATGAAAAACATCTAGACCTAGTCTGTGATAGGTATAGATTGCTTTTCTAAAATCTATAAATGCATTTGAAAGAACATCATTTATTAATTTATATCTTGTTGGACCTGTAGCCGTGCTACTCCAACCAGCAAAACCACCTTGTTGTGCTTGATTTACAACATTTTCTGCGTCTTTGAAATATTCATCCCCACCGTTTATTGCAAAAGTGTCTCCATCAATTCCTAAAATTGTATACACATAGAATGCAATCACAGAGACTAGATTAGAATCAAAACCATTAGGATTGTACTGTAAGTTTTGAAACTCAGTATATCTAAATGATAAGTCATTATCTTTAAAATTAAAAACTGGAGTTAAATAAGTAGAATTATAAATAGGCCTTGATGATTGTATTTGAATATCGCCTTTAAAATCGGTAGAAGATGACTGTTCAGATATAGTCAAAGTAAAAACACATTGAATTTTTTCTTGTTGCTTAAAATTTCTATTTGTCCACTTCTTTTGATTTATAAATTCAGTTAATGAACGCTCTAATGTTTGATAAACTTGCCTATTAGAACCAGAAATTTGATCAGAATTTATAGCCACTGAAGCATTTAGTTCTTGAGCGCCTACTTGTGTAACGGTCAAAAAGATAATCAGTATTTTTAAAAGTGTTTTCATCTATAGTATTCTATTGATTATTTCGTTCAAAATATCTACAGCAACTTCTGCTTTAGATTTTAGAGCAAATTCGGAAATTTTTTCTGATTTATCAATAATTGTCACCTTATTTGTTTCTTTTTTAAAACCAGCACCTTTATCTTGTAATGAATTTAAAACGATTAAGTCTAAATTTTTACGTTTCAACTTTCCTTTAGCATTCTCTAATTCATTATTGGTTTCTAAAGCAAAACCAACTAAAAACTGATTCTTTTTTTGTGCTCCAAGTGAAGCCAAAATATCTTTTGTCTTTTCCAATTCAACTACCATTTCAGCATCTTCCTTCTTTATCTTAGTTGAAGAAATACTAACTGGCTTAAAATCTGCAACTGCTGCAGAAAGAATCGCAATATCAACTGTTGCATACCATTTATGAACAGCATCAAACATTTCTTGAGCACTCACAACATCTATTCTGTTTACAAACGAATGCTTAATTTTTTCATTTGAAACTCCTGTTATTAAAACAACTTCAGCACCAAGGTTTGCAGCTGCATTCGCTAACTCAAATCCCATTTTTCCTGAAGAATGATTTCCTATAAAACGTACAGGATCTATAGCTTCGTATGTTGGACCTGCTGTAATCAATATTTTTTTTCCTCTGAGCGGTAATTTTGAAACAATTTCAGCTTCAATAAAAGATACAATATCTTCTGGTTCTGCCATTCTTCCTTCTCCTACCAATCCACTTGCAAGCTCTCCACTTCCAACAGGAATACATATATTTCCAAAACGTTCTAAACTCTCAATACTTTCTTTTGTAGATGGATGTTTAAACATATCTAAATCCATTGCTGGAGCAAAATATACAGGACATTTGGCAGATAAGTATGTTGCTAATAATAAGTTATCACTTGTACCATTAGCCATTTTTGAAAGGGTATTTGCTGTTGCGGGAGCAATCAACATCAAGTCAGCCCAAAGACCTAAATCTACATGATTATTCCACAACTCATTTTCATCTTCTTTGTCATAAAAAGTAGATAAAACAGGATTTCTAGAAAGTGTAGATAATGATAATGGTGTGACAAAGTCTTTAGAAGCAGGTGTCATAACAACTCGCACTTGAGCACCTGCTTTTATAAAAAGTCTTACTAAATAAGTAGTTTTATAAGCAGCAATTCCAGCGGTTACGCCAAGTAATATATTTTTACCGCTTAAGATTGACATCAGACTAGTTTTCTTCTGAATCTGGATTTCTATGATATGTACGGCTTTCTAACCATTCCTCAACAGCCATAGCTGTTGGTTTAGGTAAGCGCTCATAAAATTTTGAAACTTCGATTTGTTCTTTGTTTTCAAAAACCTCTTCTAAACTATCATTGTGAGTAGCAAACTCATCAAGTTTATCAATCAGTTCCTTTTTCAAATCTCCGTTAATTTGAGCCGCTCTTTTTGCCATTATTACGATAGCCTCATATAAATTTCCAGTTGAGTTCTCAACTGCGTCTCTATCATAAGTTATTGTAGATAATGGTGCTTCTGAATTTTTATGGTCCATCTTTTTAATTTTCTATGTTTGCAACTGTATTTTTTATAGTTGCTAATTCTTTATTAATTCTTTCTAACATTTTATCAGACTCCTCAGTATATTCTGACTCTGGATAATTTCTTTTTAACTTGTCATATACTTTAACTGCTGCATCTAATCTTTCTTCTTTTTTATAAAGTACACTTTTAATCCCTAATTCATAGGATGCTTTCAATTTATAAAAAATAGCTTCTTCTCTAAAAGAAGTCCCTAAATAATCTGAAATTAAATTATCAAATGATTTTATTGATGCTATATAATCTTCAATATGATAATATTGTTTTGCTACTTCAAAAACCTTTTTTTCAATTTTATATTGCAATTCTTTAACAGATTTGTTGGCTTCTCCTATTTTATCAGAATTTGGATACGTATCAATAAATTGTTGTAATGCAGTTAATGCCTCATAACTTGTTTCTTGATCTAAACTAAAAATTGGCGAATCTAAATAATAACTTTTTGCTGATAAAAACGCAGCCTCTTCTTTTTTTGTACTCCTTGGGTAGTTCTTTGTAAACCTATCAAAATAATAAGATGCTAATGAATATTGCTTTGTTTGATAATAGGCGTCACTAATCATAAATTGAATACGTTCCATTTGAGGCTTTCCTCTATAACTTGGCGTTACTTTTTCAAACAGTGTTATTGATCTACCATATTTTTTAGCTTCATACATAGATGTTGCCATCTTATATTGATCTGCTACAGTACCTTTATTCAATACCTTTTGATACTCACTACACGATAAAAATGTTACCGTCACTAAAAATAAAACTATTATTTTCTTCATTTTTTGCATTTGGCAAAATTAGTTATTAATTATGGATAATTAAAATGATTTTTAAGTTCATTCTATTGACACAAAAATAACTGCTAAATCTTTTGTTTAGTATTGGCCAGTCATAATTGTTTGTTAATTATTAGCTAGCTAATAATTATCTATAAAACTTGCAATTTTAACTTGCAAATTCTCTGTTGCAATTACTAAAGGTAATCTTACCTGATCTCCACAAATTCCAATTTTTTTTAGAAGTGATTTTATTCCTGCAGGATTATTCTCTTCAAAGATATAATCAATAACATCCATTAACTTAAAATGTATCTCATAAGCCTCTTTTGCATTTCCATTAAGCGCAAGTCTTATCATTTTAGAAAACTCCTTTGGAAGACCTTGACCTAAAACTGATATAACTCCTGCTCCTCCAGCAAGTATAACTCCTACTGCCAAATCATCATCTCCAGAAATAATTAAAAAATCCTTTGGTTTATTCTTTAACAACTCCAAATACTGCTGCGTATTATTCCCTGCTTCTTTAACGGCAATTATACTTTTAAAATCTCTAGCCAATCGTAAAGTAGTCTCTGGCAACATGTTTTTCGAAGTTCTTCCAGGAACATTGTACAATATAATTGGTTTAGAACTGGCTTCAGAAACCGCCTTAAAATGCTGATAAAAACCTTCTTGTGTTGGCTTACTATAATATGGAGCAACTGATAAAATTGCATCAATTGAATCTAAATCAGTTGATTTTAATTCAGCAACAACTTCAGCCGTATTATTCCCTCCAATTCCTAAAACCAAAGGAACACGCCCTTTATTAGTTTCAATAATTGCCTTTACAATTTCTTTCTTTTCACTTTTAGTAATAGTTCCACTCTCTCCTGTAGTTCCGCTAATCACTAAATAATCAGTTCCATTAGTTATATTATATTCAACAAGTTTGATTAACGCGTGATAATCTACGCTTAAATCATTTTTAAATGGCGTTACCAAAGCAACTCCTGTACCAAAAAATTTCTGCATTATATTTTATTTAAAATCTTTAAATATTTTTTTAATTCATTACTAAAAACAGTCTTCTCTTCTAAATTAGTTGAAATCATAAAATCATATAATCTAATATCTGAATTTGATAAACCAACTTTAAATTGTGAGTTAGATAAAACAGTCAAATAATCTAAATATAAATTACTCGTTGTGAGATTAATTAATAAATCGAAGTTGAAATTTATTAAACCTCTAACTTTTTCATCTCTTACTCTTCCAAACCAACTAAATTGCTTTTTAGAAATCTTCGTTTGAAAATCCTGAGCATCATTATTTAATGTATCACAAAAAATAATTTTTTCAACTTTTTGCTTGTCAGACTCTAATTCTATCATTATCAATTCGCAAATTTGAGTATCAATATTTTCGTCAAATAAAATTAGTATTGATTCAACTTTTTTATTGGATCCAACGCGACTATTTTTAAGTTCTTTATCAATTTTATTTTGTAAACTTACTTTTCTAATTCTATTGAGAATCATTAATAATATTTTGTTCTGCAAAAATAACTATTTTTATTTTTTATCTTTGTGATATATCAAAAAATGCTCTTTTACACCCTTAAATAAATTATAGCAATGAATAAAAACGTTTTATTAGTAGTAAGAATTACAGTAGCAATCATTTTAATTCAGACATTAAGATTTAAGTTTACTGCTCATGAAGATAGTGTTTATATTTTCACAAAAGTTGGCTTAGAACCTTATGGAAGAATTGGAATTGGAGTGTTAGAATTGATTTCTGCAATTTTATTAATGATCCCTAAAACCATATGGAAAGGGGCTTTACTTACTTTTGGAATTATTGGAGGCGCAATTATGATGCACTTAACAGAACTTGGGATAGAAATAAATAATGACGGAGGAAATTTATTTTATATTGCAATTGCCACATTTATTTTAAGTGGAATTATCCTTTTTGACCAGCGAAAAAAACTTCCAATAATAGGTTCGAAATTTTAGCTTGTATTTAACAAAAAAATGTGTACATTTAAAAACTTTTTAAAATTATACAAACATGGGTAGACCAGCGACACGTCCAGCAAAGTTAAGAGACGGTTTTTATATCGAAGTCCGTAATAAAGGTGCTAGAAATGGCATAAAAATTAGAAGAGATGATAGAGCAGCAATGCTTGATGCAGTTTCTGAATATAGACGCATTAAGGATATTACAATTCTTGGTGAGTCAATAAATGACAAATGGGTTGAAAAACCAAAACTTGCTGTATAAATAGTTAATTACTATAAAAAATTAAAGTGCTTTTAAATATTTAAAAGCACTTTTTTTTATTCTTTATTTTCGTGAACTATCATATACTTACAAATCATATATTGAGAAAATACATATGTAACCATAATAAAAACAGGAAAGTATTCTTGATGTTCATAAAACTTATTAATTGCTAATGTTACATCTGATAAGATAAAAAATGTTGCACCTCCAACTAAAAACAAACTTGAAATATTCCTTTTGGTTATGTAATTTAATAACGAGATTACTCCAAAAGAAATAATGGCTAAAGCATATACTATAACTGGAATTAACAAATCTCCTAAAGTATCTTTTAAAAGAAAAATTAATGCAGTAAATATAAATGCAAAAGGTATGATTGCCTTTATTTTTTGAGACACACTAGACTTTATTAATCTTCCAGCAACAATTTTTATAAATAACAAATGAGCAATTAAAAAAGAAGACAAACCTAATATGAAATTTAATTGCGAATCAAACAACAACAAAACATCTCCTATAAAACATAGAAATAATGCTGCGAGATACATTTTATTTTCAGGCTCAATGATTAAAGAATAGTAGGTCATTAACAGTAATATAATCATCGGTTTAAAAACAAATCTTAATAATTGATTTCCAGCAATAATTCCAATTAAATCTAGTATTACCGCCAGAATAAACACTCTGAAAATTAATTTTCTATTTCTCATTTTCATACTTTTTATTGGCTCAATAGTTGAATAAAGTCTTGTTCTGTAATAATTTTCACTCCAAGACTATCTGCTTTTTCTTTCTTACTTGGTCCCATATTATCTCCCGCTACAACAAATGTCGTTTTTTTAGATATAGAACTAGAAACTTTCCCTCCATTATCCTCAATTGCTTTTTTTAGTTCATTTCTTGTCATTTGATGAAAAACTCCTGAAACAACAAATATTTTATCCTTTAACTTTTCAGTTTGATTTTTTAATATCTCTTTTGATATTTCTAACTGTAAACCAACAGTTTTTAATCTATCTACCAATTGAATATTTCTCAAATCATTAGAAAAATCAACAATACTTTGAGCTATTCTATCTCCAATTTCATCTACAGTAATTAGATCTTCAAAAGAAGATGACATTAAATTATCTATAGATTTATAATGCTTCGCTAATTTCTTAGCAACTGTTTCTCCGACAAATCTAATCCCTAAAGCAAATAATACTTTTTCAAAAGGAATTTTCTTTGAAAGTTCAATCCCATCAACAATATTTTGAGCAGATTTTTCAGCCATTCGCTCTAAAGGAATTATTTGCTCAATTTTTAAATCATACAAATCTGCATAATTAAAAATTAAATTTTCTTTATGAAGTAACTCAACAGTCTCAGCACCCAAACCATCAATATTCATTGCTTTTCTACTAATAAAATGCTGAATTCGTCCAGTTATTTGAGTCGGACAACCATATTCATTTGGACAATAATGCTTAGCATCTCCTTCTTTTCTTATTAATGTAGCCTCACAATCAGGACAATCGGTTGCATATCTTGTAGATTTAGAATCTGATGGACGCATATTCAAATCTACACCAATAACTTTAGGGATAATTTCCCCACCTTTTTCAACAAATACGGTGTCATTTACTCTGATATCTAACCTTTCTATTTGATCAGCATTGTGTAAAGAAGCTCTTTTTACAGTAGTACCAGCCAATTGCACAGGCGCTAAGTTTGCAACAGGAGTAATCGCTCCAGTTCTTCCGACTTGATATGTGATTTCGTTTAAAATCGTACTTTGCTGCTCTGCTTTAAACTTATACGCAATTGCCCAACGAGGTGCTTTTGCAGTAAATGCTAATTCTTCTTGTTGCTGTAAATCATTAACTTTTACAACAATACCATCTGTTTCATAAGGAAGGTTATGTCGTTCATTATCCCAAAAATTAATAAACTCAAAGACTTCACTTATAGATCTACAAACTTTGATCGCTTTCGGAACTTTAAAACCTATTTTTCTAGCATTATCAAGAATTTCATAATGTGATTTATAAATTGTTTTATCAGCAACTATATGATACAATAAACAGTCCAAAGGGCGTTGAGCAACTTCAGCACTGTCTTGTAACTTCAAACTTCCACTTGCTGTATTTCTAGGGTTTCTATAAGGATCTTCACCGTTTTCAATTCTCGCTTCATTCATTCTATTAAAACCATCTAACGGCAAAATAATTTCACCTCTAATTTCAAATTTATCAATAAACGTACCTTGCAATAGTAATGGTATCGATTTAATAGTTCTAATATTTGCTGTAACATCATCGCCTTGAAAACCATCTCCACGTGTTACTGCACTTATTAATTTTCCGTTTTCATATGTCAAGTTTATAGAAGCACCATCATATTTCAATTCACACGTATATTCAATAGAATTTATTCCAATATTTTTTTGAATTCTCTTTTCCCAATCATGTAAATCTTCTACAGAATATGAATTATCTAAGGAATACATTCTGTTTTTATGTGCAACTGTATTGAAGTTTTTAGTAACTTCTCCTCCAACTCTTTGTGTTGGTGAACTTACATCAAAAAATTGCGGATATTGCTCTTCTAATGCTTGAAGCTCTTTCAGTTTTATGTCAAAATCATAATCTGTAATAGTCGCATTGTCTAAGACATAATAATTGTAATTATGCTGACGCAATTCTTCTCTCAGTAAGTCTATTCTCTCTTCTATTTCTTTACTCATTATATACTCAAAAATTCTCGCATAAAAATAAGGATTAAAATTATGTGTTCCTAAACTGAATAAACAAAAAAAGCCGAAGCATTTGCTTCGGCATAAATTTTAATCGATTCTATATTAATAATAGGTATAACGTTTTACTTTAGAAATATGCTTCGCTAATCTCATTACTTGATGACTATAACCATATTCATTATCATACCATATATATAACACTACTGTTTTACCGTCTTCTGTAGAAATTGTTGCTTTGCTATCATATATTGCTGGAGCAGAAGAACCAACAATATCAGAAGAAACTAATTCGTTATCTAAAGAATATTTAATTTGTTCAACAAGAGGACCTTCTAATGCATACTTTCTCATTGCTTTGTTCATTGCTTCAATACTTGTAGGTTTTTCTAACTGTAAATTCAATATTGCTAACGAACCATTTGGAACAGGAACTCTAATAGCATTTGAAGTTAGCTTTCCTTCAAGTGATGGCAATGCCTTAGAAACCGCTTTTCCAGCACCTGTTTCAGTAATTACCATATTCAAAGCTGCTGCTCTACCTCTTCTATATTTACTATGCATATTATCAACCAAATTCTGATCATTTGTATATGCATGAATTGTTTCTAAATGCCCATTTACAACTCCAAAAGTCTCTTCAACAACTTTTAATATTGGTGTAATTGCATTGGTAGTACAAGACGCTGCAGAAAATATATCTGTAGTGTCTGAAGAGTGTTCAAGATGATTTACACCATAAACAATATTTGGGATCCCTTTTCCAGGTGCAGTCAATAATACTTTGTCTACTCCTTTGGCTACCAAATGACGACTCAACGCTTCTTTATCTCTAAAAGCACCTGTATTATCTATCACTAACGCTTCGCTTATTCCGTATTGAGTATAATCAATCTCTTCAGGAGCATTAGCAGAAATTACATGAACTGTAGTTCCATTTATTATTAATGCCTTTTTTTCAACATCTATTCTAACTGTTCCTGAAAAATCTCCATGAACTGAATCTCCTTTTAATAAAGACGCTCTTTTTTCTAATACTGTTTCGTTAATTGCTCCTCTAGTCACAATTGCACGAAGTCTCATCTGCTGACCTTTTCCTGCTTTACTCATCAATTCACGAGCAACCAAGCGACCAATTCTACCAAAACCATATAAGATAACATCTTTTGGCTTAATAGATTCTGTTTTATCTGCGCCTTTTAACTTATTATTTAAAAAACTATAAATATTATCATTTGTATCTATTTGATATTCATACACTAATTTTCCAATGTCTAATTTTGACGGAGGTAATTTTAATTGTTTGATTGTTTTAGCGACTTCAACTGCATCAAAAATTGAAATTGGTTTTCCAACAAAATCAGTTGCATACTCTAATAAATTTAAAATTTCACTGACATTTCTATCAATTAATTGATTTCTAAAAAGAATTAATTCAATAGTATCATCATACCATAAATCACTTATAAGCTTAATGAATTCAATTGATGCTCTACGCCTATCTGTTTGAAAAGAAAGTTCTTGTTCATAGATGTTTTCAGCCATGTTATATAATTTTAGGTTTATAAAATTTTTGCAAATGTATAAAAAACTACAACGTTTTCGTGAATTTTTTTCGCATAAAAAAAACCGACACAGAAGAACAGTAGCTGAACCGGTTTTTAAAAAGTATGGAACTCTTTATTTAATTAAATATATACCGCTCTTTTTGTCCTTTTTCTGTCAAAACTTCCAATAATAACTTATCACCTGTTTTAATAGAATTCATACTATTATTAACGTCATCTAAATTATTAATTTCACGTCCATTAATACTCAATATTATTTGACCTTTTTTTAAACCTAAATATTCTAGTTTTTTGTTATTTATATTACTAATCTTGACTCCTTGTTTAATATTTCGTCTCTTTGCTTCGACACTAGTAATATCTTCCAGTTTTAAACCTAACTGATTTACGGTTGTACTTATATTTTTATATAATTTCACAGGAATTACTTTTTCACTTCCACCTCTTACAATTGTGAAATTTACAATATCATTAGGCCTTTTAGCATTAAGAAACCCACTTAAATCTGCAAAAGTTCCAACTTTGACATTATTAGCTTTTACAATAATATCATTTACTTTGATTCCAGCTATTGACGCTCCACTATCTTCTAATACATTCGTAATTATGACACCTTCCGTTTTTGAAACATTGAAATCTTTATAGTTATCACCATCCAACTCTTTATAATTAATACCTATATATGCACGCTGCACATTCCCGTATTCCATAATATCTTCAATAACTTTTTTGGCAATATTAGATGGAACTGCAAATGAGTAACCTATATAAGAACCTGTAGTAGAAGTAATCATTGTATTTATACCAATTAATTCTCCTCTTGTGTTTACCAATGCTCCTCCACTATTTCCAGAATTTACAACTGCATCAGTTTGAATATATGATTCGGTGTTTCTATTATTTAATAGATCTCTTCCTTTCGCACTTACAATTCCCGCAGTGACTGTTGAAGTTAGATTATAAGGATTACCTACAGCTAAAACCCATTCACCAACTTTTACACTATCCGAATCTCCAAAAGTAACATATGGCAAATCATTAGCATCAACTTTTATCAAGGCAATATCATTTGTAACATCTGTACCTATTAACTCTGCTGTATATGTTTTCTTATCATTTAAAATAATCTCAATCTCATTTGCTCCATTAATCACATGGTTATTCGTGATAATATAACCATCTGAAGAAACTATTACACCACTTCCCATTCCTATTTGAACTCGTTTACTCCCTTGACTTCTTCCATAAAACATTTCTTCTAATGTAGTTTTTGAAGTATATATAGATTTATTCTTCACGTGGACTACAGCGTCCAATGTTTTGGCTGAGGCTTCCGTAAAGTCTGTTATTTCTGCAGTGAAATTTGGAGGCGTATTAAAATTAGCGCTTAAATTTTCTAATTTACCCCCTTCTTTTTGTTCATAAACAACTTGTGGTTTTTCAATAAACAACTTGTAAACACTTAATGTCATTGCACCACCAAGTGCAGAAATAACTAATAAACTTAAAAATTTCTTCATGATTCGCTTTATTTAATACATCAATAACACTAAAAATTATTGATTTATTATAATCATAAAAACAGATTAACGGAACTTTAACACAATAGAATTACTATTAAAATGTTATTTTTGCAATGATGAATTTACTTTTTAATAAATACCAAGGAACTGGAAATGATTTTGTTATTATAGATAACAGAACTAATTTTTTCCCTAAAGAAAACATTAAGTTAATCAATGAAATATGTGATCGAAAGTTTGGTGTTGGTGCTGATGGATTAATATTATTAGAAAATTCAGATTCTTCAGATTTCAAAATGGTCTATTTTAATGCTGATGGGAATGAAAGTACCATGTGTGGAAATGGTGGTAGATGTATAGTTGCTTTTGCAAATAAGTTAGATGTTATAAATAACGCCACTACATTTGATGCAATTGATGGACATCACTATGCTACAATTATAAATGATGTTGTGAGTCTACAAATGATAGATGTAAAAATTACAGCCAATTACGATACTCATTTATTTTTAAATACCGGGTCTCCTCATCATGTAGAATTCTACTCTGACATTTCAAATATTGATGTGAAAGATATAGGAAGAAATATTCGTATTGGAGCACCTTATTTTAAAGAAGGTACAAATGTGAACTTTGCCGAAAAAGTAAATGAGAACACTTTTAAAGTAAGAACGTATGAAAGAGGTGTTGAAGATGAAACATTAAGTTGTGGAACTGGCGTTACCGCTGTCGCAATTGCTGCAAGTACATCAAAAAAAACAATAAGTGACTCAATAGATATAGAAACGCTTGGTGGAAATTTAAATGTACGTTTCAAAACAGAAAATAATATATATAAAGATGTGTTTTTAACTGGTAAAGCAACTTTTGTATTTAAAGGAACTTTTAAAATATGAAAACTTTAAATGGAAATAACGTCTATTTGCGTGCACTAGAACCTGATGATTTAGATTTTTTATATCAAATAGAAAATAAAGAAGATTTTTGGGAGGTGAGTAATACTCAAAAACCTTTTTCAAAGTTCATTTTAAAACAATATCTAGAAACTGCTCATCAAGACATATATCAAGCGAAACAATTAAGGCTAGTTATTATAGAAAATTCTACTGATAATCGTGTTGGTATGATTGATCTTTTTGATTTTGAACCTAAACATAAAAGAGCGGGAATTGGAATCCTCATTAAACCTATATCAGAAAATAAAGGTTTCGCTTCCGAAGCATTAGAATTAATTATTGATTATACCTTTACGCATCTTGATTTACACCAAGTTTATGCAAATATAACTGAAGACAATTTTAAGAGTATTCAATTATTTAATAAGGCTGGATTCTCTATAATTGGATGTAAAAAAGATTGGACATATACAAACGGTAAATTTAAAGACGAAAACATATACCAAAAAATAAATGACTAAAAAGAAGACTCTATTAAGTATCCTTGTAGTTATAGCAATTGCTAGTTTAATACTAATTTATAATTTTTATAACAAAGTTTATGCTTCTAATATTAAAGAAGATACCACTATATATATTTCTTCATACGCTGGTTTCAACAAGTTAGTTGAACAAATTTCTCCTTCATTAATAAATAAAAACTCATTTATTTGGGTTGCAGAACAAAAAAATTACCCAAAAAAAATCAAGGCTGGTAAATACTATCTTAAAAAAGGCATCAACAATAACGATTTAATAAACCTTTTAAGAAGCGGAAATCAAACTCCATTAAAATTATCTTTTAATAATCAAGAAACATTAGAGAAATTGGCTGGAAGGATTGCTCAACAAATTGAACCTGATTCAATAAGTTTACTTAAAGCATTTAAAGACTCAAAATTCTTATCAAATAACAATTTCACCAAACAAACAGCATTAGGAATGTATATCCCTAATAGTTATGAAGTGTATTGGAATACCTCAGCAACACGTTTTAGAGATAAAATGCTAAAGGAATACCAACGCTTCTGGACACCAAAGAGAAAAGAAAAAGTAAAAAAACAAAAATTAAGCATTAATCAAGTTATAATTTTAGCCTCTATAGTTCAAAAAGAAACAGCATCAATAGATGAAAGATCAAAAGTTGCAGGATTATACCTAAATAGACTTAATAATGGCTGGCCTTTACAAGCTGATCCGACAGTAATCTTTGCTATTAAAGAAAAGTTAGGTCAAAGCACTATTATCAAACGAGTATTGCTTAAAGACTTAAAAATAAATTCTAAATATAATACCTATAAATATACTGGCTTACCTCCTGGACCTATTTCAATGCCAGATATTTCTTCAATAAATGCTGTATTAAACCCAGAAATTCATGACTACTATTATATGTGTGCTGACATAAAACAATTAAACAAACATGCATTCGCAAAGACTCTTGCCCAACATAACAGAAACGCTGCTAAATACCAAAAGTGGCTTAATAAACAAGGTATTAACAGGTAGTTAACTAACATCTGTTATTTATTAACTGCTTGGTTTTAAATATATTAAGTTATTAAAATATTAATTTTGCAATTTATTGGTAAAAATGCACCATTTGTATATTTTTTCAATGCAGTTGTCTATTTCTTGAAAAAGTGATTAGATATAGGTCGTATGTTTGCATCGAGTTTGTTCCCACATACTAATCAAAATTTTTCGGGTATTAGGGTTTCAACTTCAAAAAAAAATTGAAAAAGAAATAAATTGCTGAAAAAATGAAAAAAGTAACCTTAACTACAATTTTATTAATTTTATTAACTTCTATATCTGTTTTAGCTCAAAATGAGAAAAACGATATAAATGCTATTGAGAATTTAAGTTTTAATCAAGATGCTATGACTAATCAAAATTTAGATATAAACTTTGAGGTTACTAATTCTACTGATGCAAACAAAGTTAGCGTAATTGTAAAACACGAAACTTTTAAATCAACTTCTAGAAAATCTAGAATGAAGAATGTTGTTAATTTCTTGAAAAATCCAGAAAAAAAACAAAACTCTTCAATTGTTTTATGCTAAGCATTACGTTGAAAAAGATTTATCCTATTTCTACTAAAATATTATAAATTACAATAAAGTATAAAAGCCAAAACATCAAGTTTTGGCTTTTCTTTTTATACTGCATTCACAAA
>TARA_B110000090_G_scaffold44951_2_pt1 | contig 19817 bp, 17 predicted proteins | sample TARA_B110000090 | Tara Oceans TARA_B110000090 (sample SAMEA4397239) | marine metagenome | biome: Polar Biome; feature: [SRF] surface water layer (ENVO:00010504); material: water (ENVO:00002006), including particulate matter (ENVO:01000060) such as... | depth 5 m
AGCGCCCTTTGGCGGCCCGCGAGCGAAGCGACACGCGCGGCGATTGGAGAGGCTCAGCGTCGCGCGTACCGGCGTCCCCCCCGTCTCCGAAGCCCAATGTCGTAGATAAAACATCACGCAGCGGCGATTCTTTTTCAAGTGCCACCTCAGCCTGTTCCTGAAGGTGCACCGCAGACTCATGCGCCAGGGTGTTTGCCCACTTCTGTTTTTGCCGGCTCGCGGCGCCGTCCCTCGAGTCTTGCCGTTTTTTAACTTTTTCGGATTCGACGTCGTCGGGGTGCCTTGTTTTCGTCGGAAACGTGCTCCGAATATCGTGTGTGAACTTGGTTTTCGTGACCGGCCCTTCCGCTAGATACGGCTTCCCAAGCGCGGTCCACACGCCGCACCGTTTCACGCCCAGACTCACCGCGGCTTTTTCCACCGCGCGCAGCATCAACAGCGTGGGGTCGGATTCTTCGTTGTTGAGCGGCTTATTATTTTTTTCGGAACCCGGCGTCGCGCTCGGCAACGCCGCGGCGACTTCTTCCCACCGAGTGTACGCCTCCGGTTTCGGCTTCCTGCGTTGTCTCGGATCCACTGGCGCGCCGGTGTCCACGACCCCCACGTCACCAACACGGAAACCGCCCCCCACGCGAACCGGGGTCTTCGCGAACCGGGTCGGGGAAAGATGAACATGCGCGATATCTTTGTCCGTCTTTTTCTTGGTCTTGGTCTTGTCCGTCCCACGGGTGCCCCTCGTACCGTGGTCAACAGCGTGCTCTGCATTTGCGGTGGGCCCAACGTTATTTTCATCACTTCCATCTGCTTTTACCTGTCGCGCCACCCCGGAAACCCTCTCCGCTCGTGGCGCGTCCTCGCGTTCCTCCTCCCGTCGGCGCGCGTATTTCAAGAAATCGCCATACCTCGTATCCGACCTCGCCGCCCGCGACTCACGCAAGTGCGCGCCGACCGCGAGGTGCAACTCCCTGGTGCTGCCCCAAACGCCCCGGACGTCGCCGTCGTCGCTCAAGGACCGCACGCCGGGCGCCCCAGGTGACTGGGGCGCCATGACGTGCAGGGCGAAGTGCCCAAGACGACAGATTGGGAGCAACAGAAGCACACACGCGGGTGGGTTTTGGTGTCAATGAGTAAAATTTCGCAAATGGGTGTTTCACTCGGGCGCGGCGTGGTCACTCCGCCGGCGCGCGTGAGCATCGTCGTCCCTTCGTTCGTCCCCGGCCTGTGCGCGTGGACAACAGGACTCGCCATGGCGGGTGGTTCCAGCCTCGTTTCGGGCGTGCATCTGGATTTGGAGCGCCAGCGTTTGCTCGGGGCGTCTTGTTCGGATGATGGGGTAGTGCATTCGCCCGCGGGGTTCGTTCTTCCCAAATCACCCGGCCTCGGTGCTTGGTCCACCGTCAGCGTTCGAGTTCGATTTGTCGTGAGTGTCGTTGCGGGCGTGTGCGTCGTCCTAGGCGTCGCTTCCCTCTACACGAACGGTGGCGTAGGTGTGAGCTCCGGGGCCGTCGTTCCTCGACTGGGCGGTTTCCTCGACCCCGGCGTTGGTCGTGCGTTGTCTTCCGAGGAACGTGAGGCGATGAAGACGAAAACACAACGCGAAGCCGCGGCGGTAAGCGCCGCCGCGCTTGATGACGCCTTCGCGTTTCAAGACGACGACCCGGAGTACGAGTTTCTTCCGGAAACACTTACGTTTCTCGCGGCGAAACGAGTGGCGACCCTGGGGTCCGCGCTGCCGGTTCAGGTTGGAGATGGAAGTGAGGTGGATGCAGATGGAAGCGATACCCAATCAGAAGAATCTGAGGCCGAAGCATCTTCATCGTCATCGTCCACGATGCGCGACCGTCTGGGAAGCGCCGCGCTGGGCAAGGACGGCCTCCCCTTAAATGTGGTGCTCGGAAAGGAAAATACCCCGTTCGTACAAACCACGGGCAGTAAACAACACGACTTGAACAACGTCGCGGCGAAACTCGGCGCCTGGGGGGACTGTCCGCGCGCGTTTCGGGCGCCCAAGGTTGGTCCGAGAGACGACTGGAGTTTTTCGTACCAGCGCATTCTGGCGTTAGCGGATACCGTGTACGTGGTGTGCGTTCGGTGCGACGAAATAACGGTACCGGCGGCGTTAGCGGGGAAGACGTTGTTAGTGGACGGCCGCGTGTTCGACGAGTGCGACCAGGCGGATAAGTACGGGCTTGATCATTACAAAGTACGTATTGCGCGTTTCCCAAATCCAGGCACACTGTTTTGCCGATTGTCCAGAGTACTTACTCGGACACATTGCGAAAGACTGACCCTTTTCTTTCACAACATCAGCGCGCGTCGCTTTCGCACGCTGCCGCGGTGGCGGACGCGATGAGCAAAAAATTAGAAAAAGTCGCGGTGGTGGAAGAAGATTCCGTGACCCCTAGGTTCCAATCCGAGGAACACGGAGGCGCGCCGCTTGGTGATGTGGATTTGTTTGCGTTTCAAGAAGCCTTAAAACGCAATGACTGGTCCTTCGCCAGGCTCGGGTGGCGACAGTACACGCTGGAAATCGCCCCCGCCGCGGCGTGTCCGCAACAATGCGCGTGTCAGATGGTCGGCAACAAGCTGTGCTTCGTCGCGGGCGCGGGGTGCGACTTGCGGAGCAGCGATTCGTACATCATCAGCCAGAGGTACTTCAAATGGACCCTTGATCAGCTGATTCAGGGGGGTACGGTTGACTACGACGTGTTGCCGCGCGCGCCCGGTACGTTACTGGCGCTGCCTATTTTGAGCGCGCAGCGAACCCTGGACATCCCGGTGGAGCACCAGCAAGCCGTGAGCGAGCTGTTCATGGCGAAGTGCTTGGTCGGCGACGTGCCTGACTTTTCGTCCGCGATGGCGGTGCGGACCGGGGAGAAACGACGGGAAACCGCGGGTGCCAACCGGGCTGCGGTGCCGACGCAACAGGGCATGACGACTGAAGTGCAACAGGGCGTGGCGACTGAAGTGCAACAGGGCGTGGCGACTGAAGTGCAACAGGGTGTTGCGACTACGCAACGTGGTGTTGCGACTGAAGAGGTGGTGTTACAGTCGGAACCTGGCGAGGAAATGGAACTCGAGACGGTTCCCGAGACGCCCGCCATGGCGGTTGATGCGTTTGCGGCTCCGGACGTCGAGGCGCAACCGATTCCGGACCAACAAACCTTGGTGGACCGAGCGCTTCGGCCTGAAGAACGCGCGCGCGCGCTTTCCTTCGTGGCGCAGGACAGAATTTGAGTAGTATACCACGGGGCGACCCAGTAGAACTAGGGTAGGTAATATACTCTTATTACCCTACCAGAACACACCTGACACACCTGACACTTTTAAGTGTTCTTTTTATGTGACTCCTCGATCTGTTATTTACATCCCTTGTCACCTTTTTTTTTGAGTTCAGGTCGAATCACAAATCACAATGTCATCCCCGGTCCAGTCCACGGCGCGCGTGTGCCCGGGAAGTCGGTGCCATGTGCGGCCGCGCGCGCGCGACTCTCAGCGCGGCGCGCGTTGTGTCCACGAGTGGGACATGTAATTGGGTCCACCGGGAACAGTACACCGGGAACAACTACAACGCGTCTCCCGGATCGATGTTCCCGGTGTTACGGTTGTCAGATCCTTCCCGTGACGAACCACCTGACACACGCGTCGTGGAATCCATGACCTGGGGTTTGGTCCCGAGTTTCACGAGCGCAGACTCGAAACCGGACTATTTCCGGATGTTCAACGCTAGAGGCGAGACGTTGTCACAGAAACCCGCGTTCAAGCGGTTACTACGCCGCAAACGATGTGTCGCGCTTTTGCAAGGCTTTTATGAGTGGAAAAAAGAAGGCCCCCCGGGTTCCGAGGTGAAGCAGCCGTATTACGTTTTTATCGCGAACGACACACCAGATGCTAGGGCAAATAGTCACGGCAACACAACAACCGATGGCACGCGTGACACAGAAACAAACGAAACGGCCGATGACCAGCCGTTACGGTGCGCGGCGCTGTACGACGTCTGGGCGAGGACCGACGCCGACGGCAAAACCGTTTCTAATCACGTCACGTTCACCGTGGTTACCGTGCCGAGCTCGGAAAAAATCAAGTGGCTACACGACCGCATGCCCGCGGTTTTGCGGGACGACGCGGAAGTTTCCCAGTGGCTCGGGGAGGACACGGAGGATACGGATGATGGAAGGCAGATGGAAGGAGGATTGAAGGAGGAGGATGGCGGACTAATTGCTCACACGGAAAGAACGGTTTTGACCGAGGACAAACGTTTGCAAAACCTGTTGCGGCCGTTCGACGGCGCGAATTTAAGTTGGCACCCGGTCACGACTGCGATAAACTCGCTAAAGAGCAAACTCAACGGCCTGGAGTGTTCCTTGATCGCCACGCGGGCTGTTGAAACAAACACGGGAAACATCGCGGGTCTGTTTGCGAAGGCGAAACCAAAGGACGCGAGTGAAACTTTCTCGAGTAAAAAAGAGACGACGCATCCGCCGGGGACAAAAAAAACGACGGCTTTTGAGACGCTATTCGCGTTACAGTCGTCGCCGTCGTCTGAGAAAAGAAAAGAACAACCCCATACGTCTCCTGGTAGCAGCACGAAGAAACGAAAAACAGATCGTAGCGCGCAGACCTCCGTTGCGGAGCTGTTTGGCAAGTGTAGCAAGTAGGTAGGTAGTTTGTTGGAGGAAAGATGTTTCTTTTTTTACAACCGGGCGTCTCTTGCTACTCTTACCGTACTAATACATGGGCACCTAATACACCACCGCGCTGGCGTAGCTCACGGAGCTGTCTGACCGTGTCACTGCTTGGGAGGATTGCTCGTACCGCAACAGCTCAACGTGTCTGTCCGAAAAGTTCTGCGACGACTCAAGCGCGCGCAACAAAACGCCAATCGGGTGGCGGCCGCAAATGGTATTTTTTGTTCGTTCGATGTACGCGCAGAACCCATCCGCGTCCTTGTTAACGATGTGCTCTATTCCTTCCTTGTCTAACCGCTCTATTGCGGTGTGAAGCGGCACACCGCCGTCCTGACCAGCCCACCTGGTGTACGAAAACCGCTTACCCCAGTGGCAAAAGTCGGAACTCACGATGAACAAATTGCACGGGTCATCCAGAAACGGCGCCAGGATTGACCCCATTTTCTTTTCGTTTTTGGACGACAAAGCCCCGACTAAAATGGGCACCAAAGGAGGAACGGCTCGCGAATCGCTGTTTCCAAACACCCTCGCGATGTACGGCAGGTGCATTTCCAGTGAGTGTTCGTCTTCGTCCACGGTTTGCGTCATCGCGACGAACGAATCGGGATTTTCGGTTTTCAGTTTTTCGTACGTTTCCTGAGTGTAAAAAAAAGAAAAAAAGAAAAGAAAAGAAAAAGTGTCAGAAGATGTTTATATCCGGGATTGGAAAAGGTACGCTGTACTCCACGGTACGAGGGATTGGAAGTACGAGGGATTGGAAATACCGCACTCCACGGTACGAGGGATTGGAAATACCGTACTCCATGGTACGAGGGATTGGAAATTCTGTACTCCACGGTACGTGTGGTGAATGGGAAATACGAACCAAATCGATGGCCAAGTTCCCAATAGGTGTGGCGTACACCGAGCACTTTGTCAAAGCGCATTGCGTGAGAAACACGTGGTGCGACGGGCCTAGTAGGAAAATACGCCGGACGGCTTTCGGGTCGATTGTTTTGTACGCCCAAGCCGCGGCGGGCCCGCTGTAGCTGTACCCGGCGTGCGGTGCGATGAGGGCGCGTGGTTTTTTTTTCCGTGTCGAGTTGACATTAACATCGTCACGACCACCATCACCGTCCGGTACGTCGTTCAAGTACCCATCCAGCTCGCGTGCCAGGTCATCCGAATCCTTCGTGTACCAAGACCCGGCGTGGGAAGGGTTCCGGACGGGACCGGAACGCGGGGCCGACATGACACGCGCGGCGCGGGGAGGTGTGGGGTGGAAGCGAGGAACACTCGTTGTTCGTTCCGAAAAGCGAGAGACTTCTTTTCCTAGAAAAAAGGCGAGTGTTTGGTATCGAAAAGAAGTGCGATTTCAAAAAAGCGGCGGAGCGGCGGTCACCACACCCCTCCACGAGCACAAGACGCACACCCACAAGCGCACGGTCGTGCCGTCTCTTCGTGTTTCCGTACCTCCGGTTCCCCCCTTCCACGTCAAAACCTCTCCCAAAATGGTCAACGAGGACCAGATCGACGCCCTGATCCTTCGTCTGCACGAGATCGAAGCCGTGAAGTTCGGGGAGTTCAAGTTGAAGAGCGGGTTGATTAGCCCCATTTACGTGGACCTGCGCGTGATCGTGAGCTACCCCGACGTGCTGACCTCGGTGGCGTCATGCATGTGGGACGTTTTGAAATCCAACGGCGCGACGTTCGACAACATGTGCGGCGTGCCGTACACCGCGCTGCCCATCGCGACGTGCATGAGTTTGAACAACGACTGCCCTATGTTGATGCGACGGAAGGAGGTGAAGGACTACGGCACGAAGAAGGCGATTGAGGGTGCTTTCCATGTTGGGCAGACTTGTTTAGTAGTGGAGGACTTGGTCACGAGCGGTGCTTCCGTGATGGAAACCGTGGAGCCCTTGAACCAAGTTGGCCTGGTCGTGAAGGATGTGGTGGTGCTCATCGACCGGGAACAAGGCGGCGAAGCGCGGTTGGCGGCGAACGACCTAAAGTTGCACGCCGTGCTTCCCCTGTCCCGAGTCCTAGTTACGTTAGAGAAGAACGGCAAGATGAGTGCGGACTTGGTGCGGTCCGTCAAGGCGTTCATCAGCGCGAACCAGACCGGCCCCAACGCCAGCGGGAACGAGATCCCGCTGGCGCCGGTGGAGAAACGAATTCCGTACGATGAAAGAGCGGAGCTCACGCGCAACGTCTGCGCCAAAGAGTTGTGGCGCTTGATGGGCACGAAGAAAACAAACCTGTGTCTCAGCGCGGACGTCGACACCGCGGCTGAGCTTCTTGAGCTCGCGGATAAACTTGGGCCTGAGATTTGCGTGTTAAAGACGCACTGCGACTTGTACCCGGACTTTTCAGACGAGTTCGTGGCCAAGCTCACCCAACTCGCCTCGAAGCATAACTTCCTCATTTTCGAGGACCGCAAGTTCGCGGACATCGGCAACACGGTTGTTGGGCAGTACGCCAGCGGGGTGCACAAAATCGCGGACTGGAGCCACATCACGAACGCGCACATCGTGCCCGGGAGTGGCATTATTGACGGGTTGAAATCGGTGGGGTTACAAAAAGGACGCGGGCTCTTGTTGCTAGCGGAGATGTCCAGCAAAGGCACCATGGCCAAGGGCGAGTACACCAACGCTGCGATTGACATGGCAGCGGAACACCCCGACTTCGTCATCGGATTCATCAGCACAGACTCCGCGAAGTGGCAAAAAACGTGGTCGAAAGGGTTGGTGCAGATGACCCCGGGCGTGCAACTGGGCGGCGGAGGCGACGCGATGGGGCAACAGGTACGAATTGCATTTCCCAAATCCTGACACACTGTTTACAGCCCCTGGTCGAGTGCACTACGGCCGTAACATTTACTGGCAACCGTTACAACTACACACAGCACAAGTGCACTGTCTGCTCATACAGTACACCTGTAGACTCGGGACTGACACTTTTCTCTCACAATCACAGTACAACACCCCGGCGTTGGTCATAAAGGAGTGCGGCAGCGACGTGATCATCGTGGGCCGTGGGATTTACAAAGCCGCCGACCCGCTCGCGGCGGCCAAGGAATACCGAGCCGCGGGGTGGGACGCGTATTTGAGCGCCTTGTAGGGAGGTTTCTTGCAAAGGAGTACGTACCAACGAGAAAAGAGTTTCGTCGGGATGAACTGTTTTTAACAAATAGAAAAGGAGGAAGGAAACGGTTTACGTTCGATTAAACTTCGCGCTGTGTACGTTCCTCTGCACAGCCAGTACGTATGAATCATCACACCACCACACTAAATGCTCACACGAATCATCAACAAATCGCCCTAATTAAGTGAACAGTTTCGCGACGGAGACGTTTTTCTCCGCGTCCTTGGTCATGACTTTGGAAACCGCCATCTCGAAATCCTCCTGCGTGACGTGTACCCTGCGTTCCCGCAACGCGAACATCCCCGCCTCGGTGCACACGGCTTTCGACTCCGCACCGGACGCGCCGCCCATCTTCGCCGCGATCTTCTTCAAATCAATGCCCCGCACCAGGTTCATTTTCCGCGAGTGAATCTTCAAAATGTCGGCGCGCGAATCTTCAGTAGGGTTGGGAAACTCGATCTTGCGGTCGATCCTCCCGGGTCGCAACAAAGCCGGGTCCAGAATATCAAGCCTGTTCGTGGCCATGATGACCTTGATTTGGTTACTTGACTCGAACCCGTCAAGCTGGTTAAGCAGCTCAAGCATCGTGCGCTGGACCTCGGAATCGCCTCCGCCGCTTCCCCGCGCGCTTCCTATTGAATCCACCTCATCCATGAAAAGAATCGCGGGCGCGTTTTCCCGCGCCATCACAAACAACTCGCGCACCATCTTCGCGCCTTCGCCGATGTATTTCTGCACCAGCTCGCTTCCGGAGACGCGAATAAAGCAACACTCGGTGTGGTGCGCCACAGCTCTGGCGAGCAGCGTTTTGCCGGTTCCGGGAGGGCCGTACAAAATAACCCCTTTCGGCTGCGCGATCCCCAGGCTTTCGAAAAGCTCGGGGTGTTTAATAGGCAGCTCCACGACTTCTTTGATTTCCTTGACCTGCTGGTCCAGCCCGCCGATCATGTCGAAGGTGCTGTCCGGGACTTTCTCCACCTTCATTAAAGAAACGAGCGGATCGACTAGGCTGGGTAGGACTCGGTGCAGGGCGTAGGAATCCTGTTTTTGGAAACGAAAAGCGTCAGTCGAGACCGTGACGTGTATGAGTAAACAGTCGGCGGGATTCGAGCGGAACAGTCGGGCGTAATCAGGCCGAACAGTGCACTCGTGCTGTGTGTAGTGCGCTTCCTTTTAATGACGGCCGTGGACGTCAAACAGGGGCAGTAAACAGTGTGTCAGGATTTGGGAAAGTCCCAACACGTACGTTTTTCAGCGCCACCCTCGCGCCGACCGTAAGTTTCGCCAAATCGACGTCCTTCCCAATATCCACGACGTACTTTCCCTCCGGGTGTACCTTGACAAGAACCTTGGTCTTGGCCATCACCTTCACCACCTCGCCCACGTAGCTTCCGGGTTCCTGGAGGTGCTGGATCTCTTCGCGCAGCATGCGGACTGGATGGATTGAAAAAAAAGAAAGGTCAGTCAAAAATACAAACGACTCGTTTCGCTTCGCTTCGTGAGATCTGTGGGGCCGTGGGTGTGCGTGACATACGCGTTTGGTGCACTGGGTTTGCGTGGTCCACGTGCGCTGTCCCATCCCAGCACACACAAACCTCGTCTTCTGGGGTGAAAGCAGTGCGGACCCGGCGAGTGACGCGTGACGAGATCGCGCCTCAGCCTCAGATCTGAGACACCCGTTCCACACACAAACGTCATCTCATCCTAGGGGAAACTACCCTGCAGCACTCGTCGCGTACCTTTCGTGTTCAGTTCGTTTCTCTGCGCCTCGAGCCTTCGCAGGTTGCTGGTTTTGTCTCGCACCGCGAGCTCGAACTCCTCGATCTTGGCGCGGTAATACCCGCGCAAGCCATCCTTGCAGGCGGTGCCGGTCTCAGCCCCCATCGCGACAGCGCGAGGTCAGACTGCGAAAGAAAAGGGAAGGACTGGAGTTTTCAGAAATGCATTTCAAGAAAAGCGCAGGTTTTGGGCCAAAAAGATGTTGAGGATGGCGACAGCGCGCGACGTGCGCCGTGGCGCTGGTGTGACGACGAAATCGGCAAGGCGGCGAGTTGGAAAAGCGCTAGGGGTAGGTCGCCGAGGTAGTAAATGCGAAAAAACTGGCGTGAATGAGACGTACGGCGGTTGTGTTGAGCCATGAACAACAGAATGAAGCAATTGCGACCCCAAAAATAGTGGCTATTTACCCCTTTTTGAGAGGTTGTTTACCCCTTTTTTGAGGCTGTTTACCCCAAAACGCAGGGGTGCGGAACCCCACCAACTGTCTGACTAGCCTTTCACCCCTCCACTGCTGTTACCACCTGTCATCAAAAAAAGCAACTGAAATCGATCGCATCCGACATCAAAAACCGCGCCCCCCTCATCACCTTCGAAACAAATCCACTCGCGGCGCCCTCGCGGCGAAGGGATCGGTGGTTCGCACACCTTTGCGGTGTTTCGACACACCGCCTGAGTTGTGGTGTTTTTTCGATTGTTTTGCAGGCAGGCCGGCGTCCATGTCGTCGTCCGAATCGGAGCCGGACGCGTCGTCGCTGTTTTTCATCATCCGTTTTTTCGCGGAATCCTTTTTTTTTTGCGAATCCTTCACCCCCGTGTTCGCCACCCGCAGTTCCCTCTCCCACGCGACTTCGCACTTCTTGTACAACAGCAGCGCGGCTCGCGCGTCGTCCACCGAGCTGTGCTCTCCTCCCTGAATTTCCAGCCCGAGATGCGACGCGCAGAGCTCTTTCAACGACCGCGATCCGCGACCGCGCGCGATGCCGCTGTCCTGCGCGCGTTCGTTCGCCCGCAAAGGTCTTGTTAAAGGTCGAAACAAAGCGGTGTCCCGCGTTTTCGATTTCGGGTGGTCCAGGAAAAGGCACTTCAGGTCGTTCTTCAACGCGTGGCCGATCAAGGTTCGGCCTTTCAAGATGTTGGCCATCTTGAGCTGGATCTCCTTAAACCCGGGAGCGCCTTTCAAGTCCGATGGCCGGACTCCACTAACTTGTGTCCGGTAATCCACGACGTACTCCGTGGGCGACACGAACGTGTCCAACACCACGTTGCCGTCTTCGTTGACCACTGACACGCGCGCCAGTATACTCTTCCGACCGTCAACCCCAGCCCCCACCATCTCGCAATCCAGGGCTATTAAATCCGTAAGCGCGGTGTTCCGGCCGGTGGGCGCGGGTTTCTTTTTCGGTACCCGAGTTTCCTCAACTCGATTGTTGACGCCATCATCATCGCTCCTCCACCGATGCTTACCAGCACCTTCCCCTGCGTCCCTTCCATTACTGTCGGTACCCGCCGCCTCGCTTTCCTCACGCGCCAGTCTTTCCTGCTTTCGCTTTTTAGCCACGGGGTTCGCGCCCGCGCCGATTCGCGTCGCCAGCGCGCTCCAGTTGGACGACCCCACCGCCGCCGCCGCGGCGGTTTTGGGAGATTTCTTTTTCGGTTTCGTCACAACCGCGGTTCGGGACATCGGAGCAGTCTTGGGTTCATTTCTCCCAGCTGGGAGGCCATCCAACGAGGCCTCCCCGTCTCGCCGCTTCTTGCTCTTCGCCATGGCGCCGCCGCGTCGTGCCTCGCACACTGACCAAGAGGGAGGTTGGTTTCGTCAAGTTGGTTGAAATTTGGCCGCCAGATTCGGCATTATAATTTAACCGTCGTCTTTTTTTCCGCAAAAGAACGTCTCGCAACGTCGAATTTGGATAACCTCCCATCGGCGTCGCGTGCCTCACACCCCTTTTGCGCCTGCCCTCCGGCGACGCTTTTCGCGTTTCCCTCCACCGCGCGAGTCACGCGTGCCAAACCCTGGCGTACGGGGTTGGCATGGCAGGCTGCTCCCTCACCATGAGCCCGGTTTCGGTGTTCGCGCAAACCGCCGTGCGAAGATCCGTGCGACGTCTCGCCGCCGCCGCCTCGCACGCCGCGCGTGGCCCAGAACGCGCGTTCGCTGGAGCCTCACCAACGACCTTTCTTTCGCACCACTCGCACGCCGGGCACTCGCGTGTTCCCGTCGCTCCACTACGACGGGGCGTTTCCGCCACGGCCAGGGCCATTCTCGACGCCGTCCCGGTACCGGAGAAGGGCGAGCCCGCGGCGCAGAAACCGTCGTCATCCGAAACCGACGAAGACGAATACAAGTGGGCGCCGAGGGACCCAAAGGTGCACTCACTGGAAGGCTCGCTGGTGATCCTGGAGGGCGTGGGGGGGGACGTGAAACCTGGTACGCTGTTCGACATAGGCGAAAATGGGACAACCGCGGTGCTCCTTTCGCACCGGGAACCGAAAACCTTCGCGCTGATGTTCGACGCGAGCGGTACGTAGACTGTTGGGGCTTCCCAAATCCAGGCACACTGTTTGCCCATACTCGTCCTGACGAAGGGCGCATTACCTCTGCCCATACAAGACTCCCTGACTGTTTACTCATACACATCACGAAAGACTGACACTTTGTTTTTACAACGAAAGGCGGGAAAGACGGAGCGCCTTCGCTAGGCCCACGCGCGGTCGTCGAAATCGGGGACAAAGTTTCCGTACGCAAAAAATCAAAGTTCTACATGCCCAACGAACTCGACGTGGTGGGAAGACGAATCGGCGCGCTCGGTGAGCCCCTGGACGGCGGTCCCATTCCGGGCGGCGCCGGGCGGGATGTCGCGCTTTCCGAAAACGCCGGTAAGTATTTCCCAATCACCACATTCCGCCGACTGATTGCCCATACGAGACTGACGTTTCTTTTTTTACAATCAGGCTCGCAACTGTTCCGGGAACCCCCCAGCGTGGAGGACCGGAAACCCATTAACACACCGCTAGTGACCGGGGTGAAACCGCTTGACGTCCTGACACCGATAGGCCGGGGGCAGTGCTTACTACTCACAGGAGAAGTCGGCACCAACCTAAGCCAACTCGGAATAAACGCAATCGTCGCGCAAACGGAAATGAACGCAAACAAAAACGTGCGGTGCGTGTTTCCCGTTTACCACGTTCCGCCAACTGATTGCCTCACACAAGACTGACATTTCTTTTTTACCATCTCAGGTGCGTGTACGGCGCGATCGGCGCCGCGGCTTTTGATTCAGGCGCGTCCGCGATGAAAACGTTACAAGACGCGGGCGCCACGGACACCACCGTGGTTTCCTGTGCCCCCGACGCGTCCCTCGCGGAACGATACGCCGCGACGTGCGCCGCGTTCGCCGTGGCCGAGGCGGCGAGGTCGTTGGGGAAGGACGTGTTGCTCGTGCTCGACGACTTCACCGGCCTCATCGGTTTTTCGCGGGAAATGGGCCGGCTATCCCCGCAGCTGGATTTCGACGAGGACACATCCGAAAACGCACCTTCGAAGGAACAGATGGTGGAGTACGAGGGGATGATCATCAACGCTTTGTTGGCGGAACGCCGGCGGTTTCTGGGGATGACGCTACAGCGAGTGGCGCGCATGAACGACAAGCTCGGGGGCGGGTCCTTAACCCTGATGGGGGTGATGTACCACCAAACCGGAGCGTACAGGGGGAAAGCCGCGAGTGAGAAGAACAGCGGGGTGGTTGGGGAGAGCGGGAGCGTGGTTGTGCCGCAACTACCGGCTGGATTCGGGGAGATGTCAGCGCAGATGCGGGAAAAAATCACCGCCGCGATCGAGGTGAAAAAACAACAGGCTGAGAAATTCAAACAGGAACAAGAAAAAAACAACGCCGTCTCCGCCCTGGGTTCGAAACACGCCCCCGAACACAACCACACGCAGCCCAGACCTCTTGTGGAGGAGTTCATGTCCATCACGGATGGGCAGGTTTTCGTGGAGAGCTTCGACTCCACAAACGGGTGGGTGATCAGCGCCAAGGACAGCGTGTCGCGCATTGGCTCGCCAGGCGCCGCCGGGCCGCTCATGAGCCTGAACATGCTGCAGCTTCGTTTGGACGTGATGCAGGCGGACGACATGTCTGTTTTCGGGGCGAAGGGCTTGGAGAAGGAGTCGATGCGGGACCGGAGCGCGGCGATCAGGGGTGTGCTGCGCCAAACCCCCGGGAGCACGTCGCGGCTTTCGGAGCAAACCGTCGGGCTGTACGCGCTGCAAAAGGGGAAGCTGGTCGGCATGAACTCGGAGGAGGCGTTTGCCGCGGTGCAGCTCGCGATTGAACGCGCGCGAGTGGAAATGCCCGAACTGTTAGCGCAAATCGACAACGCGCCGTCCAAGAAACTCACAAAGCAGGTTTTCGAGCAACTGGAAACCTTGTTTGCGGACGGGGAAGGGAAAGGAAAGTGACCGCGACCGATGACGTAAGTGACGTAAGTAGATGACGTACGTAAAATCAAGTTATTCCAGTCAAGTCGTCTCGTCGTCTCCCTGTTTTCGTCTCCAGCGCGCGCGTCTCGTTTCGGGGTTTGTCGTTTACTCTTCCTTGCTCGCGGTCGGGGTCGCGGTTGCGGTTAGGATCCGCAGCGCGTTTTCCACGAGCTCGTTTTTTTTCATCGCCTTTTTCCCCACGCTAGTCGGCACTTTGTGTTTCCTGAGAAACGCGACGAGCGTCTCCGTGGGCGCTTCCTTGGATTTCAGAAAAGCCTCAGTCGCGATCGCGTTCCCGCCGGCGGCCTTGAAGCGCTTTCGTAGGAACAAATCCGCCGCCGTCGGGTCGCTCGCGGCTTTGCGCTTTTCTTTCCGCGCGAGATTCGCGGCGGCGGCGGCGGGACTGAGCACCGCGGCAGGCTTTGTGGCGAATGTCTGCGCTACCGACGTGCCCATAGTCGACGTCTCCGTGGTTTCCATCGACGGATCGGCGTCCATCGGCGTCGCAGGGGTCTCCAAGACAGCCTGCTTCGCCTTTTCCGCCTCACCCGCGAGGTACGCCGCCTTGGCAGTCGCCGCGTCCGCGACGCACCGGTCCTTCACGTCTTGCGCCGCCGCCTTCCACATCACACCCAGCTCCTTTCCCTGATCCATCGCGTTCATCCCAGAGGCGAGTGTCGGCCGCATGAGCTTGTTGAACGTCAGGTACCCCGAGAACGCGGGGCCCTGTTTCTTTCGCGGCGCTTTCGCTTTCTTCGCCGGAGGAGGGGCCGCGGCGGGAGGCGCGACGGTGGGTTTTGTCGTCGCGGTCAACTCGACTCGGGACGGAAGGTTACTCGTGGAAGGTTGCGCAAGTGTGGTCAATGAGGAGGGAGGCGACACGAGGGTCACGGGAGGTACTGACTTCACGCCGTACGTCGTCGACACCGGCGGCGGGGGAGGCATGGCGACGGCGTCGGCGGCGAATCGGGCGGAGCTCGAAGCGTCGGGTGATTCGACGCGGTCGGCGCGCGCCACGGCGAGGGTCACGGTAACGGTGCCGGTAACTGGATCAACAACCAAGTCAACCGCCACCGTCCGCCCGTCCTCCTTGACGTTCCGGTTTTGCGTTTCGCACGGTTGTTGAATCGCATCACAAGAAACATGCGACTCCAAACTCGCCAGAAGCTCCGCCTGCACAGCGCGCTCCGCCTCAGCCGTTTCCGCTTCGCAAACGCGCCGCGCGGGCGCGGTTTGCGTTTGCGCGACGCCTTTTGGGTTTTGGGATGTTGACGCAACAGGCACGTCATCGGCGAAGGAAACGGTTTTCGAAACGGTTTTCGCAGCCTTAGCCGCTTTCGCGGGTTTAGCGGCGGGTTTAGCGGCGGGTTTCGCAACAGGAGTCGCGGCGGGGGCGAAGTTGGAAAAGGTCATCACGCGCGTTTTCGCGACGGGCGCCGGCGGGGTAACGAGGGTTGGGTCTTTTGAGGAAAGGTCTTTTTCAGCGTCAGCGAAAGAATCAACGCTCGACTTCGCGTCACCGCCGTCCGCAGCGTCACCCAACGCGTCGCCCGCGCCACCGTCAGCAGCGCTCGCGAAACCCAAAGGAACACCGCCAGTGGGCTTGGCGTACGCCTGGATGGCGATCTTCCGGGGCGGGGCTTTTGGAGTCTGCGCGCTCGCGTTCGAAGGTGTTTCTTTTTCTCGCGCCGGTGGTCCCGACCCGAACTCGTCGTCCAAGTAATCAAACTCGGTCACCGGCACCGAGTTTGGGGATTCGTGTGTCGTGCCGACCAGGGGGAACACGTTTATGTGCGTCGCTGCAGTGTCACCAAGCTCAGCCGCGCGCTGCCAAATCACAGAGGGCGATGTTGTTTGGACGTTGAACACCGCCGCGGCGGCGGCGGCGGCGTCGGCGTCTTCGTTTTTTTCGCCCGAATCGTCGCCACTGACGCACAGCTGTGCGTCCATGGCTTTTGGAAGCACCGCGCGCAAAACGTCCCTTGCGGCTTGTGACGAGCCACCGGTGTCGAACACCGACCACGCGTTTGGTTTGTCCGCCTTGAGGAACAAACCGACGATCTGCGCGTGCCGTTCGTCGGTGACCACGGCGAGGAGGTCGGACGCGACCGGGCGCACCAGGGTGTGCCTCGGCGCGGTCGCGGTAGAGGCGACGACTTCCCCCTTTGTGTAAAACGCGGTCTCTTGGAAAAGTTGGACTCGTTCCACGAGCGCGCGCTCGAGGTTCGCGGATTCGCGTCGCGCCGCGAACTCGTCCGCGAACGGCGCGTCCACGCGAATTAACCGGACGGCCAGGTTGTCCGCATCAAGCGCGAGGTCGCCGGCGTCGGCGAAATCACTGTTCATGACGGTGGCGTCGCGAGAAGTGACGCGAACGAAAAACGAAACGCGGACGATATTTCACTCAAAAGCCACAAAGCGCGCTTCAAAACTTTGGCCGACCACAATTTTTGCGGCAGCACACCTTCTCTGTGTCTCACACCCACCTCAAACACCATGAGCACCTACGTCCTTGAAGTCAAGGCCAAGTCCAACAAGTGCGCGTGCAAAGCTGGGAAGAGCTCCAAGTGCCCCGACGACGATCACCAGATCAAGCAAGGTACGTCTCCCGCTCGCGCCTTTCGAAACTCGTCCCTTCCTAGAAAACGTCGTGGTCCTGACCGCGTCACGTCCCACCGCAGGCGAGCTCCGCTTGGGTTCCACGAGGACGTGTTCCAAGAGTGGCCAGCTGAGCACCTCCTGGAAGGTAAGCTTGCACACTTCTTTCCACGGATTCAAACGAAACACAAAAGTGCCGTCCGTTCTCTTCCCGCGACGCGTCGCCGAAAACGCGGCAAACCGCCCGTGTTTTTCAAATTTTGTCAGCGGTACTTTTCGTACAGCTCGTGTCTAAAGTCGGCAGACTAGTGTGTCTTCCGAGTCACTCTTCCCGCCTGCACTGTGCATGCACAGTCCCTCCCTAGACTACTAGGTCCAGAGACAACTAGACATTGACCCTCACAACTTTTCTCTCGTCGCAGCACCTCGCCTGCATCACGCCTGCCGTCGTGGAGAACATCGCCGCCGCGTACGCGAACTCCGCGGCTATTCCCGGGATGGAGATTTGTGGCATGCCCGAGGCGTTCCAGGTCGCCAAGGACGGCGGGTCGTTTGATGACGTCCAGAACGCGTTCGATTTTGAGCAGCCGAAGACGGTCGACGCGCCCGAGCCCGAGCCCCCCGCGCCCGCGCCGGCGAAAAAGAAGGCGAAGAAGGCGCCCGCGGCGGAGCCCAAGAAGAAGGCCGCCGCCGCTCCCAAGAAGAAAGCCGCCGCGGCTCCCAAGAAGAAAGCGGCGGAGCCCAAGAAGAAGGTGCAGACTGGAACCAAAACCAAGAAGAGCGCGTCCAAGAAGACCACCCCGAACTCACCGGCCGCGGCGTAAGCCCTGCCGTCTGCGTCTTGCCCCTCGATACGACCTCGCACACGCACACCGGCAAGACCCTGTTTAACTCTGTAATGTAAATATCGATTCTCAACTTTCTCAAATCGTTCGTTCGGACGTCAACTCTCTTTTTCTGCGCATCCCCGTCAGACTCCGGTGCGGGCGGTGTGCTCTCCCGTGTGAGTCTCTCCCCGGCGATGGAGACGAGTCCTCCTGGAGGCGTTTCGGGTGACGTCCCCGTGTCACCCCAACCACCAATCAACGCATCACACGCGTGGCACAAAATCAGTGACGGTCGGTACCGAAGAGACGTGTGGGTCCGCATCGCGGACGACATCCGGGTTCCCAATCACTATCACGCGCTTCTGGCGTTGGCGGGAGAGACCCCGACGACGTCAACTCAGATCGAAAAAGACCTACCGCGAACCGGGGCGAGTTTCGCGAAGCACGGCTTTACCCTGAAACAGGGTGAACACACGTGGCACACCATGCGGAACATACTCACCGCGTACGCGGCGCACGACCCGGAAACGGGGTACGTGCAGTCGATGAACTTCCTGTGCGCGTTTTTGTTGTTAGCAGGGTTGAGCGAAGAGGATGCTTTTTGGGTGCTAGTCGCGCTAGTGACGAAGGTAGTACCAGGGTACTTCAGCGAGGGCATGGCGGCTACTAAACTGGACCAAAGACTATTCCTAAGCTTGGTGCACAAAAACTTGCCCCCGGTGGGGTTGCAGTTTGAAACTATAGCGCCCGATTGCATAGTGCCTGCTATTATTTCCGGGCAGTGGTTATTGACTCTTTTCGTCAACGTCCTCCCGGTTTCCGTCACGATGCTGCTTTGGGATTTGATTTTTCAGTCACAGTCAAGGACTCCTTTGTTCGCCATGTCCCTTGCGCTGCTTGAACGCGCGGAACAAGAAATCCTCACGTGCGACGAAATGGGAAACTGCGTGGAGCTGTTACAGGGGCTGGGGGAAAGCACTTTTTTTGGTGCCAGTGAGGATTCCTTTGGTTCGCGCGCATCGCACGAGTTGCCACCCTGCACCGAGTACGACGCATCAGAGGTATCCGGAACTGGCAACTCAGCCGACTCGATAATGCGTCGGGTTGAGAGTTACCTCGCCAACGAGCTAACAGTCTCCAAGTTCGGAAAAGAAGTGTCTCGCGAGCTGGGCCGGCGAGGCGCCGACTCCGACCGGTTTCTTCCGGCGAGCGTTGCCTCCACGGCGCCCGCGATTACGGAGATTGACGAGTTAATCGAGGGTTTAGCGTCGGACTTGAGTGAGGTCATCAGTGTTGAAAACCTAGCCCTGGCTGATAAAAAAACAGAAGCTGAGGAAGAAACAAGAACCGAAACGGAGGCGACGCGGCGACGAAAAGACGCGAAAGACCTTCGTCGAAAAAATCGAAAGGAACAAAAAGACAAAACACGTTCCGAAAACGTCGGCGCTGTTTCCGACGACGAATCAAACGCGTCGTCGTCCGACGACTCCGGTGACTGGGAATTCACGCCGGGGCCGAAGAACATCGGGATGGAGTGGGCGGAGGGTTTGCTCGCGGCGGGGTCATCTGCGTCCATGAAAACCTTCGCGAAGACGCACAGCGAAAAGGCGGACCAATACGCCGAGCGTTTAGTCGTACGGCGCTTGGTGGACGACGCGAGGCGGGTGTTTGGCGAGACGAATTTCTTACCCAATGCCTCCGATGACAGTGACGACGAGAGGTCTCAAATTACCGTCTCAAATGCATTCGCGAAAGTCGTCACCGCGTCCGTTACCGTCGATACGCAAATCGACGCGTTGCCGGCGCACTCGTTTGCGTTCAAAACCGCGGCGAAAAACGTAGCGCTGAGACCGGTGACTTTGTTCGCGGAAGCGGCGCGGGCGTTGCGAGACCGAAAAAACCAATTCGAGTTGGACAACGACGTGCTTCAAGAGATGGCCGTGGTGACGCAAGGTACGTCCCCGCATTTCCCAAATCCCGGCCTTCCTGTTTCGACGGTTGTCCGCCCGTAATTACGCAATACACATGGCCCGAAATACTGACACTTTTCGTTCGCAAAACGCCAAGACACCGCCGCGCGCGTCACCGAAGGCGACGACGACGCCGGTTTGAGTTGGCGCCCCGGGAGCGGGATAAGGGATTTGGGGATGGAAAACGGCGGGCTGGACTGGACGCAGTGGACGGATTCCGTACGTATCGCATTTCCCAAAGCCGACACACCGCCTGTTTTATCTCCAACGCTGGTGACTGTGGAGGCCCGATTACGGTGACTGTTTGGACCGAAGCTGGTGACTGTTTGTCCATACATCGTCCAATACA
>TARA_B110000090_G_scaffold29693_1_pt1 | contig 19659 bp, 24 predicted proteins | sample TARA_B110000090 | Tara Oceans TARA_B110000090 (sample SAMEA4397239) | marine metagenome | biome: Polar Biome; feature: [SRF] surface water layer (ENVO:00010504); material: water (ENVO:00002006), including particulate matter (ENVO:01000060) such as... | depth 5 m
ACATCTCTGAATTTTACTAAAGAAATTAGCTTGTTAATCATCATCTTTATTGTCTCTCTATTTCAATTAACTATATATTAATATATTTTTATTTATTAAAAATTAACTTCTTCTCAACTGTCCCATCATTATACAAATAAAATAGAGTTCTATTACTAACTTCTGAAACCTCCTTTCCTAATATATTACTAATTCTAACTAATTTTCTAACTATATTATTTTTATCTTCAATTAATACTGGAGATTGGTATTGAAATTTATGAGTGTATAGCTGACTATTAAATTCAATCTCAAACTCCCAAACACCAAATGGACCATTCAAAGGAAGTAATTTTTGCCAATAATACCATGAAGCATTAAACGTTGACGAAGACAATTGAATCCAGGAGTCCCATACAATATTATTAGGAGAAATAATTCTATAGTGAGCTGAATCTCCTAACTCTCGATCAGAATAATATGCGGCAAAAAAAACTGTATCTCCAATAATAAAATCATTTGCCATATTTGGTTCTTCATTAATACCTGGACATCCATGAATAGGCTTTGAATCGTGAGTTAATAAAGCATTAAGAACTGGTTGTCTATAATTTTGCTGACTTGACCACCAGGAAATAGAATTTAAATTATTACATGAGCCTTGAAAAGGATCAATTAAATTCCAAGCACTATCATATATTTCTAAATGTAAATGAGGACCTGTGGAGTTACCAGAGCTAGCAACTTTACCCAATAACTCTCCCTTTGAAACAGACTGTCCTATTATTTTTGATGTTAAAGAATTCTTCTTTAAATGTCCATACCACGCAATTGAGCCATCATTATGCTGGATGTAGACTGCATTCCAAGTTCCCCCCATAGTGTTAGGACAATGATCATCATTATGTCCGTCATGCTTATTAATGATTATTCCATCTTCAGCAGCAATTACATCCACATAATCATTGTTATAAAGATACCATGGAAAAGGCCATGTAAATATATCTGTTCCCTTATGGCCATCATAAGATCTATTTAGACAACTATAGTCTATTATTGAGGCTTGTGTTGTATCCTGATCTACAAAATTTGATATACCAAAATAGTTATTAAAGGATAATGAGGTATCTTTTCGCAGAGGCCAAATAAATGATATAGATTGATTTTTATTTAAAATTATCTTATCGCTAAGTAATTTTAAATTCTCTTTTATTTCATTAGAAATTATAATCCTATCTAGATTACTTAAGCATTTATCATTGTTATATAGATTATATTCCCCGCCACCACTATTAAAGTCTTGAGCAAAGATTATTAAAGGAAAGAAAAATAATATAAAAACTAATTTTCTTATCATAAATATTAATGAGGTAATTTATCTCTAAACAAGCCATAGATAAAAGTTCCAAGAACTGAGCCTAAAATCATAATAAATACAGTTAAAAAACCATTGCCCAGTAAAACAAACATAGGCCCAGGACATGCACCTGTAACAGCCCAGCCAAGTCCAAAAATAGTTCCTCCTAAAAAATAGCGAATAAAACCAGAGGCTTTTGGTGGAAAATCAATATCAAATCCATCAATTGATTTAATGTTAAATCTTTTTATGATCTGTACATATAATACTCCCAATGCAATTGCTGAACCAATGATTCCGTACATATGAAAGGATTCAAACCTAAACATTTCATAAATCCTAAACCAGGAAATAATTTCTGCTTTTGTCATTATAATACCAAACAATATTCCAAGCAATAAAAATTTTAAAAATTTCATAATATTTTATTTTAAATTAAAAACCAATTTGATAAAATCATTGGTAAAATAAAGTGAGTCATCACTAAACCTCCAAAAAAGAAACCTACAACTGCAATTAAAGATGGTAATTGTAAATTACTAAGTCCTGAGATAGCGTGCCCTGAAGTACATCCTCCTGCATATCTTGTTCCAAAGCCAATAAGAATACCACCAAACAATAGAAAAAACCATCCTTTCCAAGTCTTTAGTACACTTAAACCAAATAATTCATCAGGCATATATGTACTGCCAGCATTTTCAATACCTAATAGTTTTAAATGTGCAATAGTATTAGGGTTTAAGTCTACGCTATAATCAATTATCATAAAATTATATGCAATATAACCGCCAATAATTGCACCTAAAACAACTACTAAATTCCATATTTGGGCTTTCCAATCAAATTTAAAAAAATCAGAAAACTTTTCCGCACCAAGTGCAGAACACATTGTTCGTAAATTTGATGACATCCCAAATGTTTTGCCAAATAAAATTAGAAACAACATAATTAAACTAATAATAGGGCCTGCTACATACCACGGCCAAGGATTATATATAAATTCCATTTCTTAAATTTTAATTTTTAACAAGTGACACAAATGTAAAAGCTTGTGTGGAACCTGCTGGTGTTTTATGTAAAGTGTTTAACCCCTGTTTTAATGAGAAATCTTTGCTAAAAAGTAAAGATAATTCATTAATCGAATATTTACAAATATCTAGAGAACAACAACGATCTGGACCGTTTTCAGAGAAGGTTCCTAATACTACAGTACTAGATTCTGCTATTCCTTTTAACAAATTATCATAATATCCTTTAATATCAATTGAGTTTTGCATAAAATGAAAAACTGCCCTATCATGCCAAAGAACATATTTTTTTTTTGGAGAAAAATTTTTAATATCAGACGTTATCCATTCAACTTGACCAGCCTTATCACCTAATCTAACTTGTGCCCTTTCTATAGCAACTTTTGAAATATCTAAAACTGTAAGATTTGTAAAGCCATCATCAATGAGATGATCAATTAAAAAACTTTCTCCCCCTCCAACATCTATAATTGCATCATCTTTACTAATGTTAGCTTTGTAAATAAAGTCTAAAGATGTTTGCGGAGATTTTTGATACCAGCTAACTTCTTCTATTTTTTTAGAAGAATATAAATTATCCCAATGATTTATAAAATCATACGCCATTAATTAGAAACAATTTTACCATCCCATCCTATAATTCCATTCATTAGATTATATGTTGTGAAACCTTTCATATTCATGTAATTACAAGCTTGAGCACTTCTATTACCGCTCCTACAATAAATAAAATAGGTCTTATCTTTGTCAAGATTCTCTAGTGAGCTTACAAACTCATGGCTAGCTAAAAAATTAATTTGAATAGCTTCCTCAATAATTCCTTCATCACACTCCTGAGGAGTCCTTACATCAAGAACAACATAATTATCTGATTGTGAAAGTAACTCATTCCAACGTTCATTTGATAAATTTTCCATTTCTTTTTTTTTAAAATTCAGATGGACATATATAGTCCGTTATTTTAATACTTGAGTCTTTGATTGAAGAAAAACCACCAACAATATCTATAATATTGTGAAATCCTTTAGATTTTAGAATAGAATTTGCAATAATTGATCTGTATCCCCCAGCACAATGCATATAAATATTATCATCTTTCTGTATTTCATGTTTATTCTCAGGTATTTCAAGAAGAGGTATATTGATAGCATTTATAATATGCTCTGAAAAAAACTCACTAGGCTTACGAACATCATATATTTTAACTTCTTTCTTATCAACTATTTCACTAAAATCTTGAGCTGAAATTGTAGAGATTTTTGCAATTTTTAAATTGGCTTCTATCCAAGAATCAAATCCTTCATCTAAATAACCAATTACATTATCAAAACCAACTCGAGCTAATCTAGTTATTGCCTCTTCAATTCGTTCTGGCTCAACTATTAATAAAATAGGTTTTGCAACATTCTTTAATAAACCTCCAACCCATGGAGCAAAACCTCCGTCAATTCCTATAAATATTGAATTTGGAATATGAGCTTTAGCAAAATCAATTTGACTCCTTAAATCAAGCATTACAGCATTTTCCGCAGTTGCTTTAGAGATGAAATCATTACAAGAAATAGCTTGTTTACCATTTTCTATAACAACACTTAAGTCTTGATAACCTTGTTGATTTAATTTAACATTAGATGGGAAATATGTCGGAGGCTCTGGAAGGTTATTAGTTAATTGCTTAATAAAATTATCTTTTGATAAGCTTCCGTTAAGAGCATAATTCATCTTTTTTTGATTACCAAGAGTATCAACAGTTTCTTTCATCATATTCTTGCCACATGCAGATCCTGCACCATGACCAGGGTAAACTAAAATATTGTCAGGCAATGGTTTAATTTTTAAATTCACAGAATCATATAAAATTCCTGCTAGTTCTTCTTTTGAAACACCCATATATCTTTGAGCTACATCAGGAATGCCAACATCACCCAAGAATAAGGTATCGCCTGTAAAAATACAATGCTCTTTTCCATTTTTGTCCTTTAAAAGAAATGATGTACTCTCCAGTGTATGACCAGGAGTATGTAAAACTGTAAGTGTTATTTCTCCTAAATTAAAAACTTGTTTATCCTTTGCAATTAAAGCCTCATAATCAGGGTCAGCTTTTGGACCATATACTATTTGAGCCTCTGTTAAATTAGCTAAACTTAAATGGCCACTAATAAAATCGGCATGAAAATGTGTCTCAAAGACATATTTTATCTTTGAATTAGATTCTTTTGCTAAGTCAATATATTGCTTAACATCTCTTAAAGGATCAATAACTGCAGCTTCACCGTTACTTTCTATATAGTAAGCTCCCTGAGCTAAACATTTAGTATATAATTGTTCTATTTTCACTTTTTAAAAATTTAAGTTCAAAAATAATATTTAAATTAATTCTTTTATAATTATAAAGACAGACATTGTAATTACAAAAACACCAAAGCCTCTCTTTAATTTTTTCTCGTTGATAAATTGATTTAAATATATGCCAATAAAAATCCCTATTACCGAAATAGCAGTAAAAGAAGTTAGTAGTAGCCAATCAATTTGTAATTGCCATAGATCTCCTGTAAATCCAATTAGAGATTTAATAGCAATGATCATTAAAGAAGTTGCAACTGCTTTTTTCATTGGTAATTTAGCAAAAAGGACTAAAGCAGGAATTATCAAGAAACCTCCACCTGCACCAACTAATCCTGTTAATATTCCAATAATTAATCCATCAATAGTTAAAAGTGGAATATTATATTTAATTTGTTGATTAGTATTTGTGTCTGTTCGCTCCTTTATCATAAAAAAGGCAGCTATAAACATTATAAAAGCAAAAAACAACATTATTGCTATATCCTTAGTTAATAGAAAGCTATTAATAGATATGATTTCCTCTGGAATTACAGGCAAAATAAACCTTCTTGATAAGAAAACACCAATGAATGCAGGAATTGCAAAAATCAAACCTGTTTTTACATCAACCATATTTTTCTGGAAATTTCTAATTGCTCCAACCATAGCGGTTAAACCTACAACAAAGAGCGAATAAGAAGTGGCAAGAACAGGAGAAACCCCTAAAATATACACAAATATTGGCACTGTTAAAATAGATCCTCCCCCGCCAATTAACCCAAGAACAAGACCAATTAAAAGAGCTCCAAAAAAACCAAATATTTCCATGATAGATTAATGAAAAACAAACTTAATAAAATAAGAAGTAATTAGCTGATTTCTAGACCTAAACTAAGCAACCATTTGTCAATCCTTTCAGGAGAAAGATCATATTGATTACCTTCATCTAGAGCTAAACCATAAAAAGTATTTTCATTCATTAATGCTTTTGATTTAACAAATTCATAAGATTCAGTAGACCAATGACCAATAACCTCTCCGCCATTTTTAAGAATTTCTTTAGCTAGAATACCAACACCATCAATAAAATATTCATCATAACCATATTGATCACCAAGACCAAAAATAGCTACTGTTTTATTAGTAAAATCAATCTTTTCAAATGTTGGAAAAAAATCTTCCCAATCACTTTGCAAATCACCATCATACCAAGTAGATATTCCTAAAATTAGTAAATCAAACTTCCTAAAATCTTCTACACTAGCTTCTGCAACATTTATTACTTCTAAATCGTAAGAAGTTAATTTACCCTCCATTGTCATTGTTGTATCTTCAGTATCACCTGAATCAGACCCCCAAATAATTCCAATTTTCATTTTTATTAAATTCTTTATTTTAAAAATTTCATGCAAAATTACATCTAATTTAGATTCAATCTATGATAGAGAGAGTTTTTTTTTAATTTTATCGAAAATTTTAAATATGAATTTAATTTTAAACTTTCAAATACTAATATCAGGCATAATTATTGGAATAATATTCTTTCAAACTGCTCTTGCCGCACCTATTGTTTTTAATAATTTGAATAAAAGCCAATCTAGAATTTATATTCGAAATATCTTTCCTAAAATATTCAAAACTAATATGTGTTTATCGTTAACACTGTTGATGGTGAACGTTATTTTTCTCACTAATGAAATCAGTATACTAATAGGCCTAATATCATTTGCTCTATCATTAATATGTTTGTTAATAATCCCTGCAACAAATAATGCAACTGATAATGGTAATACAAAAAAATTCAAATTACTACATTTAGCAAGTGTACTTATGACGATTATAGTATTAATAATAAATATAATTTGGATATTATTTTTATAATTTCAAATAATTTCTTTTTTTTGAATTCAAATCAATAAATAAAATTATGAAAACTATTAATATATTACCTATAGCATTTCTTCTCTGGGTTTCATGCTCCAGTCCTCAAAAAAATAATTTTGAAAGTAAAGTTTTATTAAATGCATCAACAGAAAATATACTTGGAGAACAAATTAATTTTCCAGACTCTAATGAAACAATTACTTCTGCTATTAGAGTACTTGCTCCTGGAGAATCAACTGGAATTCACATGCATGAATCCATTCCAGTAGTTTTTGTAATTGAAGGGGAATTAACAATTACTCATCAAACTGATTCTGGAATTGAAGAAAAAGTAATTAAGCAAGGAGAATCATTTATTGGCGCTAACAATAATTGGCATGAAACTATAAATACTTCTACAAATGATGCAGTAGCTCATGTTGTATTTATCGGAGCCAACAACCTAAAGAACACCGTAACACCGCCGCCGCCAATTGACTAAATTGCAAGTAAATTGATATAAGTTTAGCTTAATACAGGCTTTAGGATAATTTAAGTGTTTATACTTAGTAGTGACACAACTTATTTAGTTTTTATTTACATTGTGAATTTGATAATATCTATAGCTGTCTTCTACATAATAGTTCTTATAACTATTAAACAATTCAAATTATTAACTCTAAAAAGTGAAAAAGGAAAGTATATCTGCCCAAAATGTAATAAAACTCTTGAACGTATTGAAAGAGAAAGTATGGATAAAGCCCTAAATTATTTAACATTATTCTTATTGGAATGGAAGAGATATAGTTGTTTTAATTGCGGCTGGCAAGGTTCATCATCGTGGATGTATCGCTTTAAGAAATAAACGAAGCTTCTATTCCTTTTTTATAGCCTGACAATGCTCTTTCTCTAGCTAATTTATGATCTACTATATATGGCAAATAGTTCTCTTGATCAAAATTTGCGATCCATTTTTTTACATATTTAAAATCACTATCAAATTTCTTTTGTTGTGTAAAGGGGTTGAAAATTCTAAAATATGGAGCGGAATCACAGCCTGTTCCCGCTGCCCATTGCCAATTACCATTATTAGAAGCTAATTCATAATCTAAAAGCTTTAATGCAAAATACTTCTCTCCCCATCTCCAATCTATTAAAAGATGTTTACACAAAAAACCAGCTGTAATCATTCTAACCCGATTATGCATGTAGCCTGTTTTATTTAGTTGCTGCATCCCAGCATCCACAATGGGGTAACCAGTCTCTCCATTACACCATTTTAAAAATTCATCTTTATTATTTCGCCATTTAATTCCATCATATTTGGATTTAAAATTGTTGTTAACTACTTTGGGGAAGTGAAATAATATCTGTGTAAAAAACTCCCTCCAGACAAGTTCAGATAAGAAAATACTATCATCTATGGAAAGATCTTTAATAATATCTCTAACGCTTACACTTCCAAAACGAAGATGTATACCCAAATAACTTGTTCCATCAGTTGATGGAAAATCTCTAGAATCCGCATACTTATTTAAGTTATTTAAATCATAATCTTTAATATTTATTTTAGATTGAATAAATCCAAAATTTTCTATTGGCAGAAAATTATTATGATATTTTAAAAGATTGTTAAAAGATATTTTAGAAGAAGAAATCGGTTTTATTGAATTAAATTTCTGAAGCCATTTATTTTTAAAAGGAGTATATACAGTATATGGATCACCGTTATCCTTTAATACTTCATGAGGTTCAAAAATCACGCTATCTTTAGATTGATTAAATTCTATAGAATTATTTTTAAGTAAATCAGAAATATAATTATCTCTTTTCTTAGCATAAGGCTCATAATCTCTATTACAGCAAACAGAATTAACATTATAATCAAGAATTAATTTTTCAAAAATATTTTTTGGATCTCCTTTAAGAATTAGTAAAGAAGAACTATTTTTTTTCAAAAAAAGATCAATTTTTTTTAGCTGAGAATAAATAAAGCTTATTCGAGCATCATTTTTCGGAAGTAAGTCAGTAATATTATTATCAAAAATAAATATTGGCAAAACATTTAGCTCTTTTGATAATACTAGATTTAATGCTGTATTATCTTCAACTCTTAAATCTCTTCTAAACCAAAATATATTTACTATCATTATAAGTACTTTTTCATTAGCTTAGGTAAATATACTAAATCGAATATGATAGCAATCACCGCCGAAATGATAGTAATAACACTAAGTTGACTAACAGATTTAAATTCTGAAAAAATTAATGGAATAAGACTAAATATAACTATGATAGTTGTCTTAATTACTGCCCGAGCTGTAATAGTAAGTGATTTATCTAATGCCTCATCTTTAGTCATCCCTCTTTTAACGTTAAATCTATATGAGCTTAGAATATGAATTGAGTCATCAACAATCAAACCAAAAACAATTGCAAAAATAAATGCATTAGAAAGACTAAAATAAAAATTGTTTAAGCATAAAATACCTATACAAACTAAAATTGGAAAAACATTTGGAATGAGTGCAATAAAAAAATATCTAAAATTAAAATTATTTATGATTATAAAAAGTAAACCTATTGTAAGAATAGCAATTATAAGGCCATAAAGTATTTCTTTAGTTAGTTTATTACTGACTTGATCAAATAAATATCCTGCTCCACCAACACTTAAAGGAACACCCAATGATATCGCCTTCTCTTTAATCATTGTAATTTTTTCAAAACTAACTTTTGAGCCAATATCTTTCATTCTAGCTCTAATTGTATAAACATCTTTAGTTAGACTTTTAAACGTTCTTTTATCAATCAATGAAGGGTTATCAACGAAACGACTAATAGAAAAATCTAAAACAAAACCATTAGAATCTAAGAAGTTTTCAAATTTTATAATCTTACTTATATCAACTTGCTCATCCATATTAATCTTAAATGTTAAGGGCTTAATACCTCCAAAATTTTCATTAAAGAAGTTCATTTCTTCAAATAATCTAGATTTTTTATTTACTTCATCTGTAATGTAATTGTCAACACTAATTTTATGCACACCATATCCAGCAAAGAGAATCATTACTATAAGAATTAATCTGAAATAAAATTTATTGCTAAAGTTTACTATTGAAAATATTAAGCCGTCTAGCTTCTTGTTTAATTTAGGATTACCTTTTAGAAGATGAAAATTTAAATCTACACTTATCGCATAACTTATTAAAATAATAAATAATGAGATCAAAATCCCAACAGTTGTAATTAGGCCAAACCTAGTAATAGGTAATACATCAGAAAAACAAAAGCTTAAAAAACCAATTGCAGTTGTAAAGGAAGTAAGAGCAACAGGAATCCCAACAATTTTAACTTTTTTTATAAAATAATCTTTTTTATTTTCAGTACTAATATTGTCCTCATTTAAAAGATGCATTAAATCAGAGACACAAACGATAAAAATTATTGCAGGCATTATAATCATCACCAGCTCAATACCTCCATAAATAAATTGAGACATAGAAATACTAATAACAACACTAAATATTACACTTATAAGAGTGAGCAGAACAAATTTTATATTTAGAGTGAAAAACCAAAGAATTAAACAACAAAATAGTGCACTAAAAATTGTTATAAATATTAGCTCAGAAATAACTTTTTCTTGCATATATATTTCTGAAGAAATTTGACCAGAAACAAATACATCATCTACTCCATCTAAAGCAAATGAATTTCTTATATTAGAAATAAAATATTTCCAATCCTTATCATTAAAACCATTTTTTATTTCTATTAAAAAAAATAATTTCTTAAAATCTTTAGATAGAAATTGGCTTGATTTATTTTTTATTTTTTTGACAGACTTTTCAAAAGTTAACTGACTCTCAAGATTAAGTAAATTAATGGTATGAAAGAAAAGTCCAGTAAAAAGCAATCTAGATTCATTAAAAACACTTTTTTCATTTTTGATTATTGAATCTTTTTTAATGATATTATAGACTGAGTCTATATCGACAAATTGATTAAAATTAATCTCATCATTGAATTCTACGCCAATTAAAAAAAGATTTTTATCATCGAAAGATTGAGATAATTCTATTTCAATATCATCAGCATATTTTAAAATCCTTTCGGTTTCAAAAAAGATTACAGGATTTGATATCAGGTATAATGAATAAGAGAATATTACTAATACAACAGCAAAAATGAAGTATTTAAATTTCCAAATGTAAGCTAACAATTTTGTTAAATCTTAAGAGTTGACATACCGCCATCAACATTCAATATTTGACCTGAAATCCAAGATGACTTATTAGAAATCAGAAAGTCAAGTGCATTTACAATATCCTCAGGAAGCCCAGTTCTTTTTAAAGGGTGTTTTTGATTCATCATCTCTTTTTGATCTTCTGTTCTAAAAAAACGTTTAGCTAATTTAGTCTCTACAAGAGATGGTGCAATACAATTGACCCTAACTTTAGGAGCCCATTCAGCTGCTAAACTTTTTGTAAGTCCCTCAATAGCAGATTTACTAACTGAAACTGAAGAATGAAAAGGCATTCCTAAGTTTGCAGCAACAGTACTAATAAAAACTAAAGATGATTTTTCTGACAACCTAGATTCATAAAATTTTAGAATTTTCAACAAACCAACAACATTTATCTCAAAATCTTCACGAAAGTTTTCAATTTTTAACCTCTTAAAAGGTTTTAAATTAATACTTCCGGGAAAGTATATTATTCCGTCAATATTATCTTCGTCAATGAATGAATTTTCGTCCTGAACATTAAAATCTTGAATATCACTAAAGTCTGGATTAGAACTTAATCTAATAATATTGTAATTAACATTGTGAGTATTATAAAACTCAACTGCTATGTCGCTGCTTGCCCCTACTAAAAGTATTTTCATTATAAATTTTTAAGTTACAAATAAAATGATTGTTTCAAGTTAAATTATTTGATAAAATTATTAATTTTCTCGACAAATATATAACTATATTGAATAATTACTATATAATAATGAGTAAAATTAGCTTAACAAAAAAAATATCATAAATTTGTAAAAATTTATAGATATGAAAAAATATCCTGATAATGTAGTTTTTAATTACGAAGAAGATTCCTTTGATGCATTTAAAAAAGACTACCCCACAACATCATCAGCACCAAACTTTGGGGCTAGCGTAATTGACAAAAATTTGCCTTATGAGTGCAAAAATTACTTTAAGAGTCAGATTGAAGAATTAAAGGATCAGTACAAGAAAATTCAAGAAGAATATAATTGGACAGAACTTATCTATAAATCAAAGTATAGTTTTAATCCAATAACAGGCGCTATTTATTTTCTATATGAAACAGCAGATGAAGAAAATTTTTTAAGTATAATTGAACCAGAAAATTGGAATCAAAAATATATTGGAAGCTTTATGTTAATGTCAAATGGAAGATGGACTAAACAATAATTAACTTACCCAATTATCCTCCAGGTTTTTTTCTGCCCCCTCAACCATTTTTGTAGTCTGAAATAAAGATATAAAATGATTATTATCTCTGTTAAGAAATATATATGGAGCCATGATAAATAGTAGCCAAATATCTTTACTCATATTATTTTCAGCAATCTCTTTAGTTATGTCATTAATTTTAACCTCTAAAAGTGAAGAAACAAATTTTTCATGCTCGGCTACATTACTTTTAACAGACCAGATATACCCAATCTTTTCAAGAGCCGGATACATAATATTTAAATAAAACTCAAACATTCCAAACTTTTTAAAACCTAAATAAATAGTACTATCAAATAAATCACGATCATAATTAAGTGCGGCTCTTAAAACTCTTGAAATATAAATTTGAGGATTGTTGTTTTCTTTGTCATTAAACTTATCATCAACAAGATCTTGTATTTCAACGTGAGATTTCTTGGAAATACTTGAAATTTTAATTTTTTCGCTTAAAAGAGCTTTAGTATTTATAGCACAAATCAAATCATCTTTTGAATAAACTCTAATGTTAGTATCTGTTCTTTCTGCAACTAAGAAATTATATCTTTCTTCCCAAGATCGCAACGTGATTTTATTGGTATCACTTATTTTTGATAATTGACTTATATTATAATTCATAGATTTTTTTTCAAATATCCCAAAAATATATAACAATTAACAGTAAAAATTATAAAATATGATTTTAAAGAATATCTTTGCATAATTTTAAATGAATTAAACTATATATAATGTCAGTTAAAACTAAAAGTTATAAAAGCGGACTATACTCTATAAAATCCAAACAAAAGGTAAATGAGCCTATTGAAGAGATATGGGATTTTTTCTGTAATCCAAAAAATTTAAACTTATTAACGCCAACAGATATGAAATTTAAAATCTTATCTGGAAGGTCTGAAGATTTTTATATTGGTAAAATAATCAGTTACAATGTTAATCCATTCAAATTTTTTAACATGAAATGGGTAACAGAAATATCATTTATAGAAAAAAACAAATACTTTATTGACGAACAAAGGTTTGGCCCCTACAAAATGTGGCATCATGAGCACCATTTTAAAAAAAATGAAGATAATTCAACTACAATTATTGATAAAGTTATTTATAAAATGCCATTTGGAATATTTGGAAAAATCGCTCATTTTCTTTTTATAAAAAAAAGATTAATTCAAATCTTTCAATTTCGTCATGAAGCCATAGACAAACTATTTCCAAAAAATTAAAACTATATATAAAATGGGTAAATTTCAATCAAGTAAAGTTTTTGACGGGTTTTCAACTGTATTTCGTCAATGGAAAGCTGAAGATATTCATTGTCGCTTTCTACATGGCTACGCGGTATCATTTAAGATTTATTTTGAAGGAGAACTGGATTCAAGAAATTGGGTTTGGGATTTTGGAGGTTTAAAGCGTGCTCAAACAACAATAGATGGCCTACAACCAAAAGCATGGATGGATTATATGTTTGACCACACAGTGATTATAGCAGAGAATGATCCAGAGCTAAATTATTTTATAAAGATGGATAAATTAGGCTTAGCTCAAGTAAGAATTATTAAAGCTACAGGTGCTGAAAAATTTGCAGAATATATTTATAATAAAATAAATAGTTTTGTAATAACTGAAACGGATAATAGAGTTAGAGTAACCAAAGTTAAATTTATGGAACATGCTAAAAATGCCGCATATTACTGTGAATAATAAATTTAATTTATGAATTTAATTTTAATTTTAAGTCTAATTTTAAATATGTCAAATATAATAATTGAAGATAAAAAAGAAATTCACTTTGGAGGGGGTTGCTTCTGGTGTGTAGAGGCTGTATTTGAAGACCTTGTGGGAGTAATTCGTGTTGAAAGTGGTTTTTCTGGTGGGCAGATTAAAAACCCGTCATACGCAGAGGTTAGTAGGTCAAAAACTAATCATGCAGAAGTTTGCAAAATAATCTATAATCCAAGTGAAGTAAGCCTAGAAGTTTTACTGGAAGTTTTTTTCGTCTCTCATGACCCTACAACATTAAATAGACAAGGTAATGATGTAGGCGCTCATTACAGGTCAATCATCCTCTATAATAACGACACGGAAAAAAAAGTAATAAATAATTTTATTGCTAATATTAACACAGAATTATTTGATAGTAAAATTGTTACTGAAGTAAAAGAATTTAAAGTTTTTTATGATGCTGAAAAATACCACCAGAATTATTTCAAACAAAATCAAGAACAACCCTATTGTCAATTTGTAATCTCTCCAAAAGTAACAAAAGCCAGAAATAAGCTAACAAAACACTATAAAAAGTAATGCCTGAGGGACCAGAGGTCAGAATAGTTGCAGATTTTCTTCAAAAGGAATTAAGCAATCAAATTATAACTGATTTTAAATGCTTCTCCAAACCATATCAAATTAAATATGGAAAGCTAATTGATGAAATCAACAATTTTATCCCTTTTAATTTTTCTGAAATATTCTGTATAGGAAAAACTACTTTTATAAAAATTAATGATGATAAATATTTTTCATTTCATTTGGGAATGACAGGAAATTGGTCTAAAGTAAAAGAAAAACATAGTCATCTAAAACTAAATACTGATAAAAATAATATTATTTATTTTAATGATACTAGAAGGTTTGGGAATATCAAACTGCTAAATAATATTGATGTTAAAACTAAGTATTTTAAAGAAGGTGATTTTTTAAATTTCAACACTTCACCTGCAAAGTACTCAGAATATTTACTTAAAAATATAAATTCAAATATTGAGGTTTGCAAGGTTTTATTAAACCAAAAATATTTTTGTGGAGTAGGTAATTATCTAAAATCAGAAATTCTTTACCATGCTAAAATCCATCCTCATACAAAATGGAACTATTTAGTAAAAAAAGATATTTATAATTTATGTAAATACACTAAAAAAATCATACACCAAGCATATCAAAGCGGAGGAGCTGAGCTAAAGGATTTCAAAAATCCTGAAAATGATTCTAAGCTAATTTTAAATGCCTATGCTCAAACACAAGATTCTAAGGGAAATCCTATAATTAACGATATAACAAAAGATAATAGGAGAACATATTGGAGCCCAAAGAGACAGATTATCAAAAATTAAGGGAGAAATAAAATTGCTAAAGAAATCACTAACATTAAAAATGCTGGTAATGATTTCATCAACGGATCACTAATTTTAATGTGCATAAAAATTGCTCCAACCATTAATAAACACATAGTATAAAGACTATAATCAACTAGGCCTGTAATTATTTCATTTTCAGAAAATAAACTCAAAAGCAAAGTAGTTGCAGCAAGTATCTTTAACGCTCCAACGACATACAACATAAAAGAGGGAAGATTATAACTTGTAAATTCTTCTGTCATACTATTAGCTTGACCACCTCTATATGGCGTTGACTTTTTAAAACGAAAAACCCAAACATTTATAATTACTAAAAAAAGAGTGATTTTTAAAACTAAAATTAAAAGTGTCATATTTGATTTTTTTATTCAAAAATAAACTTCTTTACTGCTTTTCCTTCGCTATTTATAAAAAACTTTAAACCTTTTGATTTAGAATCAGTAATTCTTCCAAAAAAATCTAAATATTTATTTTTTTTTTGGCTAGTATTATTATTTTCTTCAATACTAGAGATTGTTATTGTAATTTCTTCTTCTAAAACATCCATTAGACACCAGTCATTTGTATACACAATAAGTTTTATATTATAAATTCCAGAGTTAAGATAATGATGAGAAGGGTTTTCCAAAGAAGAGAAATTACCATCACCAAAATCCCAAATACAATTTTCAAAATTTGAAGATGAATTTATAAAACTAATGGAATCGCCATTATCAACATAAGAAAAATTTGCATTAAAGATATTCCAGGATGAAATACTATCAAGAACTGTTGACGAAGCTATTTGTTGTAAAAAAAGAGCATCACTAGAACTAATTGCATTTGGAATATACAATGCACCTATTGAGGGTTTTTTAAAAATAGATGAATAAAAAACACAAGCAGCTAAGTAAGATCCGTGAACACTTGGATGGCTATTATCATTATTATAAAGTTCAATGGTACTGTCAAATGCTATACAATTCTTAAAAGCAATACCAACTGGAGAAATAGTAGCATTATTACTAAAACCCATTGAAACATAACTATGCCTTAGTCTTTCTTGCATTCCTAAGTATGTACATACAGGTGGGTAATTAACACAATTTGTTTGATCACCATTTTTTCTCCCCCAAGTCATATAAAACAAGGGCTCAGAACAATTATAATTTTGATAAATAAGATCCACTAATTGCTCAGCATATGGAAAAACAGCTGTAGAAACATATGCTGGGCTTAGAGAGGGACGCTGACTTTGATCTTGTAAAACCACATAATCCCAGTTTTGTTGATTAATCTTATCAATTGTTAGCTGATCTTGAGAATGAGCATATAAAGAATATCCTCCCGGGGTGTATTGATCAAAAAAAATGGAGTCTCCAAGTGAAGTTGAAATTTTTGACAACATATCAGGTAAATCATTATAATAAATATAACTGTTACCAATGAATAAAACATCATAAGTTTGAGCTGAAGATAAATTATAAATTAATAGTAGAAAAATAATTATTTTTCGCATTACCTAGATTTTAAGCTGTAAAACTAACTCAGAAATTATCACTGAAGAGCTGTCATCATTTTTAAGTTGGGAAAATGAAGTCATTAATTTAAAATTATCTTTAACAAAATACTTTGATAAAGACAGAGATAACATTGAATTGTCTTTAACTATAGAAAATGAGTTAGTAGCATACTCTGGAATAATATCAGTATATCTAAAATCAATTGAGACCCCACTCTCAAATACATAACCAACACTAGAATTAAAGCCACTACCCAATGATAGATATTCACTTATTTCTTGTGGAACAAGTAAATTTAATGCAAGAGGGTCTGAATAAATTTGGTTAAGTGAACTTGCGCTTGTAACAACATATTCCGCTAAAAATGAAGCTCCCCTGAATTTACAAAGAAAGTCAACATAAAGCTGACTATAGTCTGGCATCTGCGGATTATTAATGACATTCCAAAGATAAAAATCGCCATGACCTTCTCCCACAGAATTAGATGCTCCATCATTATATGAGAGAGATAAGCCTAAAACAAATTTTAAATCATCTTCAAACATAACATCAGATATCTTATTCTCATTACCATCTTTAAAAAATCCAAATGGAAATAAATCAACTCTTGCCGAATATTTAAAACCACCAAGATCAACATCTCGACTATCAGAGCCAAAAGAGCTTCTTCCGTCTCCAGAGGTAAGAGAAAAGCTTGGGACCACACCAAAATTATTAATGCTATGTCTAAAATCTAGAAACAATCCGAACTCTCTTCCAGTTAAACTATAAGTACTACTTAACAAACTTCTTTCGGTAAACTGGAGCATATCCTCCATAATTAACATTTCTCTATTATTTGATTTAGATAATTTTTGACCAAAAGTTATTTTAATAGCACGATTGAAATCATAAGCTATCCATGCATCTAACAATGGAGTTGAAAGACTAAAATCTGAAAGAACTAAAAAAGAAACTTTTTCTTCTTTAGCATAACCAGAAAAACTAAAAAATGTTCTTTTAGAATTAAAAAAATATTCAACATTATTGTCTGTCATTAAATTTGAAGGATATGCATTTGCTTCAAAAGAAAAAGAAGGTTGTATCATTCCACTTAATTTGAAGAAATAATTGTCATTAGAAGAGAAGTTCACTCCATTGCCAAGCTCAAAATCTTTAGTATAATCACTAATTATTTCCTGAGCATAGCTATAGAAAGATGTGAAAATGAAGCTTATTATTAATATTTTTTTCATAGTGTTAGTGTTATTTTTTTAACAATCTAAAATAAGGTAATTCTAAATTTTTATTAGTTTTTATAATGTTATATGAGACAAAACTATTTGGAGCTTCTGGCTCAAGAACCTCTATAGCTAGATTTGAATTCTTTTGATCCATCTTTAAAATATACCAAAACTTATCAATATCTAAATCAGTCTTTTTAGTTTTTGCTTTAACCTTTTGCATAAACACTCCTTCATATTTCATAGAAGACCTTTCATAAGAATCAACTATGTATTTCTCTACATTAACAGTTTGAGATTTAGCCACAGATGTAAGTTCTAGCCCAAGTATTTTCAGCTTTTTAATTAATAGCTTATTGTCATTATGAAAAAGATAAGCATGAGGTCTTTCTCTTGTCAAATCTGCCTTAGCATTAAATTTATCATGCAAAATAACATCAAGAACTATCTTCTCAGAAGAACCTAAATCTAAACACTCAATCTTACTATTTAATATTGCTGGAGTACTCTTTAAAACAGCAGCATTTTTAGTTTGTTTGGAATCACTTAAAACTTTCTTAACATTTTGAACATTATTATATGCTGTCTCTAAATATGATAATGCAACCAAAAAAGTACTATTCACTCTTCTTTGAAATGAGGTTTTACCAATACCAACACCCCTTACTTCAATTAATGATGAAACTGAATTTGATAAAGCATAAGCAGTACAACTGGAACGCGCACTATTTGATCCTTGATGAAAATGAATACTACCATGATTATTTCTACTCACAATGTAATCGTGATACCTCAAGTTATTTGATTCTAATTTTTCTCTAGCATTTGCAACAAAAACATCATTAGTATAGTTTCTTAATAATTTTGGAACATTTAGATTTCCTGTGTATAAAATCATTACATCATAAATATTAGATATTCCAAAATCTCCAATTTTGGTAAAATCCTTTCTAAAAGGAGTGTACTCATGAAAATCTACAGTCACTTCAGCACCATATTTACTAAAAGCATTTTTTAATGAATTACTTTCTGGTATCATTAGTTTAGTATGATCTCTATTTAAATCAAGCCCATTTGCTGCATATCTATTGTTTTTTTCATAGCCATCTATATTTACCATTGGAACAATTATCAATTCTACACGATCAAATAAATATGAATATTTGTCATTTGATAACAACTGCTGCATTAAATAAAGAATACCTTCAGTGCTAGCTGGCTCATTACCATGCATTCCAGCCTGAAACCATACCTTTAATTTATCATTTGATGAATTGTTACTTATTTTAACCATTGGAATAGATTTTCCTTTCTGACTCTCTCCGATAAAAGAAAGAGAAACATCATTTCTATCTTTCATTAAATCATTAATAAAACTTATCATCATACTATAGCTAGTGAAACCCTTCTTTTTACTAAAAGCTGGAGTATTAATTTCAAGATTTGGATTGGGAAAGAACTCCTTAGTAATCTTTTTAGATTGAGGATTTAATTGACTAAAGCAAAGATTTGGAAGAAGAAATAATATTAAAATTAATATTCTCATTTCTTAAAAATTAATAGAAGTGATTAATCTAATAATAATTTCATTACCCATAAGTTCAATATTTCTATAAGGCTCTGAAGGGATACCTGTTTGCTGGCTATATATAGAACCCTCTGACACCTCAACATATGTTATGGAAGCTTGGATTTTAAAGCCATAATTTCGGGTAAAATACTTAGAAAGACCAAAAGTGTAATAATTTGGACGATTATAAAAT
>TARA_B110000090_G_scaffold149951_1_pt1 | contig 19626 bp, 11 predicted proteins | sample TARA_B110000090 | Tara Oceans TARA_B110000090 (sample SAMEA4397239) | marine metagenome | biome: Polar Biome; feature: [SRF] surface water layer (ENVO:00010504); material: water (ENVO:00002006), including particulate matter (ENVO:01000060) such as... | depth 5 m
TGTAGGACCTGCTGCTCCTGGGTCTCCTGTTGTTCCTGTAGGACCTGCTGGACCTGCTGGTCCTGTCCCTCCTGTAGGACCTGCTGCTCCTGTACCACCTACGGCTCCATAAGAACCTGTGACATATATTGCGTTTGTTGATGGATCAATTACTAATACGTTTCCTGTGCTTACATCATCATTCCCCTCTAATCCTGAAAGTTTTAGGGATCCTGAGTGAAGTAATGAACCTGTAGTAGTTAACGATCCTGATATAGTAATGTCGTATGCTTGGACACCGGTGAAGGCGTCTGCCGATTGACTTACATGGAAGGCTTCTACGGTTAATCCGGTAGCAATTCCGGAATTTATTAAATTTTTAGCCATTATTGAGAGTTTATTTTGTTATAAATATTAAATTTTCTATTGTCTATCGAGGTTTATCAAAATAGTTGTATCTGTTGTTCTAGAAGTAGGTAATGACTTTGCTAATTTACCTACGGCCAATAAATTTTGATTGTTATCGTACATACCAACGGTAGTAACGTAAGGGTCAAAATAAGAGGATGTGGCCCAATTATATATAGCCCCATCACGACTTGATGATATAATACTAGGATTTAATGAAAAATTAAATTCACCTTCCCCAATAGTACATTTGTATTGTGTTTCATATATCCCAAAAGATGAGGAAAAAGAAACTTCAATATTTGATCCTGTTACAAAATTTTCAATATCATTATTTCCAAAAGTTCTTCCGCCATATACATCATCTCCATATTCAGCATCAGCATAGTCACTACCTTCACCAATTCCTGTTTTTCTATCTCCACCGGTTAGCACTATCATACCATGTTGGTATATAATATTACCTACGAATACCTCTTTTGTAGAATTATATCTAACAATTCTACCTTCACCATCATCTTTATAACTACCACTGTCGGTAGTAATATTTAATGATTTTGGTTGAATGTAATCCCCAAATAAGTTTTTAGGGATTGACATTACTGCTATTTTAGGGGTTTTATTTACTAATCCATATTCACTTTCACCGTATACTCCTTCTCCATATAGAGCGGGATTTTTTACGTTTGTAGTATATGAACCTGTAGGGAAATATTTTTGAGGGTTTAGATCGGTTTGTTCAAAATTATAAAATAAGGGTGAATAAACTTGTCCTGTAATGGTACCATCTGTATTGAAACTAGCGGTAGATACAGGTGAAATTTCACCATTACTACCAGATATATAATTGGAGTAATATAATTGTTTTACTGAATGATATATGCTAGATTGCAGTCTTGTTTGGATATAACCTGTAGTGAATAGATGAGAAGTATCATTTGCTAAAAATCTATCTATACCAATATTAGGTTTTACTAAAGTACCTTCCCCAGAAAAAGTAAATGATTTATTTACCTCTAAGGGGGATACTATTATATCTTCGGAATTAAATTGTTTATAAGCCGCCATTCCATTTTTTAAAAATCTAATTTAACTCTAATAAGCGCTTCTTTTGTAAAATCTTTTGTTATTGGTTTTGATAATTTTGCTACTGCTAATAACTCATTACTATCATTGTACATTCCAACTGCTGTTGGGAATGATGTTGGGTTATCTATAAAATAGTTATAAATTACTTCTCCAGTTGAACCCGATATAAATGAAGGGTTTTCTGAGTAATTAAATTCTGAGTTTCTTGCTCTAATGAATACAAAATCTGAAGTTATTGTTTCTTGAGAATTTAATTCAAATATTTGACCTGAAGCTCCTCCATCGGAACCTGATATAAGTCTATATAATTTAGAAGGGTTGTCCTGGTTTTGAGATGTTAATAAACCTGTTCCCAAGTTAATACCACAACCATCATCCGCTCCATTAATACCTGGGACAGATGAATCATCTAAAGCAGCACCATTTAATATTACAGTTGAAATATCTGGTAAAAACAAACCATATGAACCACTAACTGAGTATCCATTCCCATTCCACGCTTTACCAGCAGAACCACTAATTACTTGGTATGCTCTTTGTGTACCATAATATGTAGGTAGACTTATCATGTTAGAATCATCAGTTAAATGTAAAGCATTTAATTGTGAATTACTACTCGATATTACTAGATTCATTGAACCTGGAAATAATTTTTCTTTATACCTAGCTCTTTCTACACTAAGGGCATAAAAATGACTTCCTGTAAAACTAGCACCATATACAAAATTAGCATTTTCGTCCTCTAAAACTAGAGTTCTATATTGCCCATAAATGGTTTTAGATGGTGATACTCCTGGTACCCCACTATCAAAATCAACTGCTCCTCTACCGTTTTTGTCTCCAAAAGCAATACAAAATTGAGTTTCAGAACCATTAGCAGTAGATGCTGTTTGGTATACTGATAAATAATAAGGTCCCGAGGTTCCTTCTTTTTGTACAGATGATGTTGCGTATGAATTTAGTGAAGGTTGAAAACCTGACCATACAGTTGATGTTACTGTATCTGCACTTACTACGAAATCTTCTGGATCGAATCTTTTAAAGCCCATATTTTTATTATGTTAAACGGTTTTGTGTTATTGTTACTGGAATTGTTAATCTGGCTCCACTATCTAATCCTACTACTGTTAAAGTAGTTCTTAATTGTGTTAGTTTTCCAAATAAAGTATTAACTGTAGTTGATGTTAAGTTAATTTGAGTTCCTAAAACGGTTTTGGAAACATTGGTACCAAGTGTTTGTGTTGAGTTTGCACTAGTTGCAGCTTCAGTATTAATTCCTGTTCCTTGAAATTGACTAAATAATCTAACATCTCCTAAAGTAGCAGAATATCCACTAGTTTCAAATGCTTGTTGATTACCTAAGTAATTTAAGGTTTGAGGTGTTATAGCTAATTGAGCTCCTTGTTTAATGTTAATAGCACTATATCCTAAATCTAAGATAGGTAGTTTTGAAGTACCACGTGGTAAAGTTACCAACTTATACTTCATAATTTGCTGTTCATCTGGAAATGCTTCTAGAAGAGGCATATTGTTAATTGCTTCTCCATAATATGCGGAACCTGATGGGTGTATTGGATTATAAAGTGTATAATCTATTTCGTCATCCGACAACGCAAATTGAGTGATTTGAAATGAACCATCGTTTTTAGCTAATAATTCTCTTCCCTTTTTGGTAAGTATAGCATCAACTGTTATTACTGAATTGTTTAAATATCCCATTGTTTTTTTATATAAATGTTTGTTATATGTTATAAATATATATTTTTATTAAGATTGTATTACTCCTTTGCTAATTAAGTTATTTACTATTATAGATGCGCTAGTTTCTAATTCAAGTATTGGGTAATCTGGGAATAATATACCAGCAGATGAAAATGGTTTTGACTCATTTTGCTGTGGGTTATCCATTTTTAGTTCTATATTTAAAGCGGTTAATGTTATTCTACCAGTACTTCCTCCAATATTATCAATACTTAATACATCATTTACTTTATACCCAGACCCAGGATCAGTTACTTTAATATAACTAACCTCGGATGTACCTACACCACCTGTTTGGGTTATTATCATAGTTACTTTTGCACCCGTTCCAGTTCCAGAATTTGAATTAACACCTAAAGTAAAATCAGTATAGGATATTGGATTTCCATTAGTGGGTTGTGTTGTAACTGATCCTAATAAAGCGTCTGGTGTCATAAGTATTTTACCAGTACTCTCTCCTGTTTCTCCTTGTGAGGTTTTATTAACTGATACTGTTTTGTTAGTATAAGGATAAGGTAAATCGATAAATACACTTCCAGCACTTTCTATATATCTTCTAACTAAGAAGAAATCTTTATTTATAGATGCGGGTATTGGTCTGTCTAATTCTAATTTTATATATCCGGCACCATCTGGGTGTATATTAGATTGTGGGGTAGATACAGTATTGACTTTATATGAATAATTTTCATTATTAGCAAATCTAATTTCATCACCTTCTTCTATTATTAAAGTAGAAGCTGGGACTCCAATTTTAACCCCATCAGGTTCTTGTCCTGTTGGAAATCCTTCATATGGGCCTGGTGTGTAAGGTAATTCAGCTTGTGAGTATGAATTTCCATATCCTTCATTGAATAAAGAAGATGACATATAAATAAAATTATGTGTTGTATCTGATGTAGGTACTTGACCCGTCCTCATATCATCACCAAATACCCAATAAGGTGCAAATGCCTGGTTGTCATTTGCTAATAAGTGGGATTTACTACCAATCATTGATATTTTAGTAGCACCTTTTGGTCCTGTAAATGATCCAGGTAAAATTGTGTTTTTACCATTATTACCAGGTAATATAGATGAATCTATTTCCCATTCTAGTATACTATCGTTTTTATATATGTTTTCTCCCGAGTTTGCTGTAATAATCCATTCTAATCCTTCGATACTCCCTCCATCTTCAATTCCTTTCCCACTTAATCCTTTAGATGATAATATATCATTAACTGCTTTTTCGTTAATTTTAGCATGAAGTTTATTTTCTCTATCTAATTTCAACCCATTACTTGCTTTATAAGTACTTGTAGTACGAGATTTTCTCCAAGCAGATCCTCTTGAAGTTGTTGTAGTAGTTGGTGATGCAGATTCAAATGCAATTTTACTAGTTACAGATCCTGCATCATATGCTACTCCACCTTTCCATACTCTTAATCTAATATCTTCAGCAACAAATGGTATATATTTAGTTGTACCACCAGTTGTATATTTTAAACCTAGTTTTAATGTAAATTCTATATATTCTCTTGATTTAGATTTTTTCCAGAAATTACCTTTTTTATGGTAATCTCCAGAAGAAATATAAGTAGTTGGTACAGAAGTTGTTAAACTAATGTACTGCATTTGAGATAATTCACCACTTTTTGGAAATGCTTCATCAGCAAAATCTATCTTACCATCGGCACTAGATGTATTATATGCATTTTGTACATTAGTAGCCTCTGGGTGGAGAAGTATGTAGTTTGAAGATGGGTTTAATACACCTTTTACATTCCTACCAGGTGTTAATGATGCAGTTCCTTCAGTTGTAAAACTAAATTCACTAAATCCTGTTCCTGGGTTATCATATACACTAATACGACCTGAGCCTGTAAGTGGTATAGTTGAAGCATATCCTCTACTACTGTTTTGAGAATACATAACAGGTACTGGGTATTTACCTACGAATTTTATAACATGTTCAGCGTTTATTTCTTCTAATTCTTGTGTTTCTGCTGTTAAACTAACTGATAATTTACTATTGCCTTCTTGTGGGAAGGTTTTATCAATTATATCTAAGGCAACACCTTGTAATGAGGGTGGTAATGCATTTCCTGCTGGGTCAATTAAATATGCTAAGTTTAACCTAGTTGTATCATTTATAATTGGATAAGAATCTGTCATAGAACTAAAGTACCCAAAGTAAGCATTTCTCAATTCTAATACCGGGAGTTGACCATAAGTTCCAAAATCCATCGGTGTCCAACGGTTAATATATTCACTTTGTGCTTTTGTACCATCATATCTTAGAGAGGTCCAAGATTCTTGTGTATAGTTTGAATCAGGTACTGTTGCTTTTGTAGCACTACCAGATATTATTTGTAAAAAGTTAACAGGAGTTATTGAACCACTTATATTACTATAATCTACGTCCATTAAATATGAACTTTTTCTTTGATTATTATAATTGTTAATTAAGGGTTGACAATCAAGTGCTAAAGCAAATGGTAGAACACCTGCACCATAGTAACTAGGTACTATTGTATCTGTTACAAGTGGTTTAGAATATTTACCATAGTTAGGAGTTAATATTGTTTTTTCTCCACCATAAGCACTATTCCCGTAGGATGCTGAGCTTACTACTTGACCATAATAGGAATAATCTTCAGTAATTGAACCAAATTTAGATTCAGAGGGGAATAAACTCATTGTATACTCCGTAATATCTAAAAATGAACCTATATTTTTATCTGCTCTAACTACAATTCTAAATGAATCATTATATGCAAAGTCTTTTATAAAAGAACCACTTAATTGTATATTATTTGTACTCCAATCCGAAAAGGTTGGAGCTAGACCTGGTGTATATGCTTCCCCTCTAGCTGATGCACTTGTAGGTACTATAAATTCCTGTGAGAAAATAGGAGTACCATAAGAAGTAGTATTATCCTTATTCCCTTTGAATATTTGTACAGACCCTGTGAATTTATATCCAGATTCTTCACTTGCTATGGAATTAGAAATTATTAATTTTGGATATACTTCGTCTAATGCTGGGCTTACTATAGTTAATAATTGTTCTGTTCCTCCATTTATACTACCTGAACTAATCCTAGTTTCTATAAAATACATACTTTGAGTTGTATTAATAGTAGGATATAAAGTTTCAACCCCCATTGAATTATTTACAATATTACCTGTTCCTGATATTTTGGTAGGTTGTGTTCCCCCTTGTCTTATACCAAAAAGCCCATGACTTGCTGATGTTAAAGTGGAGGTTATTAGATTTTCTGTATGTGGGTCTGTGTATTGGAAAGTAACTGATGATCCTATAGATTCAGTAACTGAGAACCTTTCTACATTATAAGAACTAGTTCTATATATATTATTAATTGGACTATCAGGGAATTCGAATATTGCGCTTTGATTAAAAAATTGATCAACTAACTCATTTGATGCTGTTATTAATTGTCTTGGGTGATGTCCTGAGCCTGTGATATATAGATATTCTCTTAATGTTGCTTTTAAACTCATATTTGCTATAAAAACCGTTAACCCTTGTCTATTAACAAAATTTCCTTGGGACGAGTTATGTAATAGAATGTTATTATGAGTTGCAGCACCAGAATAAGGATTACTATCTTGATCTTGGAATCCCTGATTTCCACTCCCTACATCATCAAGGTTAGTTGAATAATATTGTAATTGAGTGTTCCAGTAGTTAATATAATATTTAAAGTTTTCTGTAGATCTTAACTTGAATCCTATTTTAAATCTAAGTGTATCATTCGAATTAGGACCCGAGGCTTCTAGGATACTTGTTATATTATACTGTTTATTATTAATCTGAACGTTATTTCCCAATCCAGTAGCAGTTGTTGCAGTATTAGTTATTCTATTATAACTACCACCATTTTTACTAACATATAACGCTACACCTATATCTTGAGGTGCACCATATTCCTCTCCAAGGGCATATTCTGATTGGGTATAACCATCAGTTATCCGTATCATATATGAAAATTTTAATATTACTGCCTGACCACCGTCTCGGTTTTTACTCTGAAGGTAACCAAACAAATCTGAATTACGTATTTGGATATAAAATTCACTATTTAAATCATCAGCAGTTATAAAAAGTGGAGTACCAATGGTTGACGATTTAATATCGGGTGTTAAAGGGAGGTTTGTTGAGTAACCATATGCCCCATTAGGACCAGAAGCATATCTTACCATAGGTGGAACTGGTCTTGGTCCACCAGGTCTAGTAGTTCCTGATCCTAATGATGAGGCACCAAATGTGTTTGAAGCATATTGAAAGAAATCGAAATCTAACGAAGCAGTTCCTGCTTGTATTATTTTGGCATGACCCGAAGCATCTTGGATAGTGTTAGGTATAACTTTTACAGCGTCAAGATCTGAAAAAGCACTTCCTACTAATTCTGCCATGGTTGGTGTAAAGGATTTAATCATCCAAAAATTACCACTATTTGCAAAGAAAGGATTTCCTGTAGATGTGTTAGTTACAGTTTGTGCATTTCTTACTGATATGTAGTTATTTTCATCACTTGGGTTATATATCTTCCAGCTAGAAGCTTGATTAAATATTTGTACTTTATCAGTATACCAAATACCATCCTCATTATCTTTTAATGATATAAACATTTGAGAAGCTTGGTTAATATCAGCGTGATTAAAAGCAACTTCATAACTATTATTATTCCCAAAAGTAGTGTCTGTTGAAAATTTATAACTTATTCTGTTACCATTTAATTGATCCCCATCCATACTATTATCAACAATATTTGAAAAAAACGTTGAGTCTAAATTTGAATTACTATTATTAAAAGGTGATAAGATAATACTCGCTGTGTTGTTGAAATTTGACGAATCATAAGCATAAACTTTATTGAGACTATCAGCTCCAAAGTAACTCCCAGTATGGTATATACCTTGAGTATCTATAGGTGCGGAGATTGCTCCACCCCCTGATGCACTATAAGCTATAGAAGCAGATAATACCCAAGGAACATTAGAAGTCCTAGGTATAATATAACTACCCCAATCAAAAGCCTCAGGTGTGGATACATTATTAAAGGGTGAGGTTACTTTATAATCAGGTGACCCCGTGTTAAAAAATCCTAATATATCTCCCTTAACACCATTATAATATCTAATAGGTTGGATTTGAAGTTGAGTTTGACCATGGAAATAATTTTGTGATCCAGGATCAAAACCTCCGGGTTGAATACCATTTTCAAAATATGAACCCGACTCATTTCCTGATACTCTTAAACTCCAATTTTCTGAACCTCCATCTGAAGAAGATGCAAATAAGTAATCTCCTCTATCTTGTTCTATAGTTAAAGTAGCAGATTTATCATTAATTACTGTTCCTTCAGAGAAATACATTTTGAATCCCTCTGGGAATGCAAATTGTACAAACTCTGTTCCAATTAATGAATCTCTAATATCATTTCCACCTTTATCTAAAGCGGCTAGTTTTATTTTTTTAACAGTAACTTCTCCAGTTATTTCGTCTGTAGTAGTAAAAAACCATACATACCCTCTTTGAGGTTCATTTCTTCTATCACTCCAACGCTCTAGGGTTGTTGTACCATATACAAAATCATTACTTGAATCTGAGAAAAATAGTGGGTAATATTGTAATGGTATATCAGGGTTATCGTGGTATTTAATACAATCAGGACTTAAGGATTGAGTAACGGCTGTGATAGATGAACCACTAAATTCACCATTATAAAATTCTTCTTGATCCGATATTATTACTATTCTTCTTCCTAAAGGACCATCTATTGACTCTGAGTATACTTGAGTTATATCTCGTGTATTAGTTACACCATTAAATACTTCAAATGAACCACCTGTTCCACCTTTATATTGGTATAAAGATGATCCACTAATATATTCATATTGACCCGTATCTCCAGAACCAGTATTATAGTTTCTAGATTGTGCTTTTATAGAACCACTGTATGTTAAGTTTTCATGTGAAACCACTGGTGGTTTTACTCTATTTCTTTCTAGTATGTGTTGTTTTACTACAACTCCGGATGTTAAACTTGTTCTTGCAGGTGTAAAATCCTTAATCATTTTAAATAATGAATTATCAAAGAATTTCATTAATCTTACAAAATCTACAAGATTATATCCACTAATATACTTTTCAAAATATGTGTCTCTTAACGTATCTAAATCGGGGTAACTGCGGCCCGATTGAGATATATGTCTTGGGTCTCCAATGTAGTCACCTAAATTAAAATACCCCATTTGTGCGTTAATATCATCATTAATTTGATCTTGAGGTGAAAAAGCCACTTCTAGATAATTAACACCTGGTGTGTAACTAGAACTTTCAAATGAATCCTGTTGGACTGAAACCATAGGGGATAAAGTATCTCCTTTAGGTAATACAGCAATATTTGTTGTAATTTTGTCTGTAATTCTATTTTTTATACCCGATGGTACTTGGTCTTGATATATATATTCTTTATTAGGTACAAAGCTAGGAGAGCTAACATAAAATCTACTATCAGATGTAAATGAAGATGTTGTAAAATTATTAGACCCTGTTACTTTAGGGTGGATAGATTCAAAGCTCCCAGTATTTAGTTGTGAACCTAAACCTGCTCTAAAAATTAATTCTTCAGGTGCAGAATTGATATTGTTACCTTCAAATGAATAAGGATTCATAGTATAATCCTTAAATACACTTGATGAAATTTTAGTATTATAATATCTTATTTCTTGGTATAATCCAGAGAACATTTCATATGTTTCACCTCCTACAACTATATTAGTACCCCCTGTTGGGAAGTTAATTTTATTAGCTCCAACATAATAGGTACTAGAAAAACCATCTGTAATACTTGATGAACCATAAAAACCTAAACTATTGTTTATTTGGTTACCAGCAAATAAGGATGCTGTTGGGTTGGTAAAAGGATAAGATGTATCTATAGTTGTTTGAACTGACCACCATTCGTTATTAAAGAATGGGAAATATAAACTTGCGCTTATATTGGCTTTATTCATATCTGGTATGAACGATAAAGTACCATATTCATTATATGGGTCTAAACCTGCTCCTGAGTATGACCCACTAGTTAGGCCTGATCCTGTGTATTTTAATACTAAAGCACTTCTATTATCATTTAAATAATAAAGAGATTGAGATAATTTTGTTGGAATACCATCGGATTTAAATCTAAATTGGATTGTTTCGGGTGATGTAGTAGAAAACTTATTGTTTGGAGTGAATGAAGAGGTAAAGTAATTATTACCTTCAGTATCAAATGCATAATTAAATGCTCTTTGTTTTAAATCCCAATCATTAGAGTTATTTCTATCTTTACCTCCAAATTCATTTATCCTTAAAATAGTATCTGGAATACCATATGAAGTAATTAATGCTCTTAAACCAGCTACAGTACCTTTAGTTTTAAGTAAATAAGGTAAATTATGGTAAATACGTTTATAAATGCGCTTGTTTATATCGTTTAAGGGCATTGTGTCGTTTGATGATGATACTAAAGTATCTACATACTCATACCCAGAAGGTGTTGGAAATTCGCTAGTTATTTCGGGAAATGGGAATGTACTACCATTAGGAGTAAGTCCTAAGAAGGCAGTATAAAGATCAACATTTGAAAAATTATTAGAATATAATTTAACACCAAAATCTTTAATAGCAACATCGATTAAATCTTTAGAAATACCATGTTCTAAACGATTATCACCGTCAAACTTTTTAGTTATATCTTTAGTATAAATCCAGGTATTATCATATTGTTGAGCTACCATATCTATAAACAAATCGTATTGTTTGTTATCTGGGTCGTCTCTTAGATATTCAGGGATTGAATTATAAAGGTAATCTTGATTGCTATCATCATATTCAGAAGCAGTTACTGCTAACCCCCCATAATATGCATTACTAGGATTATTACTACCTACCCAATTTAATACTTCAATACTAGATGTCGATTGAAGTTCATAAGGTTGTTGTGTGTTTGATTTAGGGTATGAAAAACTAGACCCACTATTATAATATAGGAAATAATCGTAACCATCAAAATTACTTATTATACTATTTATTTTATTCTCATATACTGCTTTACTAGCACTATATTCAGTAGTTAATAAAGATCTACCTTCAATTGAACCTAATGATGAAGATATAACATTTGTAAAGGATTCTATTAATCCCACTTTATACATAAAATTTTCTAAGCGGGTTTTAGCAGAGCTAAAGTGAATAAATTCACCAAAATCTTCGTAGTTGATATTAATATTAGTCCCTTGTTGATCCAACAAATTTAAAAGTTGGTTTTGTGAACTAGTAAGTGTTGTATTAACTAAGGTATCAAGTGAAAAAACTTGTGATGGTGAGCCTAGTTGGTTCTTAACATTTAAATTTAAATTAGGACCTTGAATAAACTCAAAATCTTGATCTATTATAATATTAGCTGGGAATTTTAGTTGGTATAATAAAGGATTAGATAGTTCTTCAACTACCCACAATTCCATTTTTAAATCAAAATCCTCAGGTAAGGGTTCGTAAAGTTTAATTAATATAGTTGGATCATCTAAAATAGTAGTATCTAACTTAATGTTATTAGATATAATAGTTTTATTATCTCCAAAATTTAATAAAAAATCTACAAAATGACCTTCTTCTTCTCTATAGTTAATAAAATTAGTTGTTGAAGATATCATATCCTCATTACTAATAAAGTTACTATCTAAACGGATTTCTGTTCTATCCGAAGAAATTTCTTTAATATAATATTTACTTGTTGGGTCCGACTTTAAGGATTTACGGTAAAAATTATATAGAATATAATAAGAACCCTTATCAAAGCTTAAGTTTTTTAAATCTTTTTCTGGGTTTATGTTTACATCCCCATTTAATACTGAGTATGACGTAAGAGGAATTACCCCTTGAGTAGGGTATATCTTATTTTGAGACTCATCAAAAACATAAAATTCTATATAGTCAGAGTCAGATTTAAAGGTAGTATCTAAATTAGATACAGATATTAAACTATTATCCGAGTCTAAATAGTTTTGAAATTCAAAAGTTTCAGCATTAAGTTCTTGTATTTGTACTTTCTCTTCCATATGTTATATTAAAAATATCCTACTCCCGTAGATTTATCAACTTCTTCTTTTATTCTTGTTGCCTCAGCTGTTGCATTAGCCGATTTAGATTGTGCATCTGAAAGTGATGCTTGATTAGCTTCTATACTTGAACCTAACCCACTCATTTGATCTTTTAGGGCATCAGTATTAATACCTAAAGACTGTCCTGTTTCCATTTCAATATTTTTTATTTGCTGTGCTAACAAATCAGTCCTTAAAATAGCAATTTCTTGTCTTAAGGCGTCTATTTCCTCTAAGGTTTCATCAAAACTAATATATTCGCCACTTTGTTCTACTAGATAACGATGTGAATTAGTTGATCCTTCTGATGGTATTTCATAAAATAATGAATTGTATAATTGAAAAAACTCTTCTATACTTGTTTCGTCTTGTAATTGTTCAGAGACAGTTTTGACACCTAATTCATTAAATTTAGTGTCAATTGTTTTAGTATATTGTGATTTACTAAAAACGTCCTTTTTTAAATCAATTTTATTTCGACCCATTATCCATTAATTACCTTAAAATAATAATCTTCATCCTTGACTATTATACTACCATTTATTGTAGTTTTTACTAGAATTTTATAATATCTTTCTGGTTCTAAACCATTCATGTATACATCAAAGAAGTTACTAGTATTATCACAACTAATTTTCGTAAAATTATCATCAAAATCTACTACGAATTCATTTGTATCTAAATCCTTTATAGCATAATACGATGCTGAGGGTAATGCAAAATTACTGGTATATAGTGATGCTGTTTGGAATGTACGAACTGGAAATTCAGGGCGCACGTTTAATCTAAATCTATTTACACTTTCTGAATAGAATGTACCAGGATTAGAATCTAATCCTATAAATAAATCAGTTGTAGCTATTTCTGTTAAAGAAGTACTATAAACAAAATCATCCCATTTAAATTCTAATGTTGGAGGGTAAATTGTGTTTGTATCTACTGAATAGAACTTTATTACAGGTTGGATAGATTGTGAGGGAGAAAATTCTATATTGTCGTCCCATTTTAAGATAAACCCATCATTATTTACTCTTATGTATCCAGAATCGGTTGATTTAGAGGCGGAATGCCATATTTTTATTGTATCGGTAACAGGAATATTTAAATCTCTTGATGATCTAGGTGTAAAGGTTTGTGAACCTGTTATTGATGATATATTTACATTATTAGAACCAGTGAAAAAAGTTGTACCACCACTATTACCTGTAGTATATGAACTAGTGACAAAGGGTCTGTTTGTATCTACTTCCCATAGATGTCCTTCTTTAAAGTTAGAATATAACCAACTTACACCGTTTGTTGTTTGAGGTGAGTCTAAATATTCTCCGGTACCATTATACCAAGAACCACTAATAGGGTAAACTTTAAGTGTAGAATTAAAATTCACACCTTGTGCTACTGAGACATATGATTTTAGGCTTCCAGACCAATTTGCATTTATGATTTTATTATCTATAACATCATCTATTTCATTTTGATCAAATTTTAATAAACTTCTAGCTACTCTTGGAGACGGTGTTAAGGTTTGAGGAAATTCACTAGTTACTTCTAGTAAAGAATCCAACCCAGAATTCATAGAAGGATATCCAGAATATACTGTTGCGTCTTGTATTGGAAATAATTTATATACTGCCATAATTATAGTGTTACTACTCTACCTGTTATATCTTGGTTAGGATTTTTTATTTCAAATATCATAGGGTCTAAAGAGGGGTAAATTACTTTATTTTGTGTCGCTCCGTCTATGTCGTACGCGTATTTAGAATACCCATTAGCTATTCCTACTTTATTTGTTATCGTTAATCTTTTTACTGTTTGAACTCCATTAATATTATCTATAAGGTTTTCTAAACTTTTAACTAAAATTGGTTGATTTAATTGAAAGTTATCAATCGAAAGAAAGAATTTTATAGATTGGATACAATTTCTTATAACTTGGTTATTATTAACTTCAAGATCTGTAATGATTTCAAAATCAACACCAATGTTAATGATATAAGCATCTTTAATATTAATAACATCCCCTATCATTCTATATTGATTTAAGTATGTTTTTAAATTCTTTTTTAATGTTGAACTTGTATAATCTAGGTTTCTAAATCTATCATACCCTAAAACATATAAATCTAAAGTACTATTCCCCTCGTTTGCTTTTGGTTTTTGTATATGTGCTTTTGAGATCATACCATAATCACTAGGCATACTAAGAGATCGTACTAAATAATCATCAGCTGTTACGTTTCGTAATTGGGATGCGTAATTAACTAAAGTATTTTCTCTAATTTCATCAATACTGTCTCCATCTTTACCACCTGATGCTTTTTCTGGGTTGTTGGATGCTATTGATTGGAATATATAATTAGCCGTTGTAGGGTTTAAATCTTGTTTTAAAAACTTAACTTTAGAAGTATCTAAATTCGTTAAAGAATTAGCATTAATATTTGATCCAACTCCCCCACCAGATAAATATCTTATAGTGATTGTAGTATTACTAGGTGCTATACCATAGGTATTAGTAAATACAAAATTAGAAGGACTAAAGGCTGTTGTTAGTTTATCTTTTTGAAAGGGTAAACCCAAACCAACATTATCGGGATTTGGTATAAAACTTTCATCTGTATCCCCTGGTTTACCAGACCCAAATTGAATTTGAGTAATTCTTGAATTTAAATGTCTAGTTACAAATCTATATTGTGTTTGTTTAGTTTGTAGAATGTATGGAGTATCCCCAGCATTTTGAAAATTGTTGGGATCATTAATGTTAGAATTTTTTTGTTTGATAAATACTAAATCTTGAGCTAAATTATCTACTTCACTATAGTTATTTCCTTCAGAATCAACAATTGATAATATTTTAGCTAGTGAACCATTATTTATTTGAATCGTTGGGAATTCTGAGTAAGCTCCTAAATTGAAATTTTGTGAATTTAAGTTACCTGAATTTGATTTTCTAGTCTTTTTTAATAAAAAATAAGTAGGTTCATTATTTGCTATTTGGGCTACAGATACTTCTGTTGTATCCATAGAATTAGATACAGTAAAGTCTATAGAATCTTCAATTATAAAACCAGTACCATTATCCGACGTTACTAAGGTTTCACCTCCTACTTGCAGAGCATAATCATAGTCTGGGACTGCTGCACCCATAACTACTTTTGCTGGTATTAATTGGTAAAAGTCTATATCTGTTGATGCTAAACCTGTTAGTTTTGGTTTATAACCAAACATATATGCTAAGTCGTAAATATTATTATCTTGACGTGCGTATTGTAAATATGTTTCTTGTACTTGATTATCTAGATAAAATGAAAGGACATCACTTACATAAGAAGCTTGTTCCATAAACATAATACCCGGGGAGTTAGCATCAAAATCCGTATAGGTTGTAGGGAAATAAGTTTGAGAAAAATTAATTAATCTATCTTTAATTCCATCAAAATCCCTATTTTGGTAAGATATGTTTCTATTTGCCATTAGTTAAAATTTAATTCTAATTGATCGTTTATGTTAGTATTAGATATACTATAATATAATTTAACCACGATAGAGTTACTATCGGGGTATTGTAATATATCTACACCCTGCAATATAACATTTGGGAAATTAGATAATAATTTTTCTTGTATGTCTTCTTTTAAATACTCTAGATTATCTTCTGCTATTTGAGAAAAAATAAAGGCTCTTAATCCTCCACCAAATTCAGGGTTTCCAAGTCTTTCTCCTGGGTTTGTTAAAAAATAATTTATTAAATTAGCTTTAATTGCATCCCGAGTTTGATAATTAGAGTTAAAAACAGCATCCCCATTTAAAGGTAAATTAAAACCTATAGCCACTCTAGGCCTAAGGTCATTGGGAAATACTTGTCTTTGATTAAACGCCATTTAATTATCCTTTACTATTCATTAACCCCATTATTTGATCCATAGATACATTTCCTTCAGGTAAACTACCATTTGGGCTTGAAGTATCTACAGTTCCCTTTACTTGTAGAGGCATACTATTGGTTGTTGCAGATATAGTACCATTTGCTCCAGGCATCATACCACCTAATACACTTTGTATATTTTCTCTCATCGCCATTCTACTATCTTCGGGCATTGAGGTTTGCATTACTGGATTCATTGGACTAGGTGTTCCTATATCTGTTGAGGGTGTTGCTGTTATTCTTTCGACAACTGTTTGTCTAGGAGCACGTACCGCTTCCATTAGAAGATCTTTCATTTCTTCTTGGATTGCTTCTTTTACGGCTTCTTTTACTATTGTTTTTAATTGACTTAGTTTCATACGTGTATGATTTATTATAAATATTAGATTAATATGCTTTTAAATCGTTTTGTTTAATATAGAATTTGAGTTCATCTATAAGAATTTGATCATTAGCACTAAAGGATGATTCTCCTTTTAACATGATAACTCCATCTTTGTTCTTAGCGATTGCGTATCTTCTTTTAGTTTTACCTACCATTACTTTATTATCATCTACTACACTTAAAATAAACCCGTTAAGAAAGGGGTCTAATGGTACTTCTTCTTCAGTTTCTTCTAAAGACTTTAATAATTCAGCATCTATTTCTTCTAGGGTTATTTCTTCTTTTTCTAGATATTCATTGGCACATATTTCTATCATACCATCTAAACCCTTAAGAAGATCAATAGCCATTTTAAGTACAGCCCTTAATACTGTTAAAATAGCTAAAACCATAATAGTTATAGTTTCATATTTTGCTATTTGTTTTTCAAACACTTCAATAAAATTAGCATTTTTTAAAGTAGCACTCATAGGTTGAGATGCTATTAACCCCCCAAAATCTTTAGCAGGAGGTGTACCTATAGCTTGTGGTATAGGTAAGGATACTACTATACTTTTTACTAACCTAAATATTTGAATAAGAGTTAAAACTATACCTGCTGCCTTTACTAAGGCATCTACAAATTTATATATAGCGTTTAATATTTTAACAATTTTATTCCTTTTATTAATTAATTTTTTTAATTCCTTTGGGTTGGGGCATGATTTTTTATTAAAATTTTTAAAACCATTTTTTAAGGCCTCTGTTAATTTACTTATACCAAATTTTGCAATCATTCCTATAATTAAAGGAATATATTTCATTATAATTTCTCTAATTTTTTTACTAACAGCTTTTTGTAATGCCTGGGATGGGTCTGTAGGTATCATGCTCTTTAGCTTGTTTACCTGTTCCATTCCAACATTTTGTAGTTTTGTTTTTTGTTTATTTAGATCAGTTATAAAGGGTTTCATTTGGATTATGTCCAAACTAGATTTTACCGTTTTAATTTTACTATCTCCAGAGTATGGTTTTTTAGATTCTTCACCAAAAGAATTATCTTCACTTTCAAACTTGATTTTTGGTGTTTCTAATACACTAAAAACATCAGGTGCTGCCTCTTCAGTTCTAATTTTAAATGTTAAAAAATAATTACCTTTTTCATCTGTTTTAGTATCAAACCCTTGAGGTTCATTTGTTGGAGGGTCCTCATCATTAGGTAAACTAGATGTAATTGATACTTTAATTCCTGGTATTGGTTCTAATGTTTCTTTTTGTGCAACTCTCCCTTCAATCTTATATTCTTTTATAATGGGAGGTATTGGTGGAGGTGGTCCTTGTTTTTCTGATATAGTAGGTAAATCCCTCCAGTTATTAATATCATTAGTTTGCCCATTTGGTTGGTAATCAGTTATTATCTGATCTAATAATTGTTTTTCCGTAGCAGAAAACGCTTTGGGGCCTTTTTGAATTTCAAACCCAAACTCATCAGTTAATACGGCCTGCTTCTGTATACCATTACTTTGTATTTCAACTATGTAGCTATTAGATAATATATATGTTGTTACTATACGCATTATTCTACTTTGGATTTAGATGATAGTAATGGAGCTTTTTCATCCTTAACTAAATTTAAAATAGCTTCTATTACTGTGTTAGTTGCAGTAGCCATAGGAGGAACTATAGCACTAGGTACAGGTACTCCTCCAGGCCAATCTTGTACATTTTCTAGAGCAGAAGTTAAATTTTTAAGTGCCTCAAGAAGTTGTTCAAATTGATCCATAAAATCCTCTCCTCGGATAATTGGTTGATTAGCAAATTTACTACCTAATTTAATTTGGTTGGAATCTACTATAAATTCTTTTCTTGTAGATAATCCAATTGTTTGTTCGGCTGATATTGAAACGTTATTTTTTGATGTTAATAATATATCATCAGTAGTTGTATTTAATACTAACCTACCCGAATTAAGTATTACTTGAGGTTTATTATATTCCCTTTGTAGTGTAGGTGGTTTTTTAAATGCTTTATAATTTTCAACACCATTGGTTAGTGGGATTTTTTGTGTAGATGTTAAATATATAGATGCTTGGTCTTTATTTATATTTTCAACTACAGGTATCCAACCTTCATCTGATGAATTAGGATTTTGTCCATTACGGAGTATAGTAATAGGATCTCCATTTTCTCCACTTAATGACCAATTATTTTTAATGGTTGAATCTGATTTAGCAGTGTTCCCTAAACGTATAGAATTACCAAATCTTCCTTCTAGTATATTGTCACCAGCAAAAGATAATAAGGGGTGAATGTTAGATCTTTCTTTAAAAGTTCCCCCTACTAAGGGTGAATTTAAATCTATATCACTAGAACCATCTTTAATTCTTCTTACTTGTCCACTTTCAATAGACTTATAATCAGCACTTTGAGCTTGGTTTGGTTGTTTTTGATATAAATCAGGGTAAGCATTATGGTGTGGATGGTTCCACAAATTAATAGGATTTAAATAAAAATAACTTTTAATATTAGACATTTTATTAAGATTCCTATCAGGTAATGCAAATATTAATACAGTTTCATTTATTAAGGGGTAATTTTTTGAATGGGGTAATAAAGGAGAGGCTTTAGATGTCTCCTTTTGGTTTTTATTTTTTAATAGAGTAAATTCAATACTTCCTACTCCATTCCACCCTCCGGAATTTAAGAATTCTGGGTGGTTTTCATCTAAGACAATATCCGTAACTCGGGCATAGACTATTAACCCCTCTTCTGAAGGGGAGATATTAGAATTTGAATTATTATTTAATGATTGGAAACCCTTAGCCATCGTTTTTCTCGAAGTTTTCGTTAAGTTTATCTAACTCTTCCATTAGTTGGTTTTTTTCCTCTTCCGTTATACCCATGGTATCTTCGCTAGTACTATTGTTAAGCGCACGCTGTA
>TARA_B110000090_G_scaffold3186_2_pt1 | contig 19597 bp, 22 predicted proteins | sample TARA_B110000090 | Tara Oceans TARA_B110000090 (sample SAMEA4397239) | marine metagenome | biome: Polar Biome; feature: [SRF] surface water layer (ENVO:00010504); material: water (ENVO:00002006), including particulate matter (ENVO:01000060) such as... | depth 5 m
TCCACCCGGTACTCCACAAATAAGGATCGACTACCTGCCAGAGCTGTGCGACGAGAACGACGACCCAGTCGCAAGTGGGTGTCGGTGATGGCGGTTGGATGCTCCATTGAAGGGATGAAGGGGAAACGGTGTAAATAGAGGTCAGGTGTCGACTGTCTCATAAGAGCAAATCAAATTTTTACCAGGTTTAAAGTTGTAGTCAAACATTTCTTGTTTACTAGTCGTCGCTACGATTTCTCAGTTCCTGTCCCCTTTGAATAAATTCAAAGGTTTCCATTGGACCTATTTCTGCGATTTGTTGCTTGGCAATTCTTAATTCCAACAATCGTTCTTTTGCCTCGTCGTCGCCCTCGTCTTCCGACGGGTCTTTGTTGTTAAACACCTTCTTTTCACATCCCGCCAGTCTTTGAGCATGGGCCACTGTCGCATTGATCACATCCAAAAAATGTTTGTTTTTGGATTTCCCAACGTAGGCCCGTCCCTCGATTCGGGGTCGACCCTTTCCTGTCGATTTGGATCGGGACATAGACAGACGTGAACGACAGTTGACGACGTTGGGGGAGAATCCATCTTTGAACATCATCACTTGGTCGACGGGTTTGGCAAGTCCAAAGTCGATGGCGTACAATTTTCCATGTTCATCAAACATGAAGTTGTCCATTTTGTAATCGTTGTGAAACACTCCAATTCTGTCCAACTCATACATGAGTGCAACATACTGACATTGGTCGTCGATTGTAAACTCTCCATTTTCATTTATTTTGTCTTTTAATGTTTGGACCAGTGGAGCCATGACAAGAACATTGAGGTCATTGTCAAAACCATAGACAGCAGGAGCCAGGCCTGCCAGTGCAGCTTTGTTTTGGAAGATGGCTTCCCATTCCTGGGTATTGAGTAATTGTTGCCCATCCAATGAATATGTATTTTGACATTTCTTGAACAGGACTGAGGCCCCCGCTTTTAAGTTCACACTATGACCAAACAATGTGACATGCTTGTCGGTGTCCAGTGTTTCTACAGACACTGTCCCTGACGTGCCGTAAGATTGTCCGTCTTTGTTGTCCGGTTCTTTCACATATCCATCTTCCGCCACTTGAAATTGTGAAAACATGTCTGTACAAAAATAAGAAGTTTATATACCGGCAAACTGTATCTGTGGTATATGCCTACAGTTTGACTGTGGCATCCTGCCAAACTTTGGAAAATTTTATATATAAAGCCCACCTTGACCAGGACAAATGTCAAACGCCTGCTTCCGAACTCACAACCCGGTCGGTCATCGATGTAAACATTTCCCACGAGGCCTCTACCTCATTCCGACCGGTGGGCCGTTTGTGGACATCGGTCCACAATCTAAAACGTTCAAAGTTGTCTACTTTAAATTTGGTGCTTCTGGCCTGTACACAGTGACGTTTGACAGTCCCACCTCCACTTGGTTCTGTACCTGTCCCGATTTTCTGCACCGCCAACGGGCACAACATCGTACCTGTTGCAAACACATTCAAGCCTGCATCGACAAAGAGACCGGGGTCATTCGAGGAGACAACTACCAACAGTTTTTGAAGGAACAAGTCCAAGAGCAGAGTTGACGGCGGTAGACACCGAAGCTCTCTTTGAATACTTGTTTTTGAATAGAATCAATGGAATTCATTTTAAGCGGTTTACGAAACCGAAAGAGAGTATAATGTACATTTCGTAAGAAGTTATCTCTAGTGGTATTTCTCTTTGAGTAGTTTGTCAACACGCGGAAGAATCACACTATGCAAATATTCCAACTTATCCAAGGTGTCGAGTTGATCTAAAACAGTGAGCTTTTTCTGTTTCACAATCCCCCATTTTTTTTGGACTTTTTTATAGGCAATGCTAATGACAAGCCCACGAGAGAATCTCTTTCCAGTTCTTCTCTCTAATCTGCGGTGAATTGTTCTTATAAATTCATTGCATTCTGTTCTTTTTGCCATAAGCTGTTCACCCATAGGCAGGTCTGAAATTTTCTGTCGTTTGTTCGGAGGTTTTTCCATAGCATAACTGTTTTTTAATTGATCATAATTTCGCTTGAATTCTTGGCTGTCCGTGGGAATATCGGGGTGCAAAGCTTTGCATGCCTCGAAATATCGAGATGAGTCAAAGCTACCTTGGCTCGAACCTTCAGTTGTATGGTTGACGATATGATGACCGGCCAATGAAGAGTCGGTGACAGCAATGTCGTGATTGGTAGAAGCTGTTTCGTTTGAGGAATCACTATCGCTTCCAATGGTGTTTGTTTCAATGTCAGGGAGTTCTTCTTTGTTGGTTTCTTTTGCTACGTCTTCTTTTTCTTCTTCGAGCATGTCTAACTCAAACTTGCGTGTCTCGTCCATAAAATAATCCGAAACTTTTCTCACTTCAGGGTCCGCAACTTGATAAACGACAGCTTTTTTGTAATGAGGCCCGTACGTACGTGTGACACGATTGAACACCTGGACAATGTATAATCTTGTTTTACACATCGACAAGAAAACCAGCACTTTTAACCGAGGGTTGTTCACACCTTCAGAAACCATGTTCACAGTGACAATTGCGTTGCGGTGTTTGCTGAATCGGAAGTCTTTGATTACTTTTGAACAACTGCTGCCGTGTACATCTTGCTTCGAGTGCACTGTTGTGATTTCGCCTAAATCGGTGTGTTTTTCTCCGAGATAACCCGCCACTGCATTGGCGTGTTTAGTGTTGGTACACACAAACAACACCTGTGGTGGCAACGTTGCATCCACAGTATCATTCTTGAAAGGTTTGTGATTCCGTATCATGTTCATGATACATTTGACACCTTTGTCTATGGTTTCACACCCAACCAATGATTCAACCCCATTTATGGTTGTGAATATAGCAGCGTTGGCAGAACCGTTTGCTTGACGTAGTAGTTTGGAAATACGCATGCTGCTCAATAAATGAGTCCATTCGAGACCTTTTCTGGTGCAGTGCATTATACCATCCACAGAGTTCACCTCCACTCCAGTGACGACACCGTCGCGGAGGGCTTGCGGAAACAGATATTCAAAATCCAGTTCCATGTCGTACAGGTCGGGTTCTTTATCCGAACGGAGCCGGTTGACAAAGGGAAACGTCACATCCTTCCCAAAGCGAAACGGTGTGCCTGTCATCATCAACAGTGCTTTGACGTAATGTTCTCCAAACAACTCTTGAACACCCTTACCCCATTGGTTGGTGCCACAGTGATGAAACTCGTCAAACCCGACCAACATGCGGCAATCTCTATGGTTGTTTTTAAAGTCGTTGAGGTCATTCTCATTGGCCATGATGGGACAGAGACCAGCGTATGTAATGCTGAATCCTTTTGTATGTTGGGTTTGATTCGGGTGCCAATAAAGAACTTTACCATTCCGTGGTCGAAATTCAATTTTTGGTTCATTTTCTAAAAATTGGTCGAACCATTCGTCTCGTTTAGTGCGTGTGGGAGAGACGACGACAATAGTATCAATTTCGTTTTCATTCAGAAGAAAACGTGCCACAATTTCAAAAAAATAGGATTTTCCAGTAGCGGGAGCACAGGCCGCTACAAAAGAGGGGTTTCCTGCAAAAGTGGGGAGATTATACTTTTGTAGGAAAACATGCGCACACACGCGTTGCCATTTACGTGGCGGTTTTGGTAAATTGTCCAAATAAGTTTTCAAACGTTGATGCTGTTCTGGTTTCAGACAGTGTTCGAGAAAAACATTAAAATTGACATGACCATTGAACATTGCAGATTCGGACATTTATTTTATTCTATAATAGTAGCCTGCGGAAAATAAATATAGAATATGAGTCACATATCTGACCAGCCCTCTCACAGCAAATGGAGGCAGGAGGCAAAACCAACCAAAGGTGTTTACCAAAATAACCAAGTGGCATCCCTTCTCCGAATTCTAGACCCCATGCCTGCATGGTATGTGTGGTCATCCCCCCCCTCCAACAGAGGCTTAGAATATTTGAGGTGCAAATCTTAGAATATTTGATTCCAGGTCTGTGCTGTGGATGATTCAAAAATAGAGTGTTTGTAGATACTGTTGAACTATTGGGTCGAGTGCCTCCCACCAGACATGGTCATTGGTTGTGTCGTAGTGTTGTAGAAATCGGGTCTGTTGCTCCACAAAACCAGTCAAAAAATGTTGTGTTTGTAACCACTCGTACACTTGTGGTTTGACATGCTGGGGTGGTCTCCTCGCTGGGGGTAGGGTGAGACGTTCAAGTGCGGGAAAGTAGGCCCTGTCCTCCACTTCGAACATGGGTCCATATGTCTCCAACAACAATTCCGGTGTCCAACCAGCTTGCGAGTCTCGATGTCCCACACACCCAGGACAGCACAACATGTACTTGTTTTGCCGCCACAATCCCAGACAGTCCTTACAAAAATATTTGTCCATGTTTACTGGTCAGTCTGGGTACTTTAATAGGGTGTATTGGCCTGGCACCTCTGTCCTCAATCACGTCGCTTGGCGGCAATGTAATATTTTTTGGCAGGCAGGGCGATCCATTGGTCGAACCAAGTCCCTGCTAGTGGTTGACGGACCTGGACTTCCAAAAACTGGAGCATTGGTTCCACTACACTGCTGGGCACTGGCGGTGATTTGGCAGCAGCCTCTTGTAGTTTATCAAACATCTAGTAGTTGGACAATCAAGGTGGGCCGACATGTCCCACTCCTATTTATAGGTGGTATTCAAATGTGATTGGCCAACCAATCAAACCCATACCTCAATTTTGTGTTTTTGACAGCGCAGCACTCGATGATGTGCCACGGCGAACTCTGTATGGCCTCCAACTGCAGCAGTGCTGTTAACTCCTCTTTGTTTTTGGCCAGGGGCAGGTCTTGTTTGTTGGCCAGGATCAGGAAGGGTTTTCCAGCTAGATTTTTGTTGGCCACCAACGCATGCAGTTCTTGCTGTACCAGCTCAAAACGGTCGACGTCATTGGAGTCCACCACAAACGCAATGCCGTTGGCCTGTTCAAAATAGTGCGGCCACAATTGCCGAAATTTGGATTGACCCCCAATGTCCCACATTTTGATGTTGACATTGCCAAGGGACACCTCTTCAATGTTGAATCCCATGGTGGGCACAGTGTACTCCACCGGTTCCTCCAGTTTTAGAGTGTACAGCACCGAGGTTTTGCCGGCATTGTCCAAACCCAAAATCAAAATGCCCGAATCCCGTTTGAAGGAACTCCACAATTCCTCGAGATGTGAAAAAACAATCCCCATTCCGCTAGTCGTCGGTGTATGGCAGAAGCACGGCTAAATAGTGCATTCCCATATTTTTGTAAAAAGTGTTTTGTCGCCGACCGCTAATAAAAAAGCAGTATATAAGAGCCACGTGTTGTGTATAAAATGGCATCATACGAAGATTCAAGCAACCTCAGCTCAGTCGGAACTGGAAGCCCCAACCATGCCCTACAACCCTTTTTTGGGTCCGTCGAACCCCAATATCAAAAAATGTTGGCCGAAGATAAATTCGCTCATGAGACATTTAATTTGCCCAAGGCTTACGCAGGCAAAAACAAGCACTTGGAGACTGTCCTGGACTACCTCATTACCGAGGAGGACGCTTGGTACACCTCCACTGTCTTGCCTTGGGTTTTGACCGAGGATTTGTCCGTCAAATGGGATATTTTCCGTTTTAATAAAACGTTGATGGACTTGGAACCTCACCAGGGTGTCCCGCGCTACGTGACTGCCGAACGCGAATCACGCTCAGATCGATTGGTCCGTCGCGGTTTAGCTTTCATCATTGAGCACGGTTTTTACAAGACTGACCAAGGCCGCCAGCACTACCTCATGAATTTGCGTCAAATCGTCGACTCTGTCAACGAAACGGCCTACCACGGTGTCATTCACGCATTGCTCTCGTGCAAAAACCACTACAAAGAGTGGGAACGTCAACACGGTGCCACGATAACCCGAGAAGGTCAATTGCTACGCAAACAGCGACGTCGTTGGGCTCTCGTCCAAAAACAAGAGCGGGGCCTCTACTTGTTGGATGCGGAACTCAAAGACCAAATGAAGTACGAAGGTGTGACTCCCAATGTGTGGATTCTCCCCAGCAAAATGTCCATTTACGTGACGATGGTGCCCTCGGCCGAAGTCGAGTTTTATCGCAAAGGTGCTGGCGCCGCCGCCAATTTGGAAAAGGGTCCAGGTAATTTATTGACCTTTCGGGGCAGTAAAGTGTTTGAAACCAGACCCTTTGACATCGATTTTATTGGAGAGCCTCGTGACTTGTTAGTGCGTGAACGCCAAGTCGGCGAATACTTTGTCTTTCCTACCCAAGACCAAGTTGGAACGGGAAATTCCCGCGACATCTTTATTTATTCCATGGACACGGACAATTTTGAACGCATGCCCTTTGAAGATTGCGAGGCCAAAGCCAAAGAAAATGCCAAGGCTTGTAGTGGGGTCGACACCAACGGTGCTGGGACAGTCCTGTTGCTTCGTCCATTCCAGACCTACAACATGGCCTCGGCCATTTTGATGAAGGGTGGTCTGGATACTGGTTTCACAGCTCATGGTCATCACGATTTCATGTTGACCGACGATGTGATTCACAAAGTTCATATTGGTCACTATACCTTTTACCACAAATCTGTTGTAAAACAACCCAAAAACATCATTTTGGCGGAAGACATCTTTGCACAATCCTACGTGTCTGGCGAGGGTACCAACGTGTTTGAAGGCCATGGCGGTGGTAGAGACCCCGCAGATCACAGCTTTGCCACTGAATTGTCTCAAGACACATTTACACGTGATATTATCCCGATTTGGATCCCAGCAAGAGATGCCACACCCATCAAAAACCCATTGGACATTACCGGCTTTTATTCCCACGACACCCTCAATACCAGCAACACTACCCTCCGCAACACAGACGAACACTACCCTAACGCGGCGGCCTACTCCACCGCTCTGGGCTTTGACCGTCTTCAAAATTACGGCAGTCAAGACGATTTCTTGGCGCCCGTTCGCCATCTCAACACTATTTGCTTCCAAGGACACCAGATGTCTTACGACGACAAGAAAAAGGGATTTACCAAACTCACCATGAACACGGGTCACTGGGGGCCCAACGTCTACCCAGGATGCCGCAGTGTCCGCAACGGTGAAAATTGCTTCTTGAAAGATATGGAGTACGAGAAATACAGAGTTGGTGGTCAACTCAGTTAGTTTAAATAACATTACATTTCAAATATAAATATCATTAATTAAGTTGACATTGTTGAATCCAATAAACTTAGGTTATGAAGTTTTTTGATTCGAATGGCATTACACTGTCGTTTATTTAAAGGAACACAGACCACAAAATGAACACAGTGGTGATCAACCCCTTGTTTGTCACCATTAGCACCGGGTCCAACAAAATAATAGACAACCCCATCTATGAAATCCCTATCTGCTGCATATGCCTTGAACATGTTCAAAAAAACAGACACCAGTGCACAGTCTGCAGTCATTTCACACACATCAAGTGCATCCAAAAATGGAAAAAAAAATCAAAAAAAAAAACATGTCCCACTTGTAGAACTAAAATCAAACTAAAAAAGTAACCGGTGCCATTTTATGTACCTTTTCTGCTGAGGCACACCAAAATGGCCACAGAGCGTATTAATAGTAAGGTCTGTTATTGAACGGCAATGGCACAGCAAGTCTTGGACAGTCTTGAACAATGGATAGTGGGATCAACGCCCAAACATAATCAGTTGCGGCAGCGAGAAAAACATTTTAATACAGTCATGGCCAGTCTGGGTTGTCTGGTCTTGTCTACAGTGCCGTTGTACGGTGGGACAAGGACCTCTTCCGAACCAACATCCACGGTCACTTTTCGCTCTGTTGGTACATGGATGCATTTGGGCACCCAGCCCTTTGTTTTTGCCTCGTTTGTGCACAGTTTTTTGGTCGAAAAAAAAGTACGACATCAGAGCCTGGTCTTGGGGTTTGTGTTGTCGTTGTTCCAAAGTGTTCAGTGGGGAATGGTTAACAGTGGGCTGGGTGGACTACAGTTGGGATGTATGTCCTATGTTCTGTTGCGGATGTTGATCTGGTTGGACACGCATGGTTCCATTCCCTTGTCCCAAGTGTTGATTTTTGCAACAGCATCTCGTCAACTGTTGTTGTCCATCGCGACCCCCGTCGTCTTTGTGTGGAATTGTCTGCTGTTGGCGTTGGTCCTGGCATTGGAATCGATGTCAGTCGCCATTCCACTCAACCATGCGAAAACACGACACCAAGTCAGTATGCCCATACCACTCTTGTACAACAGTACGACCGCACTTGTCATCTATTTCACAGTGGTTGAGAGTCTGGCTTCTTTGATACCCAGCGCAGTTCTATTGAGTAATCGCACAGTGGGAATACACTCTTTGGTCACCCTGCCCTTGATGTTCATAATGGTCTGGAGTCTTGACCGAAAATTGCCAAGACTGCAGAAGACTTCCGCCAAAACACTGGTGCAACAATGGAAGAAACAGTCCTACTCCTTAAAGGGATGGAGAAATGAGGGGGCCATTCGTTTTGTACAACGCATCATTGACAACAATCTGAAGTGGGCCAGTTGTATTGTGTTCTCTCTGTGGTTGTGCGGGTCTGTGTTGACTCCTTCGTTTGCCATTACAACTCTATTTGTGGTGGTGTCGACCGCAAAACAGTTTGAATCAGAAAAGTGGTCGCTGTGGTAATGCACAGCGTCAGTGTTCCCATAGTGGCCATGACTACCATGGCCTGGAACCACCTTTTTGTGAGGGTGGCGCGGGAAGGGTATTGGAGCCGTGACAATACCATGGGGTTTAAAAGACAGAGGTTGGTTATATAGTCGCGCCTGTACAATAACACACTATAAAGTCTCTCCACCTGATTGGCACCATACACATGCAAATTTTTGTCAAAACCCTCACTGGAAAAACGATCACGTTGGACGTCGAACCCGGCGATACCATTGAAAATGTCAAGGCGAAGATTCAAGACAAGGAAGGCATCCCACCAGACCAACAGCGATTAATTTTTGCGGGTAAACAGTTGGAAGATGGAAGGACATTAAACGACTACAACATTCAAAAAGAGGCCACTTTGCATCTCGTGCTCCGATTACGTGGTTAGGCAGGTGGACACGTTCCAGCGACCGAGATAATATAGATAAAACATCTAAAAGATAGGCAATGTATCTAGTAATACACATTATGTTAAGATAATACACATTATGTTAAGACAATACACATTATGTTAAGACTAAATCAGTTCAATGGTATTCATAAGACCATCGATCCTCCTCTTCTTGACGCTTGCTTCTTTCCATTGATGTACAAACCTTTTGCTCAGCTTTCGAAAGTGTATCAAAGAGTTTGGCAAACCATGGTTGTTTTAATATATTTAGTCCAGCCACACAAAGCGCCGAGCACAGCAGTTGAGTTTGATAATTCTTTTTGACGTATTGGAGAGCATAACCACTTTCCGACACCGCCAGTTTCATTAACGCCTTTGTCTTGAATTGTTCAGGGACATATTCTAGTGCAATTCCATTGCTAGAAACAGCCAAAGAGCATAAATATTTGGTTCGTGACGTTTTGTTGAGGGCACGCAGTAGATAACCGTGTGTGGCTAACACTTTCTCCGCAAACTCCTTTTTCTGCTTGTTTGTTAATGTTTCGTACATGGGTCCCAAATTGGTTTGAAACTTATTGTACAATTCACTGTTGCGGAAAAAAAGTAGTACATTTGTTTGTGCCAATAACTTGCCAATTCTTGAGACGACCCCCGGTGTCTTCTGTCGGATGTCATCAAACATACTTTGTGCTCTGACGTAGTTGGACGAACAGTACTTTCGCATCCGAACCAACAACTTTGTTCGCACAAAATGTACGTCCAACATCTCTGGGAAACGCGAGAAAATTTGACGGACACTTTCTTGTGGCAATGTCTCGTCAGATATTGTTGCGACGGCCCTGTCGACTTTTCTTTGGAAACTTTCCTGGTCAGACAACACCACGGATTCCATTGTCCCAACCACATTATCCAAGACCCATGTTTTGACAAAGGCCATACTAATACAGATGACAAAGACCCTAATATAGTATAATTTTTTCAATGTATTTACATGCATAACATGTGTTTTTTTTAACAAGTGAGGTCGTGCATGGTGTGCCTCCAGATGCAAGATCGATGACAAGCAGGGGCAGCCATGACGTCGGCCATGTCGATGCATCCATCTTTGTCGGCGTCACAGTCTGCAAAGAGTCGATGGTAATGGTTCCCTTCAACGGCCAAAATGTAGGGTCGTTTGAGGCGGTACGAGCTTGACAATGGCTTAGTCCGCTGATGCAGATGAATACTGTTCAAACATTTGTCTCCAACAATGCACTGCCATACTTCCTTGTGTGACAACGAACAGTCCGCCAACGCAGAGGTAAGTCCAAGCAGGGCCAGAACCGACTTCAACATCTACCACTGTGTGTGCAACACTTATAGTGTTTTATTGTTAAATCCATCGCCCAAGTGTATTCTGTTATATATACGGAAGAATTATGGGGAAGTCAATGGCATGTTCCAAGGGCCATGTGCTATGGCTGCACCAGATCAACAAATTGCGTGCCAGTCTGCAATCTCTGCCGGACACAAATCCCAACAATATTATTCAACACTTTTTCACTCAAGCAATGGAGACGGAATTCAAGTCGGAATCGGTACAGTTTCGCCGAACATTGAAACAACTGTTGAGTATTGCTGTCCATCAACCGTTGACAATGTCCCCACGCCAACAGGCAGCTTCGGTCTTGGCATCGGTTGTTAAGACGAACATTCTGTCACAGATTCGACTGGCAGACATTCGAAATCAGGCTGTGTTTCAGGTGTACTGCAAGTGTGGCGTCACATTGGATACTTACTTTGAGCGTTTTTCCAGTCCTCCCGGAAACCCCCAGCAAAACAAGGCGTATGCCAAGGTGGCCCATGGCAATGCAATTTGCAATGCAGAGTCCATTCGTCGATTGACCGAATTGTTGGTGTACATGCAATTTTTGAAGCGGGTATACGTAGTGAAACAGCTGATGTCCACTGACAGTGGTGCTACTGCCGGTACACTCAACTGGATGGGGTTCATGTGGCATGCTCGCATTAGCTCGCATGGCATGAGTGATTTGATTTGGGAGTTGTTTCTAGATTTGTGGCACTACAGCGAAGTCATTGCTGATTGAATTTTACTGTAGAGATTGGTGGTCATGTGCCTCCATTCGTGTGATTCCTCAAGAAGAGTGGGAAACAGGTCTAATTTGTTGGTCAGTGTCTCTATACTTGTCGCCAGTAGATGCAGGTCTTCCAATGGACTTGGCTGCATGGGACTGCCCGAACCATGACTGCTTCTTAGGCCTTTCAACTGAGAATGGTGGGTGGTGTTTTGGACAAGAGTGTGGATCAGAGTGACTGTCTCACCCAAATCGGTTATCATCGCTGAAATTTGTTCGGGGTGGTACAAGTGTCTCAATTCTGTCACTGTGTGGACCGTCCAAGTCCCACCTACAATAAAGGCGATGGTCATCGCCATTAAGCAAAAAGCAGTAATCACATTGGAGACTGTAGTGACCAAAGAGTAGGGTGGGTGGTGTACAAGCATTGCATACTTGCAAAATGTGGGTGGTATATATAGGGATAAATCCAGGTGACACTTGCCCCAGAACTCAATATTTTTATATAAATGATTCTTTTTTTTGGAAGAGGATTACCATGTTTAATAAACAGGCAGTCTGGTGCCAAATTGCATCTGTTTTCACCGCAGTCCTTGCATTGTCGGCTTTTTTTTCTGTTCAACACATGACCCTGTCGCAGGACATCTACTGGAGTGTTGTTTTGGGACTCACTAGTTTTTTTCGTGGTGCTGTGGGGGAACACCGACGTCTTTGGGGAATATCGATCGACCATCTGGTGGTTGGGGCTGAGGTTTGGACCAACATCCTGAACATCTTAATCTTGAATGGATTGTACATGGAATGCAGGCCTCGGTACTTTCCGTGTGTGGCAGTGCTTGGAGTGGCAGTGTATTTGGTGCCCAAAGCCAGGCCGGTGCTGGCTCTTTCCCTGTTGCGATACCCGGATGGGTTGACACTGTTACTACTGGGAAAAATGGCGCTCGACTATTCTTTGCGACTGGTAGTGGCATCCACAGTGGGAAAGACCCACAACAGCATTCAATTAAAACAGGCAACAGCCATCCAATCGGTGGCAATCTTATTGGAAGCACTGTTGCTTTGGCATTTGCGATGTCAACATCGTTTCCCATACCGATACCGATGGTCTCCCATTTTCTGCAGTGCGGTGTTGACCAGTTGTGTGGTCCTCTGGTGCCACTGGTATATTGCACCAACTCTGACCGAGGCACGATCCATTGTCAAACAAACAGGCCATGGTCTGACTCCCTCTTTCAATGCCATTCAGACTTGCCCCACCTGTGCAGCTTGTCTCACTTGTCTGGACATTGAGGAGGTGTATGAGTAGACATTTCAGCTTTGGCCGCCGCATGCATGGCCAGAGTTAGAGAGTGAGCCAGGCCGCCTTTGAGGAAAGCTCGGTGTACCGGTACCAGATTGTCAGGGGTGTACACATCGTACAGAGTTGAACTTGTGTGAAAGTCCTGGTACCTGTCCCACCACTGGGTGGCGATGGTACGTTGCTGTTTGGTGAACAGGAGGGCAGTCCACAACAACCCCAACCATGGATACACCAGTGTGGTGTGTTCGTCACTGGTTCCATACATCCAGGACTCCCAAGTAGTGGGACAGGCCTGGGGACCATCTGTCAATAAAGGTATGGGGTATTTGAGTTCTTGGTTGAAAGACTTCCAAAAATGTACCGGCACCATGTTCCAGTACACGGCCAAAATGCGAGGGAGCACTTCCTGAGTCGTGTAGAGACTGTTTTGGATGTTTTGGACAAAACGTCGGTGAGTGACTTCCATCAATTTTTGATGAGTTTTGTCTTTCTGGATCATGCAGATTAATTCCATTGAGCGGATCGACTGACACACAAAGACATTGGAGGTCAGCACGTACCCGGTGTGTTCTCGACTGGTCGCCCAAGAACTACCGGCCGGTTCGTAAAACATGTCATCTTTCATATATTGTTCCAGCCACTGGAAGGCCCGACGAGCATGGAGATACAATCGCTTCACTGTTTTGGAACGGGTGTCGTACAGCCATTCCAACAGAATAAGAAACTGGGCGTTGGCGTCGACCACGGGACTTTTGCGGTAGTTGTAGTGTGGCACAGTTGTGCGGGACCAAGTTTCCGTAAACTTCCAAGGCACTTGTCCGTCGGCTGTCATGTGGTCCGCCAATCGTTGCACAAATTTTTCAATGTGCGCCACATCCTGGTTGCAAAATTTTAAAGCCATGATGGTGAAAAAAGTCTCTCGGGTCTCCACTGCTCCACTGTATTTGTTTGTGTACCAACCACCTTTTCTGCATCGATTAGAAGTTAGTTGGACTTCAAACGGGGACACAATTGTCTCCGTTTGGCTAAACCAAGAGGGTAGGCAGGAGACGGTGCCCCTGTATGCAAGCACGAAGGGGGCCTGCATTTGATTGGCACAATACAGTAGACTTTAATACTTGAAACTCATCTTTCTATTTTGATACTGGATTCTATTTTGATACTGGGCTCCATTACAACAAGAGTACACTCACTGAGTCCATCGCTTGTTGCAAGCCAAACAATGGGCAAACACAGTCATGGGTTCGTCGGCACCACGAGTTTGTTTTTCGTAGTAGTCTACCGAACGTTTTTGACACCGACCACAGACCAGAATGGACCTTGCAATGCTGACAGTCGGTGCAATGTGAGTGGGGTAAGCTGCTTGTAACCATTCCTGTCTCTTCACAGCTTGGTCAGTGGTGAGGAGCCAGAGTTCCGGTGTCTGCACCAATGCACTTAGTTGACTATGGTCCAGAGCAGTGGGACAAAACTTGTAGCCGGCACAAAACAGACGAGCGTCTTGTGCGGTTGGGTGGTGTAACAGAAACTGCTGGGCCAGCGACAGCGGTAAGCGGTGGGTGACATACGCTGCAATCATGCCAGCAATCAGACAGTCACTTTTATACAGAGATATGACATAAGTATTAAATAAGTGAAAACAATGTGATCAATGTCATCAATACAACATCGCTGATGGAACGATAGATGTCGAGTTCACAAAATGTCCACACCCCTTTCAAGTATAGAAGGTGGGTCAGGATGGGAATGCAGACTGTGTACGTCATCAACAACACAATCACTGGTGTTGCAAAGAACGGGGGGTGGGGCACAACTTGTTTGAACAGCACCAGGCAAGTGGCCAGGTAGAGATTCAAAATGGTGTGTAGGACAAAAGGAGCATGCTTCACCCGAGTATGGGGGTGTTCGGACTGGTACTTGTGAACCTGTTCGAACAGCAACAAGTTGTCGTCGGACACAAACTTATCGTGGGTCTGGACATCGTACTGGTTTTGGTTTTCGGAAAGGACGGATTGGTATTCCCCCAACATGGCCAACATGGCCAGGAGCATCAGGGTCGAGGGACAGGAACAACCCAACAAATATGCCAGTTGTACGTACAGCACCGGCACCGACACCATGCGGGACGCAGAACGAATGGTGTTGAAACCACGCACTATCATGATCTTGACATCGCACCAAAAATGTCCGTTGGCTGAACCCCATCCGGCCGACCTCAAATTGACCAGTGTAAAACAATGCTGCACACACAGACTCAAACAGGCCACTATCGTCAACCAACGGATGTCTACCCCGTCGTAGCGGTGGGATTGGCGGCTGTAAATAATAGAAAGACCAACGACGAGGAGAAAAGTCAGTACCAATGCACAGATTTGTGTCAGTTCCTGCATCACCAACTGTGGCCGACGAATTCGAAAAGTCATTTGACATATTTTAATTGGAGACACTATTGCAGGACCAGTGGGGTTCTCCAGTTCTTCCATTTATTTTTTGGTGGTGCTTTTCGGCTATTTATACAATCGTGCCAACTATCCAAAAAATCCAAGTCAGTCTTTTTTTTTTCTTCAGGAAATAGACTCCATTCGGGTGTACAAGGCGTTGGGGGTAGTGTGAAGCGCATCGATGTTCTCTATTTTGCCAATGCGCTGCAACGCTGTCACCACAAATTCAGAACAAAAATAGGCCTCTTTCCTGGAGGGGCGTTCGTTGGACATTAAAGGCAGCCAGGAAAACAAAGCACCGGATGAGTCGTAGTTTTTGCCCAGTTCCTCGATTGCAAATTGAAGGGTTTCCTCCATCTGTTGGGGAGTGGCGTTGGGGACATCGATCATGGTGGCTGTTTGGTCGTCTTTCTCTGGTATTTTGAACCAGGTATCGTGGGCGGTCTTTTGCAGCACACGCACGCTCATGGGATGACCCCACAGCAAAGAAAACGAGACGGAGATCTGTTCCTGGGTCTGTGCCGCTTTTCTGAAGCCTGTATCGAAAAAATACATTTCAATTTGACCGAGAATGCGATTGCAATCTGTGGGGCTGTACTGGCCAGCTTGGGCAGACGAATACACATTTTTAATCGTGGTCATCATTTGATCCGGTGTCGTGTGGACAACCAGTTCGCAATGGCAAAATTCACCCCACGTTACCCAAGCGGCCAAGCGGTTGAACGTGTTGGAGAAATAATCCAGTGGTCGATAAAAACTCACCGATAGCATTTATTTTGGTCTGTCGCTAGTTGTATAAATACTCACATTTGATTGTTATCCAAGACCATATTCAGATGGGCAATGTGTGTAGACATTTAGTCACCGTGTTCCAAACACAACACGTGACGCAAGTTGTAGAGTGCGTACAAGAACTGCAGCGAGTAGAAACGACTCTGGGCCATCTCATCGACAAATATGAACGGCAAATCCAAGAGCAAATGGGAAAGGCACGCACGAAAAGGAACGACAAAACCAGTTGCCTTTGTCATATGAGAACCATTCATATCATCCGACATCACAAAGAACAGTTGGAAAACAGGAGGACAGCATGCCTGAGCAAAAGGTACCAGTTGGAATCCCTCAACGTGACACAGATGCACATTAAAGCCATTCAGACCACCTCGGCCACATTTGAACATTTTTTGAAAGAAAATGACATAAACCGTGTTGCCCAAATCCAAGACACCTTGGCGGAAATGATAGAGGACGCTTGCGAAATCACAGACATTGTGTCGACCACTCCTGTCGACATTGACGACGACGAGATTGAAAAGGACTACAACTCAATGGTCGCAAGTCTGCAATCGGGGCAGACACCGACAGAGTCCCCCTCGGGGCAGACACCGATCGAGTTCCCCTCGGTGCCGGTCACAGAATTGGTGGGTAGAGGCCAGTTGGAGACGTTGCCATTGTGTGAAAGAGGACACACTGCATGACAGGGCGGGACAGGGCGGGACGTAGAAAGCGGTCTAGAGAGAGGCCAATTTAATTTTAGGACTATAAATACCAACTAAATGCATATCAATGTTGGCCAAGACTGTGTTCAATCTTGTTGGGGCTCTCCTTTGCTATTTTGTTCTTGCTTATTTTTCAATGCTGCGAGTTGTTCAACAACAAGGGGTCCGAGACTATTTCAAACTACCCTTTGTTGAACGGGCCTACGTCTTTGCCAACGCCATTCCAGTTGTGACTGTTCTGTACCAATTTTGTGTGGGTACCCATGCCACAGTCCACGTACACAGAGTGACCTGCCTGTATTTACTCAAAGCGGTGGTGCAGTTTGTCACTGTGGTGCCTGCGGTTGCTGGGACCGCCCAGTGTGCCCACCGGACTTTTGGGGCAATGGTGGTGCAGGGTTCCTGTGCTGACATGATGTTTTCGGGACATACCGGGTTGACTTTTTTGATGACACCGCCAAAAGAACGCCCAGTGGTAGTGACAACAGTGGCCATCTTTCTTCTCTTTGCAGAAATGCACTACATGTCCGATATTATTGTGGCTGTCATTGTTGCCTCGTGGTTGGAATATGTATTGCCGCTGGGCGATGAACAACCAACCACAGTGCCCAGCCGCATCAAACTCCAGAACCCAATGTTCAGGACAAGTGTCGTGTAGTCGATGGTCAGTGTCTTGGAGGGTCTTTGGTAGTTGGATTTAGACATGTAGTGTATAAGATATCCAATGGCATTGGTGACATGGTAGCTGTTTTATTATCAATCATTGCTAGCACTGCTCTCAATATGGTTGGTGGCTTTGTTGCGGCCAACTATACCTACAACATTTCATTCACATTATTGTTGGTCGAATCTTTGAAATTGCTTCTTTGTTCCATAGGTATGCGATCCATCTCAAACAACACACACTTTCAAATTCGTTGGGAATTCATTGTCAATGCTTTGTTGTATTCAATAGTCAATGTATTGACACACCACATCAATAGGGTAGTGCCTTCAGCATTGTACAGCGTTCTTATTCAACACAGGATATTGTGGGTCGTTGTTTTTTCCCTCATTTTTCTTAACCAACAGTATTCAAACATGCAATACATGTCATTACTGTTGGTGCTTTCCGGTTGCATCCTTCTCAAAATGACCGATACGTCCACCACGTCCACCACGTCCGTCACAAATGACGGTCTTCGACTCATCGTTTTGCAAGGAATCTGTTCGTCACTCTCCTCTGTTTGGATAGAGAAGACGATGAAAAGGGAAGAGAGACCCGCTATATCGGAGGACGCAAAGAAGCAACAGTTGTATTGGTATTTGTACGATTCGTTTCAAATGTATATGTTTGGTATCCCCATCTATATCGTTAGCAACTATACCACAGAGGTGACGACGGTGAATATTCCATTGCATTGGTCTTGCTTGATGGTTGTGCTGCATGCCATCAATGGTTTGTTTATAGGGGCTATGTTTGTTTACTATTCATCAGTAATGCAGTCGGTAGCAGCAGCAGTTGTTATTGTACTGTTGGCCATTGAACACGGTGTATACACATGGAACATAGTTGTTGGAATTGTGTTGGTACTCATGGGTGCAGCGGGTTTATCATGACAGAAGGACAGTAGTGTAAACGTCTTTTTTTTCTTCTGTAGCACTGTGAAAAATGTGTATATAAGTACACTTGAATGTTCATTGACAACAACATGTTTTTACTTATTTTGATGATGTTTATCGGTGGCTGCCAAGCCGCTTTTGCCCCGGTGGATACAGCTGCTTTGAAGGCTGCTGTTGGGACTTGCACACGAACTGGCGATTGGCCATCAGGACCATGGACGTATTCTTGTACTGGTGGATGTTTGGGTGAAACAGCGGATGGTTCCTGCCCTACTTTCGCCGCTTCGAACGATGTCAATGGCAATCCGTACGGCGTGATTGGTGATTGGGATGTGTCTGCAGTAACTAATCTTCAAATGACATTTAATTGGGCCACTAACTTCAATTCCGACCTCTCAAAATGGGACGTGTCCAAAGTCACTAATATGTTGGGCACATTTTCATCTACCAGTGCCTTCAATTCCGACCTTTCAAAATGGGATACATCCAAGGTAACTGACTTGTCTTACACATTTATCGGTGCCAATGACTTCAATTCCGACCTTTCAAAATGGGATACATCCAAGGTAACTGACTGGGAAGGCACGTTTCTCAATAGTGGTTTTACACGAACGATGTGCGGTGGACAATGGTCACAAGCATTTGCGGGTGGGAGTTATGGCGTCAATGGTCGGTACGGCTGTTGCGATGCCGGCACTTACATGATAACCCCACAACCGTATCATTCATTCCAAAGTGTGTACAGTTGTCAACCCTGTCAATATACACTCGAACCTAACGATGACACTTCTTGCCTGCCACCACCGCCACAACCGCCGCCTCTAATACCACCGCCGACTTCTTGGCCACCACCGGACTTAGCCCAACTGAAGGCTGCTGTTGGGACTTGCAATAATGTTGGTTGTACTGGTGGATGTTTGGGTGAAACAGCGGATGGTTCCTGCCCTACTTTCGCCGCTTCGAACGATGTCAATGGCAATCCGTACGGCGTGATTGGTGATTGGAATGTGTCTGCAGTAACAATCCTGGAAAACTTGTTTTTCAGGGCAGACCTCTTCAACCAGGATTTGTCCAACTGGAATACAGGGGCAGTGACAAGTTTGGAAGCGACATTTCAGTATGCCGCCGCCTTCAACCAGGATTTGTCCAACTGGAATACAGGGGCAGTGAGAAGTTTGCAATCTACATTTGAAGCTGCCGTCGCCTTCAATGGAGACATCTCAACTTGGGATACATCCAAAGTTACTAATATGATGAATGCCTTTAATTATGCCGTCGCCTTCAATGGAGACATCTCAGCTTGGGATACATCCAGTGTCACAAGAATGGACTGGTTATTAGCCTTCACCACTAACTTTAATTCGGACCTTTCAAAATGGGACGTATCCCAGGCAACGTCGGTGGGTTATATGTTTGCCAACAGCGGTTTCACACGAACACTGTGCGGTGGCGCATGGGAATCCTTAACAGGAACTTCCAATGCATTCTCGACTTTGGGAAGCAGCACCGCTCGTTTAGGGTGTTGCGATGCCGGCAGCTACATGTCCAGTCCAGA
>TARA_B110000090_G_scaffold42428_1_pt1 | contig 19510 bp, 17 predicted proteins | sample TARA_B110000090 | Tara Oceans TARA_B110000090 (sample SAMEA4397239) | marine metagenome | biome: Polar Biome; feature: [SRF] surface water layer (ENVO:00010504); material: water (ENVO:00002006), including particulate matter (ENVO:01000060) such as... | depth 5 m
AAACGCTGGCACAAATTACCTTGGATATTCCTGTAAAACCCTACGATGCTTCGCGATATAGTTTGGTAGCATTGCAACCAAAAACAGGTAGAATGCATCAGTTACGAGTGCATGCACTAAAAATTAGCCATCCGTTAATTGGCGATGCAAAATATGGAGATAAAAATCATGATTTGATGTATGCTAACAATTTTGGTTGGAAAAATCTATTTTTACACGCCGAAGAATTAGCGTTTCAACATCCTTTTTCTGAAGAAAAATTCATTTTAAAAGCAGGGTTTCCAAAAGATTGGATTGCTTTGTTTGAGGAATTTTCATGGCAAAACCCGCAGCTATAAATTCGTTGATAGTTCTGTAACAAAAAAGGTTCGCTGCACTACTTCTTATAAGTAACACAGCGAACCTTTGTAATATATGATCTGCGCATATACGCATGCAATCTCTTTTATTGCTCAATAGAATCTGACCGAAACGCAAGCAATCTCCCTCTTCAAACGTGGGTGTAAGCTCTATTGGATTGCAACAAACTTCGCAATCTTCGATATAGGTCTGCTCCCGAACACTTGCATCCAATAACATTGAAATTTCTTCCCAACAGTGGGGACACTGAAAAAAGTGCTCTTGTTCCATTAGGCAATTACCTTTAAAACTAACTTTCCTTTTTTCTCTCCAGAAAATAGTCTTTTATATGTTTCTTGAAAGTTTTCGATGCCTTCATAGATGTCCTCTTTAGATTTTAGTTTGCCTTCTTGCATCCAAATTCCCATTTGTCTTGCAGCAGTTCCAAAATCTTTCGTATAATCCATAACCACCATTCCTTGCATGGTAGAACGGGTGACCAATAAAGATAAATAATTACTTGGCCCATTAATTTTATGTTTGTTGTTGTATTGTGAAATTGCCCCACAAATAACAACTTTTGCATGCATTCTTAACTTACTCAAGGCGGCATCTAAAATTACGCCACCTACATTGTCAAAAAACACATCGATCCCTTTCGGGCATTTCTTTTTTAAAGCGGAATAAATATTTTCTGTTTTGTAATCAATTGCAGCATCAAAACCCAATTCGTTTTTAAGATAGTCACATTTCTCTTTTCCACCCGCAATTCCAATAACCGTGCATCCTTTTAGCTTCGCAATCTGCCCAACAACAGAACCCACAGCTCCTGCAGCTCCAGAAACTAAAACAATGTCTCCCTCTTTTATTTTACCTACTTCTAAAATCCCAAAATAAGCAGTCATTCCAGGCATTCCCAAAGTACCTAAGTACATCGGCATGGATGCTAATTTTTCATCAACTTTATACCATCCATCGCCATTTGATACCGAAAACTGCTGCACGCCTCCCCAACTTGTAACACAATCTCCAACCTCAAACTTAGGGTTGTTATTGTTTTGAATCACTTTTCCAATAGATCCAGCGCGCATGACATGGCCCAATTCTACCGGAGGAATATAAGATTTCGTATCATTCATCCATCCACGCATTGCAGGATCTAAAGAAATATAATGATGTTCTACTAAAATTTCTCCTTCCGCTAATGTAGGAATGGTGTGCGTTTCTAATTCCCAAGTGGATGTATCTGGAAATCCAACGGGTCTGTTTTTTAAAATAATCTGTTTGTTCTTCATAGGGTACATAATATTTTTTAAAAATAAGAATATTTTATAACTTAACAGAACTTCAATAATAAAATTCATAAAAAAACCTTCATCATTTTAAGGATAAAGGTTTTTTATATAATTAGCAGTAAATTGTTAGTTACAATTCTTTGAAAATTGCATGCATCATTCTCTTTTTATCATTAATGCTTTCTTCTAAAGCAATCATGGTTTCTGTTCTATTTACTCCAGGTACATCGTCTATTTCGTAAATAATATCTTTCGCGTCGTTTGTTCCCTTTGCTCTTACTTTACAAAAAATATTATATTTCCCTGCAGTGACATAGGCTACAGTTACATTAGGTATTTTTCTTAAGTTTTCAATGACTCCTTGCGTCATGGATGTTTTCTCTAAATAAATACCAACATGTGCTATAAATGAATAGCCCATTTTTTCGTAGTTTAATGTCAGAGTAGATCCTTGAATAATTCCTTCATCCTCCATCTTTTTTACACGGACGTGAATGGTTCCTGCAGACACTAATAGTTGCTTTGCGATATCTGTAAATGGTGTTCTCGCATTTTCTATTAAAATGTCTAAAATTTGGTGATCAATTTCGTCTAGTGTAAACTTTTTCATATTTTAGGTATTGTTCAATTATATTTGCTAAAATATGAATTTAATTTAATTAAAAAACAATTTTACTGAGAAAAAATTAAGAAAACTAGCAATCGAAAACGATTTCGTGATGTCCAAACTTCCCTTTTAAGCTTTTTTTGTCTGATTTATGTAATTTGGAAACCAATATGCCATCAATAATTTCTTCCTTGAATTGGTAGGCGACATTTTTTTGAGAATCGGGAAACCGATGCAGGACATCATAAAAAATATCGGCATTATTAGGAATCGAAAAATACGATTTATAGCTACTAAAATCTTTTGTTACGGCAATATGAAACATTCCTTGAAGAATTGAGAAAAAGGTGTATTTTCTTGATATTTCTCTTTCATAATCTTCCGGGTAATGTCCAGACTCAATTAAAATGGTATTGTAGCCTAATTTCTGAAAATTATCTCCTGTGGCGGTTGGGTAAAATTCATCGGTATACCTTCCAATACAATTAGGAATTACTTTTTGTAGCACCGAATTCATGGACACAATAACGTTCATGGTTTGTTTTCTTCCCGTTGTGACCGCTCGTGTAGTTTCTTCAGAGGGTGCTAAAAAAGATATGGTTGCAGGATTTTTGGTGTTTTCAACATTGAAAATCGTTCTTTGATCGTGCAGGTTGAAACAAAAATCAGGACTAAAATCTTCTAGAACCGTCCGTAAAATTTTACTTTCTTTTGCTTTTTTAGCTACTGCATCTCTATTTAAATCAATCTTATTTCCATTTACACGCGTATAGACTTCTGCTCCATCAGGATTTAACATGGGGATAAAAACAAGGGTGCATGCTTCTAGAATTGTAGTGAGCTCTTTTGCATTCGCATTTAAAAAACAATTAAAGATGTCGAATAAAGCTTTGGTCCCAGTACTTTCATTTCCATGCATTTGAGACCACAGTAAGATCTTTTTCTTTCCACGCCCCATTTTTAACTGATAAATAGGTCTTTCTTGTTCTGATGTTCCTATTTGGGTTAACTGAAAAGTAGCTTCATACTTTTTGAGGGGCTCTTGAATGTCTTTAAGACAAATCCATTTTCCAAAAAGGGAAGTTTCTTTTTCCTTCTTAAAAAGGTTTTCTAAAAAATCGACTGTCAATGTGTTCATATCTGCGGCGTGTAATGTTTTGTAAAAATAATAGAATCACATTTGTAATCAAACTAAAATGTTACAAATGTAAATTGTTTTGACTTTACATTTGTAAACGTAATTTGGGCGCTTTTATTTTACTTTTGTATACAACTAATCTTTGGGTTCAAATGCGCACTATCAATAATAAATATCGCATAGATATTTATTATTTAAGTAACTTAATAGTCTTAAATTGTGTAATTTATGTGCTTTATCTAAAGTTTTGCTTTATGTTAAATGAAGTGGTTTTTAATTAAAGTAAGAATTAACATTGCAGATAAAAAGATAATTTTTACATTTGTAAAGCAAGACAATGTTACAATGATAAACAACGTAGACTTTACCAACAGACTAAAAGAATTGATGGAGTACTATCAATTTTCGGCATCTACCTTTGCGGATAAGGTAGGCGTACAAAGGTCTAGTATCTCACATATTTTATCTGGAAGGAACAAACCGAGCTTAGATTTTGTTCTAAAAGTAACAACTGAACTTCAAGAAGTAGACATGCAATGGTTGTTAAAAGGAATGGGTGTTTTTCCGAAAAGGAGCATGCCAAAAGAAAAAAATACATCCACTACTCCACCATTACTAAATTCAGAGGTACCGATGCATGAAAAAAAAATACAACGGATTGTTGTCTTTTATGAGGATGGTACTTTTGAGGAATATCAAAAATGATGTATAGTCTTAGGAAGACCATCGAAATGACAGCTTTTTAATACCGTATAAGTGTTGTAAGTATTACTTCAGACTTCAGAGTCCTGTACTTTTTTCTAACAAAAGAATTATACGTGCAGAAAATCTTCAACTAAATGACTATTTAAGGTTATCCCAGGTACTTTAAAATCGAAGTACTCTTGGAGGGGAATATCAAATCCCTTGTAATTTAAATAGTTATTTAAAGCGGAGTTTAGTCCTTCACTATACAAATGGTGCGCGGCTCCTGTTGGGTCTTCATGGTACAAATCATTTTCGGCAAAACCTTGAAATTCTGGCCCTGTTATTTTAATTTGAAAGGCCTCGGGATCTTTACCTACGGGACTGTGACTGGTGCAGGCAAACTGATGCCAAAAGGCTGACTGTATGCAATTGGTTTGAAATAACTGCCGTACAACTTCTAAAGAATCAATCGTTTCTTGTTCGGTTTCCGTAGGGAAACCAAACATTAAGTAGGCATGTACCATGATGTTTTCATTAGAAAAAGCTTTGGTTACCCGCGCCACCTGCGCAATGTCTACACCCTTTTTCATTTTTGCCAACAAGCGATCTGAAGCAACTTCTAAACCGCCAGTAACCGCAATACACCCAGATTTTGATAATAAAGAACACAATTCAGGCGTAAATGTTTTTTCAAATCGAATATTAGTCCACCAGGTGATGTATACCTTTCGTTCAATTAAGGCGTTTGCCAAAGCGCGTAACATTTTCGGAGGCGCAGCTTCATCTACAAAATGAAAACCTGTAATACCCGTTTCTGATATTATTTTTTCAATTTTATTTACTAAATCCTCTGCTGTTGTATTTTGATAATTTCCAATATAATCCAAGGTTACATCACAGAAAGAACACTGTTTCCAATAGCAACCATGAGAAATCGTAAGCTTGTTCCACTTTCCATCAGACCACATCCGGTGCATCGGATTCATCACATCTAAAAAAGACAAATACTTATTTGTCGGTAATCCGATATAACTCGGTGCAGGTAAATTTTTATGATGAAATATGGTATTCGGTATTTTATTGACATACACTACTTCGTTATCTTTGCAGATATACGTACGCTCTAGTGCCTCCACTCCTATTTTACCATCTAAGAATTCAATTATTTTTAACAAAGGACCTTCGCCATCGTCTAAGGATATAAAATCGATACAATTAAAAATTCTTGGATCAGACAAGCGTCTTAATTCAGTGTTGCAATAACCACCACCCATCGCTGTTTTTAGGTGTGGATGTTTTTCTTTTATAAACTGGGCACATCGCAAAGCAGAAAATAAATTCCCCGGAAACGGAACGGTGAAACAAACCAAATCATACGTATCTTTTTGCAGTTGTTCTTCTAACAAATACAACATTTCATCTTCTATTAATGTCGTTTCATATTGCAGATAATCAGCAATCGTATCAAAACTAGAAGCGGCTCTTGCAAGCTGTTCTGCATAGCGCGTGAATGAAAAAAATTCATCGATGTTGGTATTTATAAAATCTCCTAACTCCTCCACAAAAAGCGTAGCTATATGTTTGGCTTTGTCTAAAATCCCTAGCTTTCCAAATTCTACAGTCAAATCTTTATCCAACAGAACACGTCTGTGTCCGTGTGGTAAATAATCTTTATGCACTATTTGATATGCTGCGGTAACTTCTTGCGAGCGCAGGTAATCCATTACAGAATCTACTTTATCAATATAGTCTTCCCTTTGATTGTACACTAGCAGTAAATCTTTGTTACCAAGCAGATCTGCTTGCTTAAAAATAGCGTCTATAAATTCTTTGTTAAACACTGCTGTAAATAGCTCTATGCTCAAATCCATTTGTGTTGCGTTGACATTTTTAGATTCTAAAAAACCTTTAATGTATGCAGTAGCGGGATATGCAGTGTTTAATTGAGTGAAAGGAGGAGTTACTAAAAGCGCGTTTATAGACATAAAATTATATAATGCGCAAAGATAGGTTTCCCTACCTGACTTTATATCTTAAACACTTTAAAATTATCGAGCTTGTTAAAACGATCAAGCGTTTTGTTTTAAGAAGGTTCTGTGAGCTGAAAATGGTTTTCTTAGCACTTGATGCTTCGCTGCAATGTCTTACAATACACCCATCATCGCCTCTTTTATAATCGCAATATTGCGTTTTTTATTTGAATTTGTGCTTTTTTCCTGTTCTTGAATCATTGTTCTCATTAGATTGATCACCACTTTATCAAAATTGAATTTTTGATATTGATTTCCTTTAGTCACCATGTCTTCTACCAAATTCTGAATAGCTTCTATATTATTACTTTTAGAAATCATATCAAAAGCTTTTTCATACAATAGCTTGGTAGCAGCATCACCAGATAAAAACATCCCAGAAACTACACTTTTAGCAATAAATGGTAACTCAGTTTGGTCATTAGATTCAATAAAAATTTTTGTTAAAGGGGTTGCTAAAATTTTCCGAACGTCATCGGGTAATGTTTTTGATTTTTTTATTGCCGCTACTTTATCTACATAATACAGTGCTATTAAAGATTTTCCCAAAACGGCATAAGAAGGACTAGACAAACCCTTGTTAAATATTTGTTTTAATTCTGGATCAATTAATTTCCCTAAAGTTTCAATGGCAGCAGCTTGTACCAATGTTTTCCTATCGTCATTGGCAATTTTTATTATTTTTTGAATCGCATTTTTTTTGGAAAATTTATTGATTAAGTCCATTTTTTCAAGGGCTAAAATTCTAATTTTATAGGAGGAATCCTCCAAAGCGTCCACAACTGCAGTAAAAGCAACTTTGTCATCTTGCTTTTTTGCAACGGCTACCAAAGCTTCCCTGCGATGTGTATAGTTTTTAGCATTTTTTAATTGGAAAATATAATCACTCAAAACTTTGTTTTCATTGATTTCGCACAATAAAACGCCATCTGCATTTACTTGAATGAGTCTAGGTTGCTCCTTAAAATCAAAGGTAAAAGAGGCATCGTTGTTTTTGATAAATACTGTTTCTCTCCTCCTTTTTCCTGCTTCAAATATATCTAAGCACAGTGGGAATTGAAATTCTTCAGCTTGTAGTTGTCGTATATTTATAGTCACTGTCTTTCTTAAGATATTATAATCATAAGAAATGCTAAGTTTTGGGTGGTTTGCCCCGAAGTACCACTGATTAAAAAACCAATTCAAGTCTTTGCCCGTTACTTCTTCAAAAACTAGCCGCAATTGGTGTGCTTCTGCTGCTTTGAATTGATACTTATTTAAATATGTTTTTAAACTTGTAAAAAAAGCGGCATCCCCCACATAATTGCGCAACATGTGTAAAATGGCACCGCCTTTATTATAGCTAACGAGATCGAACATATCTTCTTTATCTACATAATTAAAACGGACTAAATTTTTAGCTGCTTCTTGACCTTCTATATAAAGTTTAGTGTTTTCGTACCAGTGCATTTCTGCAGCTTCTTCCCCATATTTATATGCCTGCCATAAATATTCGCTATAATTTGCAAAAGACTCATTTAAAGTAAGATTACTCCAACTTTCTGAGGTTACTAAATCACCAAACCAATGATGAAATAATTCGTGCGCAATGGTGTTTTCATGTTTATTTTCGTCAATTAATTGTCCAGGCATTTGCAGCGCTTGTTCCCCGTGAACAACAGCGGTTGTATTTTCCATTGCGCCAGAAACATAGTCTCTAACAACAATTTGGCTGTATTTATTCCAAGGGTATTCTACACCCAATTTTTCTGAGAAAAATTGCAGCATCTCTGGCGTATTTCCAAAAATGTCTTTGGCATATTCTGCGTATTCCTTTTCTACATAATAATTAACTGTAATATCTTTGTAGGTATCTGCTATAATTTCAAATGCACCAACACCCATAAAGAACAAATATGGTGCGTGTTTTTGATCCATTCTCCAATAATCGGTTCGGGTGGTATCTTGGTTTGTCTGACTGATGAGTGCGCCATTAGAAAGTGTTACATATTTTTTTGGAACCGTGATATAAATTTCCTGCGTGGTTTTTTGATTGGGAGCATCTATTGTAGGAAACCAGCAACTACTGCCTTCAGTTTCTCCTTGGGTCCATATTTGTGTTGGCTTATTTTTATCGGAACCATCTGCATTTATAAAATACAATCCTTTTGCCCCAGTAATTGCAGCACTCCCTTTTTCTATTACTTTTTCTGGTCTGGCAATATATTTTAGATAGACAGTAAAAGTTTCTTCTTTAGTGTATTTTTTTGGAAGCTTTATCTTGATTTCAGCACCGTCATAGTCAAAATCTACTGTTTTCCCGTTTACGGAAACTTCACGAATCAACATCGCTTTTGCATCCAAGACAAAAGTATTTGATGCATAAAAGTGAGGTTTTACAGTAATCCATGCTTCACCATTCAATTGTTTTTCTTCAAAGTTGAAATCAACCTTCAACTTCGTGTGCATTAAGTCATGTGTTTTTTCCTTTGTTCCTTTATAATTTGAATTATTTTGACAAAAACCAGTCGCGGTAATTGCTACAAAAAGGAATCGAAACCAATTTTTAATCTTCATGAATCATCATTTCTTATACCTTCAAAAATACTAAATATGAAGATAGAACTTGTTAATGAGCAGTTAAATTCAAAAATACATTAAAATGAACTTAAAAAGTTCCTTTTAGTAAAGGAAAAATGCAAGCTGTAAATGGCCAATAAGGTGCAGGTATTGGAAATGATAGAAATTGGGAGAAGAGAAACTAATGATGCCCTTTTTGCCTTATTAACGATTTTAAAAAGAAGGTTTAAATTAAATTGATCCCCAAAGAATATTATCCATTTTTTAGCAAAAAAATAGCTGCGAGCTTTGGAATTTGTTGAATTTGTAAATTTCCTTTTAACACAATAATCCGTGCCTCATTGGCATCTTTAGTATCTGGGTCTATTTCTTTAACAAATAGGACGATGGCACTTGCAAACGCCTTATTTTTTGTTGCCTTGGTATAAACTTCAACAAACGCATCCTTTTCTTTGGTTCCCTTTAAGCGTATTAAGTTTTGTTTTTTGAGAGCTTCCTGCGACATTGACGCTATTTTCTTTGCAATCACTGGGTCTTTTGAAGAAAATATTTTGAACTCTTCTAAACCTGTTGCCATTTGAAAAACCTTTATTTCTTTACTGTCTTTAAATTTTTCTGGATTGAATTTTGATAAAAGCTCAAAAGCATCTTTGGTAATAACCACCGTCTCAACACCTGTAATGTCTTCTAAAAAATCTAATGATGCTTGTGCAACTCCTGAGATTGGAAAAAGTATTAAAGTGAGCACTACTACTAACGTTGATTTCATATTTTTAAGTTAATTAACACCAAATTTAAACTCCAAAGAAGATGTTTATTCTTTTTTAAGCATTTATAAAAATAAATATTTGTTCAGGCCAATGCAAATATTTCTACATTTTTATTTTTTTAATTTTCGAAAGCATAGATTTAAGTACTAATGCGTTTATTTTTATCAAATTAAAACCGTTCCTTTTAATGTTAGAATAACTTTTAATTATATTTACGGGTGTAAGAATACTAACTATTAATTAATTCAAAACATGAGAAACCCCCTTATAAATGTATTATTTATTTTCATGCTGCTTCTTTTTTTTAATTGCACCAAGGATATAGCTAGTATTCCTGAAGATATTGAAATTAATAATTTTGTTTGGAAAGGTATGAACTCGTATTATTATTGGCAATCAGACGTACCTGATTTGGCTGATACTCGTTTTGCTAATCAAGGGGAGTTGAATGTTTTTTTAAGAAGTTTTTATGCTCCAGAAGAGCTATTCCAGGACCTGCGTTTTCAGCCAGGAGTTATAGATCGATTTTCTTGGATTGTAGATGATTATGTGGCCTTGGAAAATTCTTTTCAAGGAATTAGATTAACAAACGGAATGGAATTTAAGTTGTTTGTTTATAAAGAAAATACAACCAATGTGTACGGTGTGGTATACTACGTAATTCCAGGGTCAAATGCAGAAATACAAGGCGTATTGAGAGGAGATGTTTTTAGTGCGATTAATGATACTCAAATAACTGTTGATAATTATAGAGGTCTTTTATTTGGCGAAAACAGCAACTATACGTTGAACTTGTCAGATTTTAAAACGGGGAATCCAGAAGTAAATGGGACTAATATTGGTTTGGTAAAAGAAGATTTTCAAGAAAACCCAGTTGCCATCAGTAAAGTTTTTAATGAAGGTTCAAAAAAAATAGGATATCTTTTATACAATCAGTTTGCAAGTTCTTTTGACCTGCAATTAAATAATACTTTTTCTTATTTTAAATCGGAAGCCGTAACCGATTTAATTATTGATTTGCGCTACAACGGTGGCGGCAGTGTGCGAACGGCTACCTATCTCGCGAGTATGATCAATGGCACAAATACAGGAAAATTATTTTCTCAGGAATTTTGGAATGAAAAAGTGGTAAAAAACACCAATCCGGACTATTTTGAAAATAATTTCACGGATCAAATTACCAATAATGATGTGAACATACCCATCGAAAGTTTGTCCTTAAATACGGTGTATTTTATTGTCACAGACGATACTGCTTCGGCCTCTGAGCTTGTAATTAATGGCATGAAACCTTATGTTGACGTAAAGTTAGTGGGCACCAAGACGGTGGGTAAACAAGTCGGTTCAATAACTGTTTATGATTCCGATAACTACAGAAAAACAGGCTCAAATTTAAATGTGAACCATACCTATGCAATGCAACCCATCGTTTTAGAAATTAAGAATTCAGAGGGTCAAAATAATCCAGAGGGTTATCTTCCCGAGATTGTTTTACCGGAAGACTTTGGAAGGGAAGATGGAACTATTAATATAGGTGTTCTGGGAGAAAAGTCAGATATATTGTTAGACAGAACTATAAACTTTATTACTACTGGATCTAGGCCTTCTTTTAAAAATAGAAATTATAACCAAGAGAAAGCACTGATAGACTCTAAAGTAATACAGCCTTTTAGTCAAGAAATGTTCGTCGAAAATTTCAGGTGATTTCGCTAAAACACCAAAGTACAAACGTAAATGGCACCTATTTCTATAAAGCGTCTTCCCCTTCTTTATTAGGCAACAAGTCGGGTCTGAATTCGCTCATTTTTTCTTCATCTTTTGTTTTTGCATAGTCATATCCCGATTTCCACCATTTTTTCATTAGTTTTTTATCAAAAACCAATGAATTTGTGGTGAGTACTGTAGGTGTATAGTATAAATTTAGTTTGATACCTTTATTAGAAGCCGCTAATTTTCCAATTGTAATATTGTGTTTCTCCACATGCCCAAGCATAAAATCAAAGACATCAAATAAGAGAGAAAAAGGATTCTTTGAAGGGAGTCTATTAATTTGAGTGACCTCTGTTTCCAAAATAATAGCATCAATTTCTGTAGCTCCTCTTAAAATAGCCTCTCGAATTGGAATCAAAGAACCAAAACCACCATCTGCATATTGGCAATGGTTTTTTTCTAATAGACTCATAAAGGGCACATAGTTGCAAGAACCCCAAATCCAATCACAAAAGTCTTCATAACTGCAATCACTGATCGCCTTATATTCTATCCGATTTGCTGTTAAATTAGAAACTGTAACGACTACCTCTTTATTTTCGGATCTAATTTTAAGATACATTTCTAGTGTAATCTTCCGTTTAATTAAGGTGCGTAAGTTTTTACTTTCCCCGAATGTTTTCCTACCGTTCAAAAAATTCCAAAAAGTATTCAAATGGTTAATCGTAATCACTTTTTCTCCGGCAATTTTTTTTACTTTAAAAGGGTTGTTGCTGAAAATTGTTTTTTGGTTCACATTGGTATACAACTGCTTTAATTCGTCTACCATGCCCAAAGCCAAATGCGAGACCATTAAGCTCCCTGTAGAAGTTCCTATAAACAAGTCATACTTTTTCCTCTTTTTATTCATTAGGTATTGTGCAACACCACCTGCGAATGCGCCTTTACTTCCACCTCCAGAAATCACCAATGCTTTTTTCATTATTTCGTATGATTTGTTTACTTTCGTTAGATAAAAATATTAAAAATGAATAGAATAATAGGTGTTATTTTTAGTTTCCTTTTTTTTATTTCATGTACCCACGTATACCAACCAAGAAGTATCTCGGACATTGTAATAAAAAACTTTGAGATGGACAGCACAAGTATTAGAGCAATTCAAGCAGTAGACGGAGAACGTGTTTTTTATGCGGGTTCTAATGGAAATGTAGGATGTATAACAGATACCGGTAGTCTTTGGAATATAATGTCTATTAAATATCAAGATACCATACTTCCTAATTTTAGGAGTTTAGGTTTTAATGGTGCCGATTATTTTGCCATCTCCATTGAAAACCCGGCATTACTATATAAAATAGCAAAAGGAGTTGCAACTTTAAAATACCAAGAAGCTCATGAGAATGTGTTCTATGATGCGCTTACTTTTTTTGAAGACAACGTGCATGGAATTGCAGTGGGAGATCCTACAGACACCTGTGCTTCGATACTAATTACAAAAGATGGCGGAGCAACCTGGAACAAAATTCCATGTGAAAAACTACCCAAAATTATTGAAGGAGAAGCTTTTTTTGCCGCAAGCAATACCAATATCAAAACAATCGGAAGTACCGTTTGGATTGCCTCAGGAGGAAATGCTGCACGAATTTTGAAATCGACTGATTATGGTGTGACTTGGCAAATTTTTGAAACACCCATCATTCAAGGAACGGGCCCGCAAGGGATTTATTCTATTGATTTTTATGATCGTAAAAATGGAATTGTGATTGGCGGTGACTATTCAAAACCAATGGAAACAAAGGCCAATAAGGCAATTACTAGGGATGGAGGTGAAACATGGACACTTGTAGCGGATGGAAAAAGTCCAAACTATAAAAGCTGTATACAATATGTGCCGAATACGGCAGGGAAAGAACTATTTGCAGTGGGAAAAACAGGGGTTTCTTTTTCTAATGATGGTGGAATAACCTGGAAAGAAGTTTCTAAAGAAAGTTATTATACCATTCAATTTACAGATAAAAACACTGCTTGGTTGGGGGGACATCAAAAAATAGGGAAACTTGAGTTGTAGGAATTAATAAGTAGTATATATTTCTTTTTAGTCTGTCTAAACCCTTAATTTAGATGCGGATTACAAGAGGAACTTGCCAGATGCTTATAGGTTTGTGAAATCCAAAATACTGCGAATAAAAATAAGATGCTGATATGATTGAGAAAAAGCACATTACCGAGAGATTTATCAAATATGTAACTATTGATACCGAATCAGATCCCAATAACCCCGAATTTCCGAGTACAGAAAAACAATGGAATTTAGCCCATGTTTTGGTTGCAGATTTAAAGAAGATTGGAATGCAAGAAATAGAATTGGATGAAAATTGCTATATCATGGCTACGCTGCCAAGTAATATAACGCATCGGGTTCCTACCATCGGTTTTATTTCCCACATAGATACCAGTCCTGATTTTACAGGAAAAAATATAAAGCCACAGCTCATAGAGAAATATCAAGGAAATGATATTATTTTAAATCAAGAAAAAAACATCATCCTTTCTCCAGATTACTTTGAGGATTTATTACAATATAAAGGGCAAACAATTATTACTACGGATGGAACAACGTTGCTAGGAGCAGATGATAAAGCTGGAATTACAGAGATTGTGACCGCCATGGAATATTTACTGCAACATCCTGAACTAAAGCACGGAAAAGTTAGAATTTGCTTTACACCAGACGAGGAAGTAGGCAAAGGTGCCCATAAATTTGATGTTAATAAATTTGATGCAGAGTGGGCATATACCATGGATGGAAGTCAAATTGGTGAATTAGAGTACGAAAATTTTAATGCGGCTAGTGCAAAGGTGACAATTATGGGTAAAATTGTACATCCTGGTTATGCAATAGGAAAAATGATAAACTCTATGCAGCTCGCAAATGATTTCATATCAGCACTTCCCGCGGGAGAGGTTCCAGAGAAAACTTCGGGATATGAAGGTTTTTTTCATTTACACGATATGACTGGAAATGTAGAAAAAACAGTTTTAGAATACATCATAAGAGATCATGATGCAGACTTATTTGAACAAAGAAAAAAATTAATTCAAAAAATAGCTGTTGATTTTAACGAGCTTGCGGGTCAAGACATTGTGGCGGTAGAAATTAAAAACCAATACTTTAATATGAAGGAAAAGATTGTTCCTGTAATGCATATTGTAGATCTGGTAGAAGAGGTGATGAAAGATATTGGCATTGTACCGCTTATAAAGCCCATTCGGGGAGGAACAGATGGCTCACAATTATCTTACAAAGGTCTCCCCTGCCCTAATATATTTGCTGGAGGTCATAATTTCCATGGACGTTTTGAATACCTGCCTGTGGAGTCCATGATAAAAGCAACAGAAGTGATTGTTGGCATTGTCCAGAAAATTGCTAAAAAAAGTAGTAACAGCTAAAATAGGGCTCCTTTTTAAGACTCGTGGCTTCTAAAAATTTGGCAGCAGTTCCAATTTTATGAGTCCAAACAAGGCGATAAAAAAAAATTATGATAATTCAGGATTTCTTCCTTTTACATTTTTATAAAAAAGGTTAAAATGCTCAAAATCCTTTTCTAAATCACCAGTTACATAATAGGGCTCTGAAATCTTTAACTTTTTATTTTCAAAATCTAAAGTTGCCATAACAACAGGCACCTTTGCACCCTTGGCGATATAATAAAAACCTGTTTTCCAGTGTGCTACCTTTTTTCGAGTTCCCTCTGGAGACAATGCCAGTCTAAACTCTTCTTTAGAATTGAATAGATTAATAACGGCGTCTACCAACTTATTACTTTTAGTGCGGTCTACAGGGGTTCCACCCAAAGCCCTAAAAAAGTAACCGAAAGGAAATTTAAAGAGCGAGCCTTTTCCTATAAAATGAACCATCGTCCCAACACTCATTCTTGCTAAAATAGCAATCGGGAAGTCTATCCAACTGGTATGGGGAGCAGCGATAATAATATATTTTTTTGGTTCTTTGGGAAAGCCATTTTCAACCCTCCAACCTAAAATTCTGTTTAAAATAAAAGTGGATACTCTTTTCAATAAAATTTAATTGTTTATAAAAATCAAAAATAAAGATTTTGTGCTGTTATTTAAAGTGATAAATTTAAGGACTTAAATTGACATGATGAACGAAATATTTATATACTTATTAATTGCGGTGTTATTTTCTTTAACGGGATTATTTATTGGCAAACTAGCGGCTAAATTGAGCTTTTCTAAAGAGAAAATTATTATAGAGAAAGAAAAAGCTACTATAGAAGCGCAAGTGGCCGTATTGCAAGAAACAAAAGGAATTGCAGAAGATAACTTTATTGAATTGCAAAAAGAGTTGAAAGGGATGCACCGGGAAAAAGAACAATTGATTTCCGAAAAGTCAACCCTGACTTCAGAGTTGAAGGGCTTGCAGTTGAAATTAGAAGAAAACAAACAAGAAGTTGAAAAATTAAATGAAAAATTTAGCAAAGAATTTGAAAATCTAGCAAATAAAATTTTAGATGAAAAATCCTTGAAATTTACAGCACAAAACAAGGAGAATATAAAAGATATTTTAAATCCTTTGCAAGAGAAAATCAAGGGATTTGAAGAGAAGGTAGATAAAACTCATAAAGAAAGTATTGATTATCATGCCGCTTTACGACAGCAGATACTAGGTTTAAAAGAGCTGAATCAGCAGATGAGTAAAGAAACGATAAACCTAACAAAAGCCTTAAAAGGGGACAATAAAATGCAAGGGAATTGGGGTGAACTCGTTTTAGAGCGGGTCTTAGAAAAGTCTGGTTTAGAGAAAGATAGAGAGTATTTTGTACAGCAAAGCTTTACCAATGACGAAGGTAAACGCGTACTCCCAGATGTGGTCATTCATTTGCCAGATAATAAAAAAATGATTGTGGATGCTAAAGTTTCTTTGGTCGCTTACGAGCAGTATGTAAATGAGGAAGAGGACCTTTTAAAAGAACAGTTTTTAAAAGAGCATGTGAACTCACTTAAAAGACATGTGAATCAATTAAGTGAAAAAAAATATGAAGATATTTATAAAATTGAATCTCCAGATTTTGTATTACTTTTTATACCTATTGAACCAGCCTTTGCTGTAGCTTTAAATTCAGACACTTACTTATACAATAAGGCATTCGAAAAAAATATTGTGATTGTGACTCCGTCTACGCTATTGGCAACACTTCGGACCATAGATACCATGTGGAATAATGAAAAACAGCAAAGAAATGCCTTAGAAATTGCAAGACAAGCAGGAGCACTTTATGATAAATTTCAAGGTTTTTTAATCGATTTAATTGGTATTGGAAAGCGTATTGACGAGAGTAAAAAGGAATATTCTAATGCAATGAATAAACTAGTTGAAGGAAGAGGAAATATAATTACAAGTGTGGAAAAATTAAAGAAAATGGGTGCAAAAGCGAAAAAAGCACTTCCTGAGAGCCTCTTAGAGAAAGCTAATGAGGAGTAATATGTTGTTATTTCATTTTTATAAACTCTATTCCATAAAAAAAAACATCAAGAATAAACTTGATGTTTTTTTTATAATCACATTTGAATACGGTATTTTAAACAAGGATACAACTACATTACAAATAATCTTCTTGAGCTCATCATATCAGCAACACGCTCACTGATTTCGTGCAGTGCTTCGTCATTGTCTGCATTTGTAATGGCTTCATCTATAAATTCTACCACTGCTTTCATATGTTCAACCTTTAAACCACGTGTGGTAATGGCTGGAGTACCTACTCTAATCCCAGAAGTTATAAATGGAGATTTATCATCAAAAGGAACCATGTTTTTATTTACTGTAATTTCTGCTTTTCCTAAGGCAATCTCTGCATCTTTTCCAGAAATATTTTTATTCCGTAAATCAATCAACATACAGTGATTGTCAGTACCACCAGAAATAATATTATAACCTTTTGCCACAAATTCTTTTGCCATAGCAGCAGCATTTTCTTTCACTTGAATCTGATACTCTAAAAATTCGTCTGTTAAAGCCTCTCCAAAAGCAACCGCCTTTGCAGCAATCACGTGTTCTAAAGGACCTCCTTGATTCCCAGGAAATACAGCAAAATTTAACAAAGTAGACATTTTTTTTAGCTTTCCACTTTTTAATGTTTCTCCAAAAGGATTGTCAAAATCTTTCCCCATCAATATAATACCACCTCTTGGTCCTCGTAAAGTTTTATGGGTAGTAGAAGTTACCACATGACAATGTGGTAATGGATCATTTAAAATACCTTTTGCAATCATTCCTGCAGGATGTGAAATATCTGCCAATAAAATAGCGCCAACACTGTCTGCAATGACTCTAAAACGTTCAAAATCGATGTCCCTCGAGTAAGCTGAAGCACCAGCAATTATTAATTTTGGCTGCTCTTTTGTAGCTATTTCTTGAATCTTATCATAATTTAAAACACCTGTTTCTTTCTCAACACCATAAAAAGTGGGGTTGTACAGTCTGCCCGAAAAGTTTACTGGAGAACCATGGGTTAAATGACCACCATGCGCCAAGTCAAAACCTAAGATGGTATCTCCAGGCTTTAGGCACGCAAAAAACACAGCAGTATTTGCTTGTGATCCGGAATGTGGTTGCACGTTAGCATATTCTGCTCCAAATAATTCTTTTGCTCTGTCAATTGCTATTTGTTCAACAATATCAACAACTTCACAACCTCCATAATATCTTTTCCCAGGATATCCTTCTGCATATTTGTTCGTTAAAACAGACCCTTGAGCCAGCATCACTTGGTCACTTGCAAAGTTTTCTGAAGCGATTAACTCCAAACCGTTTAACTGTCTTTCTTTTTCTTCCTGAATAAGATCAAAAATTTGATTGTCTAATTGCATTATTGTTGTTGTTATTTTGAATAAGTACAAAAGTAACAAAAAACCAAATAATTTTAAATAACTTTTTCTTAAATTTTATCTAAGTTATTAATATTTATACAATTCAAAAAAAAGCAGTGTTAAAAATAAGTTATTCGTGGAGTTTCAACTCCAGAATGAGAAAAAATTGCATAGATTTGGACAAATTAAAGAATTTATAAAATGATCATAACAGCAAATAATCCGGACAGAAAATCATGGTTACAAGTATCTGAAAATTCAGATTTTCCCATACAAAATATTCCCTTCGGTGTTTTTATTACGAGAGATGATATCATAACAATTGGAAGTAGAATTGGTGATTTCGCTATTGATTTAGGTGCTTTTCATCAATTGGGTTATTTTGAAGGAATTCCTTTAACGGAGGATATCTTTTTACAAGATAATTTAAACGATTTTATTGCAGATGGTCGTAAAACCTGGCGATTGGTGAGAAATAGAATTGCTGAAGTTTTTGATGTTAATAATGGATCTTTACGTGACAATGTAGCGCATAAAAATAATATTATTTTTAGAATGGATGAAGTTGAAATGTTATTGCCAGTTTCTGTGGGAGATTATACTGACTTTTATGCCAGTAAAGAACATGCTACAAATGTTGGCTCGTTGTTTAGAGATCCTGAGAATGCATTGTTGCCAAATTGGTTGCACATCCCCATTGGGTATCACGGAAGAAGTTCTTCTATCATTCCTTCAGGAACTGCCGTTAGAAGACCTTACGGACAAACAAAACCAGCAGAAGGATCAGATACTCCCGGTTTTGGACCTTCAAAACTATTAGATTTTGAATTGGAAATGGCTTTTATCACTGCGGACGCAAATGTTTTGGGTGATCGAATTCCCATTGAAGAAGCGGAAGAATATATTTTTGGTTTGGTACAATTTAACGATTGGTCGGCACGAGACATACAAGCTTGGGAATATGTGCCATTGGGGCCTTTTTTAGGAAAGAGCTTCGCTTCTACTATTTCACCTTGGATTGTAACCTTAGATGCTTTAGAGCCTTTTAGAACAGAAAATCCAAAACAAGTGCATATACCATTACCTTATTTAAAACAAACGGGAAAAGGAAGTTATGATATTCATTTACAGGTAGGAATTCAACCAGAGAACGGGGAAGAAACCGTAGTAGCCAATTCTAACTTTAAATACATGTATTGGACAATGGCGCAGCAGTTAGCGCACCATACTGTAAATGGTTGTCCTGTAGAGGCTGGAGATATGATGGGGTCTGGAACAATTTCTGGACCTACAAAAGACAGTTTTGGATCGATGTTGGAATTGACTTGGCGTGGACAAAACCCAATTTCATTAAAGGACGGAACTACTCGTAAGTTTATAAATGACCATGATACCGTAATTATGCGTGCCCATTGTAAAAACGAGACCGTGCGTATTGGTTTCGGTGAATGTATCGGAAAGGTGTTGCCCGCGAAATAAGCTAA
>TARA_B110000090_G_scaffold209479_1_pt1 | contig 19326 bp, 20 predicted proteins | sample TARA_B110000090 | Tara Oceans TARA_B110000090 (sample SAMEA4397239) | marine metagenome | biome: Polar Biome; feature: [SRF] surface water layer (ENVO:00010504); material: water (ENVO:00002006), including particulate matter (ENVO:01000060) such as... | depth 5 m
ATAAATGAATTTATCAAAGAAAATTATGATTTAAAAAGCATAAACTTTGGAAACATTAAGAATAATGTAAATTCAATTCTTCAAAAGTTAGATATTGAAACAATTCTAGAGTGTGAATGGGATATTTCTCCTCTTTATTTTTTTGATAAAGTTGGTGTTAGTAAAAATAATAATAAGCCTTCAGACTTTGATGAATACTCTAATTTTAGATTTTCATTTAGTGCTAAAAATGGAGTTTCTAATGAAGAATTTGAAAAAGCAATAACAATTTTAGAATTTAATTTCATTAACAAATACCAAGAACGTTTAAGTGTTGAATTACAGGAAATTAAAAATAAGTTAAAATTACAGAAGAAAAAAAAAGATATATTAACTTACACATTAACAGGACTAGTTTTAATAATTTTAGTTTCAATTGTTTTCTATTTAAAGAATCAGAATTAAAATAAATATAATAAACGGTCGTTTTTTTTTAATGAGTGGTAGTTTTTTATAAACAAACGGTAAATAAAACTAATAAACACTTGTTAATCAGAAAATTATATTTACATTTGAATTCGGTCAACCCTACAACCCCACATTATGGCTCTCTATACTTACAAAACTTCAAACCCTGCATTTAGCAAAGATGTTTGGAAAGGTTACGCATCTAGTTCAAATAAGATGACGGTTAACGGCATTATTTTAAAATCATTTTTCTGCCTACTATTAGTAGCAAGTACTGCATGGTTTACTTGGATTTTATATTCTAAAGGATACAACCTAAATACAATTATGTATACTGGATTAATTGGAAGTATCTTTTTTAGTTTATTAACAGCGTTTATCCATAGGCTAGCCGCGCTTTTAGTACCACTATATGCATTATCTCTTGGTTTATTCCTTGGAGGAATTTCAATCTATGCCGAAAGTAAATTCAAAGGGGTGCCAATGCAAGCAATTGGCGTTACAATAACTACTTTTTTTGTAATGTTATTTCTCTACAAATTAAAAATTATAAAAGTTACAGAGCGGTTTAAAAGTGTCCTTATAGTTGCCATATCTATAATAATGTCAATTTATGCAATAAGCTGGTCACTTAGAATATTTGATATAAAATCACCATTCACAACAATAGAAAACACATCATCATACTTAACTATAGCATTTAATACAATAGCATCTGGTGTAGCAGCATTTACACTATTGTTAGACTTTGATTTTATAGAAAGAAAGAAAAACCATGTTCCAAGATATATGGAATGGGTTGCTACTTGGGGATTACTCGTGACTTTAGTTTGGGTATATGTAGAGGCATTAAGGATAATGAAAAAGATCGTAATGAATTAAAATATACTCTCCATTAAATGTCCAGCATTAAGCCAAAAATAAAGGATCCCCAACAGCACAACTAACATTAAAATTAATTTGCTATTAGTAGGTTTTTTTCTTTGTTTTATTCTATTGAATTTCATTTTTATATAAAACTATTATTAAATTTTTTTAGCCCTAAGCATTTCTCTTTTTCCTGGAGGACCTTGTAGCCTTTCAACAACAAATCCTACTGATATCATTGCCCTTCTAACACTTCCTTTAGCTGAATATGTAACTAACACTCCACCATAGTGTAATGCGTTATACATTTTTTTAAAAATTGATTCTGTCCATAGTTCGGGCTGAATACGAGCACCAAAGGCATCAAAATAAATTAAATCACACCTGTTTTCATCTTCAATATCATCAAAAAATTGCTGCCTCTTTGTTAATTGAAAATCGTCAGATACTTTATGCTGATTTCCCCAATCTAAAGAATGAATTTTATTAAAAACCTCTATGCAATTTTCAAAATCTAATTCTGAAGAATAGTTTAATTTTTCAAGTTCTTCTTGGAGAATTGGGTACGCTTCAACACCAATATAATTAACATTCAATGTTCTTTTTTGAGCTTCAAAGAATGTAATCAAAGTATTCAAGCCTGTCCCAAAACCAATTTCTAAAATTGAAATATTTCTGTTTTCAAAAAGCGATAAACCACTTTTAATAAACACATGATACGCTTCTTGTATCGCTCCATGTTTAGAATGATATTGTTCATCCCATTCAGGTATATGAATGGTTGTAGAACCGTCGGCTGTAATAATAATTTCTCTTTTCAAGTGTTATTTTATGAGTAGTTTTTCAATTCTTGGTATTGGTCCTGTACAAGATGTCTGATGGCAAGCAATACATGTGTTTATTGCATTGTTAAAATTTATTTTAACATTTTCCAGTGTTGATGTATTGATAGAATTTTCATATTCAACAAAAGTTTTTGCGAAAGATTCATATATGCTGTTTCTCTCGAAAGTACTTGTCATTTCTGCTGTGTGAATCTTCAAAAATTTATCAGGAAATTGCTGTGTAGGAAGAATTCCATTTTCAATTAATGTTTTAATGGAATCATTGTATTGATACATTTCCTCCATCAACAAAGCCAATTCTGAAGCAGAATACATTACAAGTTTGTCTTTTTTTATTAAATCTTTTTCTTGTGTAACTTTAGAACTACAAGAAACAAATAATAACAAGACAAAAAATACAACGATCCTATTCATTACTTGTGGTTTCATCTTTCATTAATACTCCATCTGCTAAAAAAGCATATGTGAATTCAGGCTCAATGATTCCTGCAATTTCTTCATCAGATTTTCCCGCATCTTTTGCAAAGTGCTGTAATTCATCAACAGAAACTTCAGTTACATATGCTTTTCCGTTAACGATTACATCTCTATTATCAGAATTTAAAGGAACAAAAAAACCATAATCCTTAAACTTAACCATAGATTCCTTTTCTTCACCTAAATCTAACTTCATCCAACACCCTTTTGCCTTACAAACACTATTAATATTTGAAGCAAACCTAACATCTAATGTGTCACCCGCTTTCATAGTCTCAAATTTTTCTTTCATTTCTTCTTTAGAAATAAAATTTGAAGCCTCCATTGTCTCTCCAAATGTTTTATACATTACTTTTTCTCCCTTTTTACAAGCAAAAACTACTAAAAGCATACCAATAACTAATCCAATCTTTTTCATCACTAATTTATTTAAATTACTTAACAAAGTTACATTTTATTATCAGTAAATAAAAAATGAGAGTTTAAAAATTACTCAATACAATTCATTAACTTTGTGAAAATTAAATGAATTGCAGATATGAGTATAAGTACAAAAAACATTGCCATTGAAAAAATAACTAATTCAAGAATTGGAGAAGTTGATTTCAATAACTTAGCTTTTGGTCAAGTTTTCACAGATCATATGTATGAATGTGACTTCAAAAATGGTGAATGGCAAACTCCTGTAATTAAACCTTACGGGCCTATTTCAATGTACCCTTCTGCAAAAGTTTTTCATTACGGACAAGCAGTATTTGAAGGTATGAAAGCATACAAAGCAGAAGATGATAGTATTTGGATGTTTAGACCAGATGAAAATCAGAAAAGAATAAATATTTCTTCTAAACGTTTACAAATGCCAGATTTTCCAGAAGAATTATTTTTTGATGGACTTGAAACTCTTCTTAAATTAGATAGAGAATGGATAAAAAAGGGCAATGGAAATTCAATGTACATTAGACCTTTTGTAATAGCTACTGAAAATGGCGTTTCCGCATCACCTTCAAATGAGTATAAATTCATGTTTTTATTATCTCCTGCACAATCCTATTTTAAGAGTGGATCTAAAGGTGTAAAAGTTTTGTTTGCTAATGAATATAGTAGATCTGCAAATGGCGGAGTTGGTTTTGCAAAAGCAGCTGGAAATTATGCTGGACAATTTTACCCAACGCATTTAGCCCAAGAGAAAGGATACCAACAAGTAGTTTGGACAGACGCTAGCAATCATGAAAATCTTGAAGAAGCAGGAGTTATGAATGTGTTTTTCAGAATTAATGACACACTAATCACTGCACCAACTTCAGATAGGATTTTAGACGGAATTACACGTAAAAGCATTATTGAAGTTGCGAAAGACGAAGGCATACATGTTGAAGTTAGAAATATAACTGTTCATGAAGTTGAAGCAGCAGCAAAAAACAACACACTAAAGGAAATGTTTGGCGCAGGAACTGCAGCAGTAATAAGTCCAATTATTGGATTTGGTTATAACAATGAGGATTTCGAACTACCAAATCAAGAAAATAGTTATGCTGACTTACTTCGAAAAAGAATTACTGACATACAAACAAATAAAGCCGAAGATAAATTTGGCTGGAGATATAAAGTAAAAGAATAAAAAAAGCGCCAATTGGCGCTTTTTTTATTTCTCTAATATCTCTTTAATATTTGGTTTAAAATAAGAAGGTCCTTTTAATACCTTACCATCCTCTCTAAAAATTGGTTTTCCATCAGCACCTAATTTACTCATATTACTACGTTGAATTTCATTAAATACTTCTTCAATTTTATCTTGCATTCCATGCTCAATTATCGTTCCGCATAAAATATACAGCATGTCACCCAATGCATCGGCAACCTCAACTAAATCATCATTCTGTGCAGCCTCAAAATACTCTTCATTCTCTTCAGCCATCAAATCAAATCGCAACTTATTCTTTGCGTAATCAAGATTTGCTGTTGGATCATGTTTGATTCCTAATTTAAAAGCCTCATGAAAGGCTGTAACTGCTTTGATTTTATTTTTCATTTATCTTTAAAAGTATTTTATTAATGTTCTTGCTGGAAGAATTTTTAAAATGACTGCTATAATTCTCCATCTCTTTGTTACGTATGCTTTTCTTTTTTTATTCTTTATTGCCTTAAATATTTGTCCTGTTGCTTTCTCTACTGTCGACATCCAGAAAGTGTCTCCAATAATAATATCAGTTTTTACATATCCAGGTAAAATATTAGTGATAGAAATTTCAGCCTTTTTAGTTCGCGCTGCTTTCATCCAAAGAGACTCTAAATAACTTGATTGATAGGCTTTAGAAGCATGATAAGCGGGAACATGTCTATTTCCTCGAATGGATGCTACTGATGAGATTCCAACTAAATGACCAAATCCTTGTTCTTTGAAATAATTATATGCCAATTGATATACTCTTGTTGCTGCAATTACATTTGTATTAATTGTTGGCAAATCTTTATCCCATTCTAAATCAAAATTCTCCTCTGCAATTCCTGCATTATGGATTATCAAATCTACATCGTCAAAAGAATTGGAAAGCAACTCAAATAATTCAAGTGTTTTATCTACATTATTGATGTCATGTTGCTTAATTATATAATTTTCAGGATTTTCTTTTTGAATTTCTTTCAACAATTCAACTCTTCTACCTGTAATCATTACTTTATACCCGTCATTAACAAGAAGTCTCGCCAATTCTCTTCCAATTCCGGAACTTGCACCAAAAATTACAGCATTTTTACTCATATAAATCGTCTATAAAAAACAAATAGTTTATTTTTGAATCTATAAATATACATGAATATGTTTACTTCTGGACAGAAAATTTTTGCGCTTTTTTTTATTATTGCTTTTGCAATTTTAATGATTTGGAGTTATAGAAAAGATTTAAAATTACACAAAATACATTTTAAGAACATGTATGTAATTGTTATATCAATCTTAATAACAATTGCTCTTTTCACTCTAATAACTTTCTCTATGCACTAAACGTCATTGTATCTAAAACAATTTGTTGTGTGATCGTTGATCATTCCAGTAGCTTGCATATAGGCATAAATTACAGTTGTGCCAACAAATTTAAAACCTCTTTTCTTTAAGTCTTTAGAAATCACATCCGACAATTCAGTATTTGCAGGAACATCATTATTTAACTTCCATTTATTTCTCAAGGGTTTTCCATTTACAAAACTCCAAATATATTTAGAAAACGAACCAAATTCTTTTTGTACTTCCATAAAAGAAATAGCGTTAGCAAAAGTCGCTTTTATTTTTAATCTATTACGAATTATCCCTGCATTGCTTAATAGTTCATCAAATTTTTGCTGACCATAATTAGATATTTTTACATAATCAAAATTATCAAATGCTTTTCTAAAATTTTCTCGCTTTCTCAAGACCGTTATCCAACTTAATCCCGCTTGAAACGTTTCTAAAATAAGAAATTCAAACAATTGCTGATCCTCATATAATGGAACTCCCCATTCTTTATCATGATATTGAATATATAAGGGGTCTTTTCCAACCCAACTACAACGCACTTTATTCATAATTATATCTTTAAACTTATTGAATACTGATAAAATTACATAAAAAAAGCCGAGTAAAAACTCGGCTTATAAATTTTGCTGTAAATCCAACTATAATTCATTAAGCAGGAGGTGCTCCAGCCATAATCTCTTCATTAGCAAATTCTTCAAATTGTTTAAAATTTTCTTTAAACGAATCCGCCAATTTCTGAGCTGTTTTGTAATAACCTTTATCATTATTCCAAGATTTTCTTGGACTTAAAACTTCTGTTGGAACATTAGGACATGTTCTTGGTTGAGCTACTCCAAACATAGAGTGAACGTGAAAATCACCTTTATTCGCCTCTTCCAAACTTCCGTCCATTGCAGCAGTAATCATTGCTCTTGTATACTTTAATTTCATTCTAGAACCTACACCATAAGGTCCGCCAGTCCAGCCAGTATTAACTAACCAAACGTTTACGTTGGTTTCTTTCATTTTAGCACTTAGCATTTCTGCATAACGCGTTGGATGTAAAGGCATAAATGGTGCGCCAAAACAAGCAGAAAAACTTGGTTGTGGCTCTGTAACACCTGCCTCAGTCCCAGCAACTTTTGCTGTATAACCAGATATAAAGTGATATGCAGCTTGACCTGGGGTCAACTTAGATATTGGAGGTAAAACTCCAAAAGCATCTGCAGTTAAGAAAAATATATTCTTAGGATTTTCACCAATTGAAGGCTTTTTAATATTGTCTATATGATAGATTGGATAACTAACACGTGTGTTTTGTGTAATAGAAGTATCTGCAAAATCTACAGTCCCATTATCGTCCATAATAATGTTTTCAAGAATTGCCCCCTTTTTTATGGCAGCGTAAATTTCTGGCTCTTGTTCTTTAGAAAGATTAATCACTTTTGCATAACAACCGCCTTCAAAATTAAAAACAGTGTTTTCTTTGGTCCAACCATGTTCATCATCTCCAATTAAACTTCTATTTGGATCTGTTGATAATGTTGTTTTACCTGTTCCTGAAAGCCCAAAGAAAATTGATGTATCACCATCTTCACCAACATTGGCAGAACAATGCATTGGCAATGTTTCTTTAAAAACTGGAAGTATAAAGTTTAATGCAGAAAAAATTCCTTTTTTAATTTCACCAGTATAACCAGTTCCACCAATCAAAGCAATTTTTTTAGAAAAATTCAAAATCGCAAAGTTATGTTGACGTGTTCCATCTAATTCGGAATCAGCCATAAAACCTGGAGCATTAATTACAGTCCATTCTGGAGAAAAAGATTCTAATTCTTTTTCTGAAGGGCGTAAAAACATGTTGTATGCAAACATGTTACTCCATGGATATTCGTTTACTACTCTTATATTTAGTTTATAGTTTTCGTCTGCACAAGCATAACTATCTCTAACGTATATTTCTTTTTCTGAAAGGTAATCGACTACTTTATCATACAGTTTATCAAATTTGTTTGGATCAAATGGAAGATTAATATCTCCCCACCATACTTCATTTTCAGTCACTTCGTCTCTAACAATAAATCTATCCATAGGAGAACGACCTGTAAATTCACCCGTATCAATAGCAAGAGCACCAGAATCTGATTCTTTTCCTATATTATTATCGATACATATTTGGTGTAATTTTTTTGGAGACAAATTGTAGTGTACTACTGCATTTTTAATACCATAATTATTTAACGAAATCGATTTCGTACTTGTATTCTGGCTCACCATAGTTTTTTTAGTTTGATGTTATTAGCGCGACAAATTTAAACTTTATTTTTAAAGTCAATAATCGAATTCGTGATTTTTTATGAAAAATTATATTATTTCCCTTTAAATAAATAATATAATAATCTGAGCCAACCTAGAATAAAGAACAATCCGCCTAATGGAGTTACAAACCATATGTTTTTTGGATTTACTCCAAAAATAGTAATTAAATATAAAGATCCTGAAAAAAACAAGATTCCTAGAAAGAAGAATAAACTAATATTGTTTTTTGATTTTATTGACAACTGAATCATTGAATTGACAACCAATAAAACTATGACATGATACATTTGGTATTTTACAGCAGTTTCAAAAGTCTCCAAACCTTCAACACCTAACTTTTCTTTCAACACATGAGAACCAAAAGCACCTAAAATTACTGTTAAAGCACCCAATATTGATGTAAGTATTAAATTTCTATTCTTCATTATATAAATTTTTGTTTAATGTAAAAATATGACTTAAATTTCGACAATGGAAAATGCAACAAATAAACTTGTTACCGTATTTACTTCTAGTGTTTTATTCGAATTACAAATAGCAAAAGGGAAACTAGAAAGTGAAGGTATACAAAGTTTTATTGCAGATGAAAACATGTTCACAATTGGTTTTACACAAGAATACAGACTACAAATACATTCATTTGATGTAATCAAAGCCAAAATTATTTTAAATAAAATAAAAAAATGAGAAATATACTCTTGATTGGTGCTGGAAGATCTTCTTCATCATTAATTAAATATTTATTAGATAAATCTACCACTGAAAATTTACAAATTACAGTTGGAGATGTTAATAAAGAATTTGCAGAATCAAAGATCAACAATCATCCAAATGCTAAAGCAATAACTTTAGATGTTTTTAACGAAATTGATAGAAGAGCTGCTGTTAAAGATGCTGATATAGTTATCTCTATGCTTCCAGCAAGATTTCATATTGAAGTTGCAAAAGATTGTGTTGAATTTGGTAAAAATATGGTTACTGCTTCTTATATCTCTGAAGAAATGAAGGCTTTAGACGCTGATGTAAAAGCAAAAGGTTTAACATTTATGAATGAAATAGGTGTAGATCCAGGAATTGACCATATGAGTGCAATGCAAGTTATTGATCGAATTCATAATCAAGGTGGTAAAATGTTATTGTTTGAATCGTTTACAGGAGGATTAGTTGCACCTGAAAGTGACACTAATTTATGGAACTACAAATTCACTTGGAATCCAAGAAATGTAGTCCTTGCTGGTCAAGGCGGTGCTGCACAATTTATTCAAGAAGGAAGTTATAAATACATTCCTTATCAAAAACTATTTAGAAGAACTGAGTTTTTAAATATTGATGGTTATGGTAAATTTGAAGGATATGCAAATAGAGATTCTTTAAAATATCGAAGTGTCTATGGCCTTGATAATATTCCAACTTTATACAGAGGTACTATCAGAAGAGTTGGATTTTCAAGAGCATGGAATATCTTCGTTCAATTAGGAATGACTGAAGATAATTACCAAATGGAGAATACAGAGAATATGAGTTATCGTGAATTCACAAACTCTTTCTTGGCATATAATCCAAATGATTCTGTAGAATTAAAATTACGCCACTATTTAAAAATTGATCAAGACGATGTAATTTGGGATAAATTAATGGAACTTGATTTATTCAATTTTTCAAAAAAAGTTGGCTTAAAAAATGCTACTCCAGCACAAATACTTCAAAAAATATTAATGGACAGTTGGACTTTGGAAGAGCACGACAAAGATATGATTGTAATGCATCATAAATTTGGCTATGAACTAAACGGAAAACAGCATCAAATTGAATCACAAATGGTTGTTCTTGGTGATGACCAAACATATACTGCTATGGCTAAAACCGTTGGGTTGCCAGTTGCTATTGCTGCTTTAAAAATATTGAATGGTGAAATCAAAAATACAGGTGTTTTAATGCCAATTGATAAGAGAATATATACTCCTATTTTAAAAGAATTAGAAGAGTACGGAGTTGTTTTTAAAGAAAAGAGCGTAACGTATGAAGGCTATAATTCTGAAAATGTGGGTGGCTAAAATACACTTACATTTTTAAATAAAAAGCTTTTACTAGTTCAATATATTCTAGTGTATATACATGGCGTTGAGTTTCAATAATCAACTCATTTATTGTTGTCTCTTTTTTGGCAAACGAAAATTGTAATAGACTACGTTTGATTTGTTTTTCTGGAGTTCCCTTAACTCTTGTTATTCTATTGATATGTAGTTTGTTTTCTTTAGCCAACTCAATAAAAGCAGTCTCTTCTTCATACGGAATTACAAACGCACAACTTCCAGTTTCAGAAAGTAAACTAATCGTAGAAACTAATAATTCATTATACGATAAAAATTCTGAATGTCTAGCGACTGAACGTTTCTCGTCTATTTGATCCGTATTAAATGTTGATGTGTAGAATGGTGGGTTAGAAATGACTAAATCATATGTATCATCTATTTCTAAAACAAATTCTTGTAAAGAAGCATGGTAGCAAAACAATCTATCTCCCCAAATTGACTGTTCAAAATTATCTACTGCTTGTTCATAAGCATCAGCCTCAATTTCAAGAGCATCAATTAATTCTGCATAACTGCGTTGAGCCATTTGTAGAGCAATAATACCTGTACCTGTACCAATATCTAAAATTGAATTCGCACTTTCACATTCAGCCCAAGCGCCTAATAAAACAGCATCTGTACCAATTTTCATTGCACATTTATCATGTGCTACACTAAATTCTTTAAAGTGGAAAGGTTGCATTATTACAAATATAAATCAATCAAACCTTCAGGTGTCTCTACCAAAACAGACTTGTTTTTTCTGTCAATTTTTTTGATGAAGTCATCAATCATCGGAATAAAAATCTCAACTCCGTTTTTATTAACTTCAAATAATGGCTGCGCTGTAGACTCATTAATTCCAGTGATAAACCCAACTTCACCATAATTAACATCAACCATTTTAAAATCAATTATTTCGTGATAATAAAACTGTGCTCCAGTCAATTTTGGAAGTAAAGTAAGCGGTAAATAAACGCCAGATTTTAAGATCCCATCAGCATCTTTTTCAGTATCTACTCCTTCAAATTTTGTTCTAAGTTGATTTCCTTTTTGAAGTAAACTTTTTTCAATAAAAAAAGGAATCAGATTTATACCGTGAAGTACAAATACTGATTCCATATTTTCGTATAATTCAGGTTCATCTGTATCAAGTTTGATAACAACTTCACCTTTAAAACTATGTTTACGAACGATTTTACCAAGATAAAAACAATCTTCTTTTTGCATAATCGAATGTCTAAAAACTACTCTGCAGTCTCTTCAGACGCCTCTTCAGTAGCCGCTTGTTCAGCAACAACTTCTTCAGCAACTTCTTCAACTACAGCATTTGCTTCTGCTTCTACAGCAGCAGCTTCAGCTTTCAAAGCCTCTTCAGCCTCTACAACAGCAGCTTTACGCTTTTCATTAACTTCTTTTTCAGCTTCAAATGCTTTTGCTTTCGCATCAGCTTTAGATTTTGCAAGACCGTCAACTTTAGCAGTTACCAATCCACCTTTCTCATCTAACCATGCTTGAAATTTCTTTTCAGCTTCTTCTTCAGAAAATGCTCCTTTACGAACTCCTCCTGCTAAATGATACTTCAATAACGCACCTTTGTAAGATAACAACGCTCTTGCTGTATCTGTAGGTTGTGCTCCATTCTGTAACCATTTCACTGAACCATCAACATCTAAGTCTATGATTGCTGGATTCGTATTAGGATTATAAGTTCCTAATTTTTCTAAAAATTTACCATCTCTTTTAGAACGCGCATCTGCTGCAACAATCCAATAAAATGGTTTTCCTTTTTTACCGTGTCTTTGTAATCTAATTTTTACTGACATAAATTTAAAATTTTAAGGTTCTCGACCTTGATTATTTATTAAGGGTGCAAATGTACAAAATATTATCATATATAAACACTGCTTTTTAGATTGAATTTCAAAAAGCTTACCCAAACTTAAATGATTTATAATCAACTGATAATGAAGGCTTAAATTTGTTAATAACTAATCCTCTTTTTCAAGACTAGAAAGTGGTGAAAATAGGTAATTTTATCACTTGAATTTTTATAGAATATGTATTTAATTTTTGACACAGAAACTACTGGATTACCTAAGAAATGGAAAGCACCAATAACCGATACTGACAATTGGCCAAGGTGTATACAAATTGCTTGGCAATTGCATGATGAATTTGGACAAATCGTTGAAAGTCAAGACTATTTAATAAAACCTGAAGGTTTTAATATTCCTTATGATGCTGAACAAATTCATGGAATATCTACACAGTTAGCAGATGAAAAAGGATTTGAACTCAATGAAGTTTTAGAAAAATTTAATATCGCATTATCAAAAACTAAATTTGTAGTTGGTCAAAACGTAGGTTTTGATTTAAATATTATGGGTTCTGAGTTTTATAGAATGGGTGTTGAAACTAATCTTAATTCATTACCATTATTAGATACGTGTACAGAAAAAACTGCAAAATTATGTGAACTTCCTGGAGGAAGAGGAGGCAAATTTAAATTACCAACATTAACAGAATTACACAAACACTTATTTGGCAGTGCTTTCGGAGAAGCGCATAATGCAACTGCCGATGTTGAAGCAACAACTCGTTGTTTTCTAGAATTAATTAGAAAAAGGATTTTTACTTCTGAAGAATTAGATGTTACTCCTGACTTTTTTGAGAAGTATAATAAAATAAATCCAAAAGAGATTGACTTAATCGGATTGAAGCATATCAATTTAAAAAAGGAAAGTCAAAAACTAAAAGCAAAATCAGAAGTTAAAACTGAGATTCCTTCTAAAATAGTATCAGAAGGTAAAAAGCAATTAAATGATATTGCTTTTACACATTTACACAATCATTCACAATTCTCAATTCTACAATCTACTGCAAGCATATCTGATATTGTAAACGCAACAATAGAACATAAAATGCCAGCAGTTGCTCTTACTGATACTGGAAATATGATGGGAGTATTTTATTTTGTAAAAGAAATATTAGCCCATAATAAATCTGTTGAAAAACATAATGAAAGCCTTGAGGAAGGTCAAGAACCAAAACAAAAGATTACTCCAATTGTTGGAAGTCAGTTTAATGTATGTGAAGATCATTTAGATAGAACTCATAAGGATAATGGATATCAAATTGTATTGCTTGCCAAAAACAAAAAAGGCTACCATAATTTGGCGAAAATGTCATCTATTTCGCACACCAAAGGATTCTACTATGTTCCTAGAATTGATAAAGACATTATAGAGCAATACAAAGAAGACATCATTGTATTGAGTGGGAATGTTTATGGGGAAATTTCAAGTAAAATTTTAAATATTGGAGAATCGCAAGCAGAAGAAGCTTTAGTATGGTGGAAAAATACTTTTGGTGAAGATTTTTACTTAGAAATAACAAATCACGGACAAGATAATGAAAGGCACATCAACGAAACGTTGGTTCAGTTTTCAAAAAAACATACTGTTAAATTAGTCGCAACTAACGACACTTTTTATATAGACAAGGCAGACGCAACACCTCATGATATATTACTGTGTGTAAAAGATGGCGAGAAATTTGACACACCAAAAGGACGGGGAAGAGGCTTTAGATATGGATTGCCGAATGAGGAATATTATTTCAAGAGCTCTGATGAAATGAAAGAGTTATTTCAGAGTTTACCTGAGGCTATTCTAAATATTCAAGAGGTTGTTGATAAAATTGAAACGTATCCTCTAGCACGAGAAGTTTTACTTCCAAAGTTTGACATCCCTTCAGAATTTGTTCATACAGAAGATGCTATTGATGGTGGAGTAAGAGGTGAAAACGCATATTTGAAACACCTAACGTTTGAAGGTGCCAAAAAAAGATATGGAGAGCTAGACCAAAATACGATTGAACGATTAGATTTTGAATTGTCTATTATTGAAAAAACTGGATATCCAGGATATTTTTTAATTGTTTGGGATTTAATTGCAGAAGCAAGAAGAATGGATGTTTCTGTTGGTCCTGGTCGAGGATCTGCTGCAGGTTCTGTAGTCGCTTACTGTTTATGGATCACCAATATTGACCCAATTAAATACGACTTGCTTTTTGAGCGTTTCTTAAATCCTGATCGTGTTTCACTCCCCGATATTGATATTGATTTTGATGACGAAGGAAGACAAAAAGTAATTGATTTTGTGATCAACAAATATGGGTCAAACAATGTTGCTCAAATTATAACATACGGAACAATGGCTGCTAAATCATCTATTAGAGATACGGCACGTGTTTTAGATTTACCACTTCCTGATGCAGATAGAATTGCAAAATTAATTCCGAATACTAAACTAAATTACATCTTTGGAGACGACAAAAAAAGCAAGTCTAAAATTGCCGAATTACGTTCTGAAGAGAAAATAAATGTTGGAGAATTACAATCTATTGCCGAAGGAACAGATCTTGCAGCAAAGACAATAAAACAAGCAATTGCTCTAGAAGGATCCGTTAGAAATACAGGTACACATGCCTGTGGAGTCATTATTACTCCAGAAGATATTACCAATTTAATTCCTGTTGCAACCGCCAAAGATTCTGGAATGTTTGTAACTCAATTTGACAACAATGTTGTTGAAAGTGCTGGATTATTAAAAATGGATTTTTTAGGTCTAAAAACGTTATCATTAATAAAAGATACCGTAAAAATCGTCAAAGCTTTACATGGAATTACTTTAGTTCCCGACGATTTTTCTTTGGAAGATGAAAAGACCTATGAATTATTCCAAAAAGGAGAAACTATAGGGATTTTTCAGTATGAATCTGCAGGAATGCAGAAGCACATGAAAGATTTAAAGCCTACTACTTTTGCAGATTTAATTGCAATGAATGCCTTGTATCGTCCAGGGCCAATGGAATATATCCCTCTCTTTATTATGCGAAAGCATGGTAGAGAAGCTATTGAATATGACTTACCAGAAATGGAAGAATATTTGAAAGAAACCTATGGTGTTACGGTATATCAAGAGCAAGTGATGTTGCTGTCTCAAAAACTAGCAAACTTTACTAAGGGTGAAGCAGATATGTTGCGTAAAGCGATGGGTAAAAAGATTTTCGCGCTGCTTGAAGAGTTGAAACCTAAATTTATGGAAGGTGGAAAAACGAATGGTCATCCTGAAGAAATATTAGAAAAAATATGGAAAGATTGGGAAGCATTTGCTGCATATGCCTTTAATAAATCTCACTCGACATGTTATGCATATATAGCCTATCAAACTGCCTATTTAAAAGCACATTATCCAGCTGAGTATATGGCTGCTGTGCTATCAAACAACATGCGAGATATTAAGCAAGTTACATTTTTCATGGAGGAATGTAAACGTGCGAATATTGAAGTTTTAGGACCAGATGTAAATGAATCTTATTACAAGTTTGCCGTAAATAAAGATGGCGCTATTCGTTTTGGAATGGGTGCTATTAAAGGTGTTGGTGAAGGTGCTGTTGCTTCTATCATAAATGAGAGAAAAGAAAATGGGCATTTTAAATCCATTTTTGATGTTTCAAAACGAGTAGATTTAAGAGCGGCCAATAAAAGAACTTTTGAAGGTCTAGTTTTTGCGGGAGGTTTTGATAGTTTTTCTGATACACATAGAGCACAATATTTTGCTTTAGATGAAAAGGGACATACGTTTTTAGAAAAAGCAATGAAGTATGGTTCAAAATATCAAGAAAATAAAAACTCATCACAAGTTTCATTATTTGGAGAAGCATCTGAGGTTCAATTTGATGAACCTATGATTCCATATTCAGAAAAATGGGGAATGATGGAGAAATTATCTCGAGAAAAAGAAGTTGTTGGAATTTATATTTCTGGCCACCCTTTAGATGATTTTAAAAATGAAATAGAGAATTTTTGCAATGCTGTTTTAATTGATTTTGAAGATCCAAAAGCACTCTTAAATAAAGATGTATCAGTTGGCGGTATTGTAACTAGTGTAGAACATAGAGTTTCTAAAAATGGTAAAGGTTGGGCATCATTTTTTATAGAAGATTATACAACTACTAATGAATTTAGAATTTTCGGGGAAGACTATTTAAAATTCAAACACTTTTTAGTTCCAAATTCATTTTTGCACCTGAAAATTTCTGGTAGGAAAAATTATTATAATGATGATGTGAGATTACAATTTAATGAAATACAAATGTTACAAGATATTTTAGATAAAATGTCTAAAAAAGTTACTATTGAATTAGATTTAAATGAAATAAACGCAACAAAATTAGATTTGATTACTAGGATTTTAGACACTCATAAAGGTGATAAAAGTATTCACTTTACAGTAACTGAAAATGACGAAAAAATAAAAATAAATTTACCTAGCAGAACTAAGAAGGTTGCTATTAATAATGAATTGTTGAGTACCTTAAAAAAAGAGGCTTTTAGTTTTAAGTTGAATTAATCATTACTTTTGCATCTATGAAAAAAGCAACCCTAATTCTTTTTTTACTTTTTATAATTCATTCTTTTTCACAAGAAAAAGAAAATACACTTCCAGAAAGGCAAAATTATTTTCAAGCAGAATATTATTACGGAAATATATTAAAACACCAACCTACAGTCGCTCCTTTAATTACAGGTCATCCAGACGGGTTTATTTTGAGTTGGAATCAAAAGAATTTTGGAAAAGAAGAATGGGAACAACATTATAACTATCCAGATTTTGGAGTTTCGTTTGCTTATCAAGATTATAAAAATGAAATTATAGGTAAACTCTACTCTATTTATGGTCACTACAATTTTTATTTACTAAATAGAACAAATAAAAATAAATTGATGCTTAGAACAGGAATTGGGTTTGCATACAACACCAATCCTTATGACAAAGTAACAAACAATAAAAACATCTCATTTGGTACGCACATAAATTCTAGTACTTATTTAAGGTTGTATTATCAAAGAGAAAACATCATCAAAAAAATTGGTGTGAATGCTGGAGTCACTTTTATTCACGCTTCAAATTCTAATATAAAATCTCCAAATACTGGAATAAATACTTGGGGAGCAACAGTTGGTTTAAATTATAATCTATCTAATGAAAATGAGCCAACTTTCTATACACATCAAGTAAAAGAATCATACAAAGAGCCAATCAAATATAATTTTGTTTTTCGTGGAGGCGTTAACGAATCGGAAATTATTGGAAGTGGCTTACATCCATTTTATGTTTTTTCTGCATATGCTGATAAAAGAATTGGACGAAAATCTGCACTTCAATTTGGAACTGACGTTTTTATTTCGCCATTTTTAAAAGACTATATTAACTATTGGCAAGTTAATTTTCCTAATGACACATCGGCAAATAAAAATGATATAAGCAGAGTGAGTTTGTTTGTAGGTCATGAATTATTTCTAAACAAAGTTTCTCTTATTACACAAGTTGGATATTATGTGTACTACCCTTTTCCATATGAAGTGAGATATTACGAAAGAATTGGGTTAAAAAGATATTTTGGAGACAAATGGTATGCTGCAGTGAGTTTAAAAGCGCATGCTGCAAATGCCGAAACTGTTGAATTTGGTGTTGGAATTAGAATTTAAACCATGAAAAAAGGATTTTCAATATTATTTTTCACTTCACTTTTTCTTGCAAATGCACAAGAAAATTCATCTATTCAATTAGATTATTTTTATGGAAATATTATTGAGCATTCACCCGAATTAAAACCAATTATTCAATCACATCCTTCAGGAATATTATTTAGTTGGAATAACAAGAATACTAAAAATACGCAGTTTAATAACACCTATAATTTTCCTGATTTTGGATTTTCATTCTCTTACGAGAATTTTAATAATCAAAGTTTAGGAGAAGTCTATTCTGGCTATGCGCATTATAATTTTTATTTAACCAATAGAAATGCAAAAAACCAAATCAAATTAACTAGTGCTTTTGGCTTAGGTTATAGTACAAATCCGTTTGACAAAGAAACCAATAGTAAAAACTGGGCAATTGGTTCAAAATTTTTAGCATCAGTATATTTAAAAGTAAATTATCAGAGAGAATATATTCTAGATAAATTTGGTTTGAACGCAGGATTGATGCTCATACACTACTCAAATGCAAGTTTTAAAACACCTAACTTAGGCATAAACACGCTTGCTTTGAATGTTGGTGTCAATTATAATTTAGACGAACAAGAAACCGCTCCTGAAAAGAACATTGACACATTAAAAGTAAATTCTCCAATAACATATAATGCGATTTTTAGAACTGGATTTAATGAGTCGCTTATAAATGGAAGTGGTAGATATCCCTTTTATACTATCTCCTTTTCAGCCGCTAAAAAACTGAATTACAAGTCAACTATATCTGCAGGTACAGATGTTTTTTTAGCCACTTTCATGAAAGAATACATAAAGCATGAAAATAGTATTAACGAAACCCCTGACGAAACTGCTGACTGGAAAAGAATTGGGATATTTGTTGGGCATGAATTAAATATGGAGAAGTTTTCTGTAATCACACAAGTTGGGTATCATGTATATTCGCCTTACAAATATGTAAGTGGAATTTATGAACGCTTTGGATTTAGAAAACGATTTAACGAGCATTTATTTGCTGATTTATCGTTAAAAATAAACCTATTTAGAGCAGAAGGCTTAGAATTTGGTATAGGTTATAGATTTTAAATTTGATATTTTTACAAAACTAATTATGAAAAATTTTTTTAAATATTGTTTCGTTTTATGCATCTTTTACAGTTGTAATTCTGAAGATGCAAGTAATTGTTTTCAAACTGCTGGAACGACGATTCAACAAGAATTTGATGTTGCTACTTTCAATAAAATTATTATAAATGAGCGAATAGAATTAATCATAAAACAAGGTGTAGATCAACAAGTTATTGTTGAAACTGGTGAAAATTTAATGAACGATATCAAAGTGTCTATCGAAAACAACACGCTAGTACTTACCGATGACAACACTTGTAATTTTGTGCGAGATTATGGAAATACAAAAATATTTGTTACTTCTCCAAACTTAATTTCAATAAGAAATTCTTCAGAATTAGCAGTTCGATCAGATGGAATATTAACATATCCAACACTTCTAATTGTTGCAGATGATTTTGAGTCAGACTATTTAAATGTAGGCGACTTCTATTTAACTTTAAATAACACAACATTAAATGTCACTTCAAATGGAATTTCTAATTTTTATATAGATGGACAAACAACAAACTTAACTGTTGGTTTTTTTGCTGGCGATTCTAGGTTTGAAGGAGAGAATTTAATTGCAAGCAATGTAAACATTACACATAAAAGTTCGAATAACATGTTGGTAAA
>TARA_B110000090_G_scaffold156821_1_pt1 | contig 19224 bp, 17 predicted proteins | sample TARA_B110000090 | Tara Oceans TARA_B110000090 (sample SAMEA4397239) | marine metagenome | biome: Polar Biome; feature: [SRF] surface water layer (ENVO:00010504); material: water (ENVO:00002006), including particulate matter (ENVO:01000060) such as... | depth 5 m
TTAATGCCTTCAGTGCAGACAAGCACCACCTAATGAAAAAGTCTGGCGGCTCCGCCTGTAACACGGTCATCGCTGCGGCAAACTTTGGCTCAAAAGCCTTCTTTAGTGGAAAAGTTGCGTCTGACAATGACGGTGAGCATTTTAGTAGCGATCTTTCTGGCTCTGGCGTGAGTTTTCATGCGGCTTCTCCTGAGGCGGGCGTCACTGGAAACTGGCTCATCAACTGATCCAGAGGTATCAATGATATTACTGAAGTGTCACCAGATGGTGATATCGAGCTGCAGTTCTTTTTAAGCTCAGGTGGAAAAAAGTTGCGCGTTTACAGAGTCTACCGCAATTACGGCCTTGAGTTACCGAGCAATATTGATGGTGAGTTGAGTTTTTATCGCTTTGGCGGGTAATTTTCAGCGATATTTCAATGATTAAATTTATTCTAGTTTTTGACGAAAATTCTAAGTTATGATGAAAAAAAACAAAATCACAGTCGTCGGATCTGGCTATGTAGGCATGTCCCTTTCAGTCCTTCTTGCTCAGCACAATGATGTAATTGTGCTTGATATTGATGCGGCAAGAGTTGATAAAATTAATAGTAAGCAATCCACGGTTGTGGATACAGAAATTGAAATATTTTTAGCTGAAAAATCGTTGTCCTTATCCGCTACACTGGATAAGCAGGTTGCTTATGAGGGCGCTAATTTTATTATCGTTGCAACGCCCACCAACTATGACTCTAATACTAACCGCTTCGATACTAGCTCTGTGGATGGCGTTGTTGAAGATGCACTAGCGCTAAGTTCGAATGCATTGGTGGTAATTAAGTCCACCATCCCTGTGGGCCATACAAAATTACTGCAAGAAAAGTATGGTACAGACCGTGTAATCTTCTCACCTGAATTCTTACGAGAAGGTCAGGCGCTAAAGGATAATCTCTACCCATCTCGAATTATTGTGGGTAGCAAACGTGATGTGGGGAAATTATTTGCTGATCTTTTAATTGAGGGGGCCGATAAGGAGGATATCAAAGCCTTATTTATCCGCTCAACCGAGGCAGAGGCCGTAAAGCTTTTTGCCAACACCTACTTAGCCATGAGGGTGTCGTTCTTTAATGAGCTGGATTCCTATGCTTTGGCCTACGACCTGGATACCAAGAGTATTATCAATGGTGTTTGTTTAGATGAACGAATAGGTAGTGGTTACAATAACCCATCCTTTGGTTATGGTGGTTACTGCCTCCCAAAAGATACCAAGCAGCTTTTAGCAAATTATGAGCATGTTCCGCAGAACTTAGTACAGGCAATTGTATCTTCAAACACAACCCGAAAAGATTTTATTGCTGATGAGATACTTAAATTAGCACCCAAAAACGTTGGGTTTTATCGTTTGGTTATGAAAGCGGGTAGTGATAACTTCAGATCGTCTGCAATTCAGGGTGTGATGAAGAGGATTAAAGCCAAAGGCATTGACGTTTTTGTCTTTGAGCCTGAGCTTGATAAAAGCGAATTTTTTGGGTCACAGGTATTGACTGACCTTGATCGTTTTAAAGAAATTAGCGACATTATTGTCACTAACAGAAAGGATGAATGTCTCTCGGATGTTTACAACAAATGCTTCTCTCGAGATATTTTTGGTGACAACTAGGGTGAGTTATAGATCGGTTACTACCCAGTAAGTGAGGGAAGTTATGTTAGATCCTGCTATCTTTAAGGCGATCGTGCGTAATGCGCCATTGGTATCTATAGATCTTTGTATTATCTGTAATGGGCAGCTTCTTTTAGGTCTACGGAATAATAATCCTCTCAAGGGGGTATGGTTCACACCTGGTGGGCGGATTCTAAAAAATGAGACATGGACGAATTGTTTAAAAAGAATTGCCCATAGTGAATTAGGTTTGGTTGTCGATGATCCAGGGCAGTTCAGGCTGATGGGTATATGGGACCATTTCTATGATGGTAGCGTGTTTAGTGACAAGATCTCAACACACTACGTAAACTTGCCTCACTATGTCCGAATGAAAGTTACGCCCAACTTAAAATTAGACGGTCAGCATAACAAAATGGCATGGTTTGACTTAGAGGAAGTGGCGGGCAATGGTATTTTTCATGAGTACATGAGACTTTATTCCTCCTATTTATTAAAAATGGATATCAAAAATGATTAAGGCAGTAGTAATGGCTGGCGGCTCGGGGACTAGGCTGTGGCCTCTCTCTCGAGCAGGCCATCCGAAACAGTTTTTGGCTCTTGATGGTAAAGACACTATGCTCCAAACAACAATAAAGCGTCTTGGGGGGCTCGATGTCACGTCTTCAATAACTATTTGTAATGAAGAGCATAGATTCTTTGTTGCAGAGCAGTTGCGTGAAATTGATCAGCTTGGCTCCATTATCTTGGAGCCTATGGGTCGCAATACTGCGCCTGCTATTGCTTTAGCCGCTTTAGTAGCTTTGGCGGATGACGAAGATCCGTTACTGCTTGTATTAGCGGCAGACCACGTAATTAATAATGAGGCTGCATTCTCAGTTGCGGTATCTCAAGCTATACCTTTGGCAGAAGCGGGAAAGTTAGTGACCTTTGGGATAGTGCCTCATGAGCCCCACACCGGCTATGGATATATTAAAAAGGGTTTTCATGAGGGCAGTGGGTTTGGTGTGGATAGATTTGTTGAAAAACCAAGTCTTGAAGTTGCTCAAGAATATCTTGAGTCGGGAGATTATTTTTGGAACAGCGGTATGTTTCTTTTTAAGTCGAGCCGCTATATTCAAGAGCTTGAGAAATTCCGGCCTGATATTCTTGATGTATGTAAAGCCTCTACAGAAGGTATGAAGCTTGACTTGGATTTTCTTCGAATAAATAAAGAAAAATTTGTTCAGTGCCCCAGTGAGTCTATCGACTATGCTGTGATGGAAAAAACAGCTGATGCCTTTGTAGTCCCAATGGATGCTGGATGGAGCGATATTGGATCTTGGTCATCTCTCTGGGATGTTTGCGAAAAAGATGAAAATGGCAACGTATGTCATGGAGATGTTTTGTTGCATGAGACTAATAATTCCTTTGTAAGAACTGATGGGAAATTAGTTGCGAGTATTGGTGTCGATGATTTAGTTATTGTGTCTACCAAAGACGCTGTTATGGTCGCACACAAAGATAGGGTTCAAGACGCTAAAATAGTTGCTCAGCAGTTAAAAGATGATAGCCGGACTGAGTGGAACTTGAGTCGAGAGGTTTATCGTCCGTGGGGTAAGTATGATTCCATTGATAGCGCTGATGGGTATCAGGTAAAAAAATTGACGGTCAATCCAGGTGCGAAACTAAGTGTGCAAATGCACTATCATAGATCAGAACACTGGGTTGTAGTATCGGGCTGTGCAAGAGTACATTATGGCGAGGAATCGCTTGATCTAGCGATTAATGAGTCTACATACCACGGCAAAGAAGTTGTCCATGCTTTAGAAAACTGTGGCGATATTCCTTTGGAATTAATCGAGGTGCAGGTAGGAAGTTACCTCGGTGAGGATGATATTGTTCGGTTTGACGACATCTATGGACGAGTGGTTACGTAGCTATCGAGATGTCAGCAATAGCAGAATTACAATTTCTAATAAAATTTAATAGGTTTAATAAAAGATGAAAAAAAAAGCATTGATTACTGGCGTGACAGGGCAAGATGGGTCCTACTTGGCTGAGTTTCTGCTGCAAAAAGGGTACGAGGTTCATGGTATAAAACGTCGGGCATCATCGCTGAATACGCAACGAATTGATCACATATTTGAGGACCCGCACACTGATAATCAGAATTTTGTTCTTCATTATGGGGATCTTGCTGATTCGTCTAATCTCACTCGTATTCTGTCAGAGGTGCAACCGGACGAGGTGTATAATCTTGGTGCTCAGTCACATGTGGCCGTAAGTTTTGAAGCCCCAGAATACACGGCTGATGTTGATGCACTCGGCACCTTGCGCCTCTTAGAGGCAATTCGATTTTTGGGGCTTGAAAACAAAACTAAATTTTATCAAGCTTCTACTTCTGAGCTCTATGGATTGGTCCAAGAAACTCCGCAAAAAGAGACAACTCCTTTTTATCCTAGATCTCCTTATGCGGTGGCAAAGCTATATGCCTATTGGATTGTGGTTAATTACAGAGAGTCGTACGGCCTGTATGCTTGTAATGGTATCTTGTTTAATCATGAATCTCCTCGCCGAGGAGAAACCTTCGTAACCCGCAAAATTACGCGTGGCCTCAGTAATATCGCACAAGGGTTAGAAAAATATCTGTATATGGGAAATATGGACGCTTTGCGTGACTGGGGCCATGCTAAAGACTATGTGAGAATGCAATGGATGATGCTTCAACAAGATACTCCAGAGGACTTTGTAATAGCCACTGGCGTTCAGTACTCAGTTCGTCAATTTATTCAATGGTCAGCTAAGGAATTGGGGGTCGAGCTAGCTTTCTCAGGAGAAGGGGAAGATGAGGAGGCTATAGTTAAAAAAATTGTTGGGAACAATGCACCCTGTCTCAAAGTAGGCGATGTAATTGTAAAAGTTGATCCTAGATATTTTAGGCCTTCCGAGGTTGAGACGTTATTAGGGGACCCTTCAAATGCTAAAGCTAAATTAGGTTGGGTTCCTGAAATTACGGTTCAAGAGATGTGTGCAGAGATGATTTCGGAAGATCTAAAGTTAGCAAAGCGTGAAGCACTTTTGAAGAAACATGAACAAGAAATGCGCTAAATTTTTCAGAAGAGTTTAAATACAATGAAGATTTTTTTAACAGGCGGAAGTGGAATGGTGGGTAGGAATATCTTTGAGCATTCTGATGCGCAAGATATTGAGATTGTTTCGCCAACAAGTCTAGAACTGAATTTGTTAGATCGCGGTGCCGTTAGACATTTTTTATCAAAAGAGATGCCGGATCTCATAATTCATTGTGCTGGCAGAGTTGGTGGGATTCAGGCAAATATGGCTGATCCGGTAGGCTTTCTCGGAGATAATGTTGATATGGGACTAAATGTAATTTTATCTGCGCGATCCGTGGGAGTTCCAAATGTGATCAATGTTGCTAGCTCCTGCATGTATCCTCGGGAGGCTACAAATCCTTTGCGAGAAAGTATGATATTGCAGGGAGAGCTTGAGCCAACAAATGAAGGGTATGCTTTAGCTAAAATAGTGTCTACTCGAGCATGTGAATATATTACTCAAGAAGACTGTGGGAAGAATTATAAAACAATAATTCCATGCAACCTCTATGGACGCCATGATAAATTTGATCCGAAACACTCTCATCTTATTCCTGCGATAATAAGTAAGCTTGAAGATGCCAAGCGCGAAGGAAAAGAATCAGTTGACATTTGGGGGGATGGGGTGGCTAGGCGAGAATTCATGTATGCAGGTGATCTTGCTGATTTTATCTTTTTTGCAATTGCTAGATTTAAAGAAATGCCACAAAATTTAAATGTAGGGCTCGGAAGAGATTTTTCAATTAATGAGTATTATGAAGCGATAGCTAAGGTCATTGGTTTTGATGGTAGATTTGAACATGATTTATCTAAGCCGGTGGGTATGAAACAAAAACTGGTAGATATTACGCGGTTATCGGATTTTGGATGGCGACATAAAACGTCTTTGATTGATGGAATTGGTCGCGCACACAAATTTTATAAGGGAATTTAAAGCCATGAAATATCAACTTGCATCTAGTACTTGGGATTCTAAAGAGATTGAAGCTATCCATGCAGTAATAGATTCCGACATGTACTCTATGGGTAAAAAAGTGGCGGAGTATGAGATTGATTTTGCTCGTCAATTTGGGTCTAAATATGCCGTTATGACTAGTTCTGGGTCTACGGCTAACCTGTTAATGATAGCCTCAATGTTTTTTACTAAGGATAAAGATCGACGCTTGAGTCGTGGAGATGAAGTAATAGTTCCCGCAGTATCTTGGTCAACCACCTACTTCCCGCTTCAACAATATGGTTTAAAGGTAAAGTTCGTTGATATAGATCGTCAAACACTAAATATTGATCTTGAGAGTCTAAAAGAAGCCGTTACTGATAAAACAAAAGTAATTCTTGCGGTAAATCTACTTGGTAATGCCAATAATTTTGATGTCATAGATAATATTATCGGAGATAGACAGATAACTTTGTTGGAGGATAACTGTGAGTCACTTGGGGCTACGTTTAATGGTAAGCAAGCCGGAACTTTCGGTTTAATGGGGACATTTAGTTCATTTTTCAGCCACCATATTGCGACGATGGAAGGTGGATGTGTAGTTACTGATGATCAAGAAATCTACCATATTTTGCTAAGTATTCGTGCTCACGGTTGGACTCGCAACTTGCCTAAGAACAATTTAGTTTCAGGTCGCAAAAGTGATGACCCGTTTGAGGAATCCTTTAAGTTCGTGTTACCTGGTTACAATGTCAGGCCTCTTGAAATGAGTGGCGCTATAGGTATAGAGCAGTTGAAAAAGTTGCCTCAGTTGATTGAGGCACGTCGGAAAAATGCTGAATATTTCGTAGATTTATTCCAAAACCATCCTGTTGTTGATATACAGATAGAGGTTGGGGCGAGTAGTTGGTTTGGGTTTGCATTAATTTTAAAAGAAGATATTTCACTGACAAGGCACGCTTTAGTCAGGCTTTTGACTGAAAATCAGATTGAGTGTAGACCGATTGTTACAGGCAACTTTTTAAAGAACAAAGAAGTTTTAGAATATTTTGATTACGAGGTTTGTGGGGATCTTACTAACGCAGAGTATATCGATGCCAATGGTTTATTTGTTGGTAATCATCATGTTGATTTAACGGAAGAGCTTAATTATCTGGATCAGGTTCTAAAATCGATTGTTTGACGCGTGCAGTCAAGATTTATCGGTAAGATGTTTGAAATAGCTGATTGCTCTAGTGGCTATTTTTCGGTGGTAATTTTTATGGTGTCTATTAGGAAGATTTTTTAATGAAGATTGCTGTCATTGGTGGCGGGATAAATGGATTATTTATTGCTTGGCGGCTCTGTGATGCTGGATTTGGCGTAGAGCTGCACGACTCCGGTAGAGTTCTTGGCCAGACAAGCTCGGCATCGTCAAAATTACTTCATGGAGGAATAAGGTATCTTGAACATGGCCGCTTGACGCTAGTCAGGGAGGCGCTTATTGATAGGCAATGGTGGTTAGATAACTGCCCTGAATATGCCAAGGCTATAGAAATAAATATGCCAGTATTTGCCAAAAGTCCTAGATCAGCCGCTTTACTTTTTATCGGGGCTGTATTGTACAAATTATTGGCAGGCAGACGTTCCTTGGGTCCTGTTCGATGGTTTGGTCGTGCAAAAACAAAGGTGCGTTGTCCTGAAATTGAGTCAGTGGGGCTGTCTGGATCAGTCAGTTTCTTTGATGCACAGATGAATGAAGAGAGTCTAGGTAACTGGGTCCGTTGGAAAGCTGAAGAATCTGGTGTTGGGGTTTTTGAAAATAGCAAGATTTCATATGTGACTCGGGATGCTAAAGTACACGGCGAACAATTTGGGGTGAAGCAGTTTGACTTTGTTGTAAATGCATGCGGCCCTTGGGCATCAAAATTGGTTCGCGGCAGTGAAATCGATAGTGACTTTGATCTCACAATGGTTCGAGGAAGTCACATTTTTATAGATCAAAAAATTTCTCGACCATATCTGTTTCAAGAGTCAGAAGGTAGTCGAGTTGTTTTTGTATTACCCTATCAAGGCAGTACTTTGGTCGGTACTACGGAAGTAGCACAATCTTTGTCGGACCCTATTGAGTGTTCTGAGGACGAGAGAGCCTACCTCTTGAGTATATACAACAACAATTTTACTGAGAAAATAAGCTCCAGTAATGTACAGTCGGAATATAGCGGGCTTAGGGCGATAGTTACTTCTAGTGACGGTGAGAGAAATCTAAGCGCGGCTAGTAGAGAATCTAAAATAGAAACGATGGACAGTTTGATTAATATATATGGTGGAAAATGGACATCTGCACCATCACTATCTAAAAAAGTACTTTCACAAGTTGAAAAATTAAGGAGTAATAAATGATTAACTTCGCGTTGGTTGGCTGCGGTAGAATTTCAAAGAGGCATTCTGAGCTATTAGGTGAGGGTCAGATTGATGGAGCTAAACTAGTAGCGGTTTGCGACACATCGATTGAAAAGGCCGCATTAATTGCGGAGAAATATGATATTCCTGCTTACCAATGCATGCATGAAATGATGGCTAACAACAATATCGATGTTGTAGTAGTTTTAACTGAAAGTGGTTTGCATTCCAAACACACAGTAGAGCTTGCACCATATGGAGCCCATATTATGGTTGAGAAGCCTATGGCTTTGAGTCTTGATGATGCAGATAAAATGATAAACGCATGTGATGAGAACTTTGTAAAGCTGTTCGTGGTGAAACAAAATAGGTTTAATGTCCCAGTTGTAGAGCTACGAAAAGCGTTAGATGAAGGACGTTTTGGAAAACTAATCATGGGAACCGTAAGAGTGAGGTGGTGCCGGCCTCAAGCCTACTATGACCAAGATCCATGGAGAGGCACATGGGCATATGATGGAGGAGTGCTTACCAATCAAGCTAGTCATCATGTGGACTTACTTGAATGGATGATGGGGGATGTAGAGTCAGTTTTTGCGAAAAGCAAGCAGGCACTGGCTGACATAGAGGCTGAGGATACTGCAGTGGTCATGTTGAAGTTTCGCAATGGTGCGCTTGGAATGATTGAAGCGACTACTGCAATAAGGCCTAAGGATCTTGAGGGCTCCATATCTATTTTGGGTGAAACTGGTAGTGTTGAGATCGGAGGCTTTGCGGTTAATGAGATGAAAACCTGGAACTTTTCGGATAAGCAGCCTGCTGATGACGATGTGATTGATAAGTACTCTGTAAATCCTCCAAATGTATATGGGTTTGGACACCAAAGTTATTATGAGCATGTTATAGATTGCATAAATAATAAGACTCCGCAACTTGTTGATGGCTTACAAGGTCGAAAAAGCCTTGAACTCATTAATGCTATATATGAGTCCATCGAAACAGGTCAGGAAGTCTCCTTGAGATTTACTCCAAAGTTTTCAAAGTTAGGTCGATTATGATGACTCCCGATCTACTTTCTGTTGGAATTATTGATTTAGTTTGTGGAAAAAATGTTCGGATTGTTGAGCCATCGAATATTTATGGTTGTCAATTAGGTGATAATGTTTTTGTTGGACCTTTTGTGGAAATTCAATCGGATGTGAGGATAGGTAAAAATACAAAAATTCAATCTCATAGTTTTGTCTGTTCCCAGGTGACTATAGGAGATGACTGCTTTGTAGGTCATGGTGTTATGTTTATAAATGATACCTTCTCTAAAGGGGGCCCTGCGAGAGGGGAAAAGAAACTTTGGAAGTCGACAGAAATTGGAAACAATGTTTCTATTGGCAGTAATGCCACGATCCTACCTGTTTCTATTTGTCATAATTCTGTAATCGGTGCTGGTGCAGTAGTGACAAAAAACATAAAAACTCCAGGAATATATGCTGGCGTTCCTGCTAAAAAAATTAAGGAATTATCTAATATATGAAAGTGCCATTTAATGATTTATACAAGCATCACGCTCCTATCCTTGAAGAAATCAAGGATGCCTTTGAAGAAGTAGTAAAGAGATCATCATTCATTAGAGGGCAAGATGTTGATCGGTTTGAGAAAAACTTTGCTGAACTTGTGGGAGTCAAACACTGCGTATCTTGCGCAAATGGTACTGACGCTTTATACATTGCTATTAAGGCTTTAGGTTTAACCAGTGGAGACGAAGTTATTGTTCCTGCTCATTCTTGGATTTCGACGTCCGAGACTGTAACGCAAGCCGGTGGTCGAGTAGTTTTCTGTGATACGTTAGAAGATACCTTTACCATGGATCCCGAGCATCTTGCTCGACTAATAACACCAAGGACTGCTGGAATAATTCCTGTACATCTCTATGGCCAGCCAGCTGAAATAGATACCATAATGATGACAGCGAAAGCCCACGATCTTTGGGTGATAGAAGATTGTGCTCAGGCTCATCTTGCTGAATTTAGGGGTAAACAAGTTGGCACGTTTGGTGATGCTGCGACATTTTCTTTTTACCCAGGTAAAAACCTTGGTGCTATGGGAGATGCGGGAGCTATTGTTACAAATAGTAAAAAATTGGCAGATCATATGGCCAGCTTCGCACGTCATGGCGGTCTTATCAAAGGAACTCATGTAATGGAAGGCATTAATAGTCGTATGGATGGACTCCAAGCGGCTATTCTTAACGTCAAGCTTCCGCATCTAAAAGAATGGACATTAAGTAGAAAGAAGGTCGCTAAGAGATATACGGAGCTTCTCAAAAATATTCCTAGACTTACACTCCCATTAGAACAGCCAAATGTAAGTCATGTTTGGCATCTTTATGTTATCCAGCATCCGGAGCGGGATCGCCTTGCTTCTTTTTTAAAGGAAAATGGAGTGCAGACGGTTGTCAATTACCCGATATGTCTTCCACTTTTGCCAGCCTACAAAAGACTAAATCACAACGAAGAAGATTTTCCTGTTTCATTTGGCCACCAATCGAAAATTCTTTCACTGCCAATCTTCCCGGAGATGACCTTTCAGCAAATAGAATATGTAAGCGATTTAATAAAAGCATTTTGCACTAGAGAAGAGTAAATCGCTTACTCCTCACTCAGCAACTATGATGTTCTCTAGATCTCATTCGACCTTTAAAAAATTGAAGTTTCTAAATGTTCCATACACAACTGTAAGCCGAAAAGCCATTTATACAAGCGGTTACAATATAAAGCATGACTTGGATGTGACTGATTATGTTAAGAGATAGGTTATTAGTGTTTTTAGGATTATTTATATTAATCGTGGGTGTTCTTTATCCTCAGGAAAAGAACATGATCTTCGGTATTCCTTGGACATGGATGCCTCTTTGGTTTGGTTGGGCTACCATAATCTGTTTAAAGTTAATGAATCCAATCAATATCAAGGTATCTTTCCTATATCTTATGTTATCTCTTACAGTACTTTTTATAGTCTTTTTAAGTTCGATATCTGTGGATGATTATGATATTGACCTTGCTCATTTAATAGATGTTTTTTCTGTCTTAATTCTCACAACTGTGACATCCTTTATATTACTCTCGGGGGTTGAATATTCTAAGTTACTTAGATTGACAGATCATTTTTTTCTAATACTTTGTTTCTTTCTTTTAATAAGCAGAATCGTCGATAACGACTTTTCAAGAGAAGGGTCGTTTTTAGGACTCGGCCCTCTTACTTTTATAAAATATGTTTCAATTGGTCTGTTGAGTAGGGTTATTCATATACAAAAAATTAATTTAACTTCATTAGTTCTGTATGGTTTTGCATTCGTAATGGCAGATTCTAAGGGCCCTACGTTATTTTTGATTGTCACCTATTTATTATTTCTCATAGTCAATGGCAAGTTTTTTTCATTGAAAAAACTTAGTGTCGGCATATTAATGCTTGGATTTATCGTAACGAATGATCGAGTAATTTCATTTTTAGATGAAATCCCTTACGCCATTGAGAATTTTTCGAGTATTACAGTCACCAATACTGAGGTCGATAATAATAGCTCTGGCATCGGCAACGAGGTTTCAGGAACTATTATAAGAATTTATGCTATATCGCAATCACTTGAGATTTTAAGTGAAAATCTTTTGTTTGGTATCGGACCCGGTCAATGGCCGGTCGTTACCGGGATGACAAGTATCGAATATCCGCATAATAGTATTTTAGAGATATGGTCTGAATTCGGCCTATTGGTGTTGATTATTTTTTTGTATCCCGGTTGGTTGGCTATAAAAAAAATATATCAAAGAAATGTATATGCATATTTCGCTCTGTTCGGATTCATGACTACTTTAACGTCAGGAAGCATCCGTGACTTAAGGTTTTTCATTTTATTTGTGCTACTAACCTTTTTCTTTAGTTATATTGGCAAACGAAGTGTTCATTATCCTAATAACGTAGAGAAGGAAGTACAAGCTCATGCCTAATATCATTTGCGCCTCATATTTCGATCCGCTTGGCCATCCACTCTTTGCTGAAAAAATTGCGAGTAATCTTTCTTCGAATTATGAAGGAGCGCCTAATGTTACTGTATACGGTGTAGACATTAATGGACTTAAAGATTTGTGTGAAAAAAAATTCACCGTGGTTCCAATTAATGTTGCGCTTTTTGGACGATTCTATAAGTTGACCACACGTAATTTATTGCAAGATAAGTTTGGTATCCTTGGGCGATTTGGGTTTTTTTGCATACGATTTTGGGTTTGCTCTGTATTTTATTTTAAAGTGTATCGCCGCGTTTCGTCAGAGGAGAGATTAATAGATCTTGAATATGAGCCGATACAATCATTTTTTGCTGCTATTTTTTCTGATATACCCCATCAACATGTCATGGTGCTTCACAGTTTTCAGGAGAAATATGGAAAAGACTTGAAATCACTGTATAAACTATTCTCACGATCGTTAGTCAAATTTCAGCTCAAGAACTCAAAAAACAGTTATCTCGCGTTAATGCATGAGAGAGCCATAGCACATGCGAGATCTCAAGGATTTGACGATGAACATCTGCTGCTTGCAGGATGGGGTTTTGATTTAAAACCGGCTAATTTGATTTCTAAGAAAGATCCTTTGGCGAACTATGGTCCGTTAAAAGTTCTTTCGTTCGGAGTGTTACGGCATGATAAGCGTATCGAGAAGTTGGTACGATTATTTTTAAGCCTTGATGATAAAAGGATAGAGCTTAATGTGGTGGGTAAGTCTTTTAATGTTGATGTGGTAAGTTTGAATAAGGAGATTTTAAAGTTTGGTAGTAAAACTAGGGTCACCATCGAGGACAAATATATTGAGGAAGATGATATTGCGACGGTATTTGATGATTGTGACATGATTGTTATTTCTCATGATTCGTCTTTTGACTCAGCTTCTGGGCCTTTGGCCCTCGCATTTGAGTTTGAGAAACCCGTTCTTTGTTTTAGCTCTAATTTTGTGGCAGAGCTAGTGTACAAGTCGAACTTTGGTCTAGTGGCAGACATGGATTCTATTACAAATAAAGATTTAATCGAGCGCATTATTCATCTGCCCACAATTCAACATGACCTTAGTAAAGTTAAACATTATCATTGGCATGCCATAGCTAAGCGTCTTACTTCAAAACCATTGAGATTCTGAGTGATGAAGTCAAGTACTATGGTTCCTGTGACCCAGGCGATGAAATGGATGCCTGCCTATAAATTAGCATCTACCTCTGTGCGAGCATTAGTGTTTATGTTCGTCATGATTTCTAGTGAGGTCTCAGTTGGCTCAATAAATTTGTTATCGTTTGTAAGCATAGTAACTGTGGCAGGGATAGCAATAGGTTTTGGAAGCCAGGATTCATTATTGGGCTCTAATGATGCTTCCTTTGCTCGTTATAAGAGACTTAGCGTGACGGCCCTTATTACTCTAGTTGGATTAAGCCCTATCCTCTTTTTAGATAACTTGATGCTAAATAATTTTTTTGCCGCATTGTCGTTCGGTGCGACTTTTTGGGCTTTGGGAGAAATTCGCAGTTATTCCGTGATTTATTACGAAGTCATTTTGTCATCACATATGGCTTTATTATGGTCTCTTTACTTAATCTTGCTTCCATATGAGTCACAAAATTTCTATATGCTTTCGTTATTATTTTTAATCACTGGCTCCATAGTATTTAGTTTTGCTCTGATTTTAAGAGTCAAAGCTAGAGGTTATCGTTCAACTGTTGAGGGAGGTTTTTCTAAAATAGCTTTATCTAAACTAACTTGGGAGGTGTCATACTCAGCTTTGACACGGAGTCCATTTATCTTTTGGGTTTCATTTACTGTACTTCCGTCAATATTTTCATACCTTTATTATTTTTGTGAGCTGCTATCGGTTATCATATCCCATTTCCAGTCTCGCTTTATGATTTCGGGCCAGGGTTTTAATCAGACTCGCTTGTATTTTAAGTTGATGAGATTCTTGTCCTTTGGGTATTTATTAGCGTTACTGGGAGTCATTTGTATCTTTCTATTTCAACATGAGTTATTGAAATTAATAACCGCATATGAAAGAATCTACTCGGTAGCATCGCCGATCCTAACCATGAATAAGGTTGATCTTGTACTTTGTATCGTATGTTGCGGAACTATTCTCGTTATGCAATGGATCGCGTATGCAAGATATGCGTTTAAATTGCATGCTAATGCTAATGTGTCATTCGCGTTTTTTGGAGTCCTTCTTTTAAATGTCTCTCTAATTTACTTTTATTTTGGTCCTCTTGGGAAAGAAGCGCTAGTGCTTTTTGCCTTCATATTATTAATGGTAGTTATCTTCGGATTGTTGTTGTTAATAAGAAAAAATAAAAATATCATAAGTAGTCTTTGATTTACCTATCGCATGGCGATTAATCATGGGCAAGCTTTTAATTTTAATGCGTATATAGCAATTTATTAAGTTCACTGTTAACTATTAAGGTACATATTTAATGTCAATTGATAATATCGAGGTGAAATTTCTAACCTCTTTGTCGGATGATTTTCGTTTGTCTATTTATATACTCGACCTAGGCTGGGGTAACCTAGAAGCCATGCGATGTTTTCTCCTAAGACTCGGCTATCCCGTCTCGATCTTGACGTTAGATGAGTACCTTGACCTTGGTGATTTTGGCAATACTATTGTTATTCCTGGTATTGGGAGTGCATTTGACATCAAACTTATCGGTGATGCTAAATTGAATTCACTAAAAGAAAACTTTAAGGCAGAGAGGTTGGTTATTGGTGTTTGTCTAGGGATGCATTTATTTTGCCGTCATTTGGTTGAGGCTGACACTTCTGGGTTAGGGATTTTTGATATCGATATAACTCCCATTTTAGTTGATGGTAATAAGAAAACAAATATAGGATACCGCAAGATTGAAAAAGCCGCCTCAGGGTTAGAGGAATATTATTTCTGCCATTCATTTGGAGCGTCTATCGAAAATACTTCGCTTGATCTATTTCATCACTGTGCTTACTTTAATTTTGAGGAGTCTATGACCTCTAATTACGCGGCATTAATTATGAAAGATAACTATCTAGGTATTCAATTTCATCCTGAGAAATCAGGACTTCCAGGTCTAGACTTTTTTAGGGGGGCAATTAGTGGATACGTCAATTCCAACAATAGTTTTTGATAAAGGAGTATCTTGGTATTGTTACCAGCACCAACCCAAATATTATGTCGGTGATGCATTGAATACTGCCAAAATCTTATCCGATAGCGACGTTCCGGAAATTGCAATTATGAATTTACAGCGAAATGTCAGTGACTCGTTATTGAAAATTCCAAGGCATATTACTAGGCCTATATCTCTCTCGGGAGGTATAAGCACTATAGAACAGGCTCGTGAGGTAATAAGAGCTGGATACGATAGAATTGGCCTAACATACCCATTTAAAAATGCCCCAGCACTGGCAGATCAAATAGTTCAGGAGTTAGGCGCTTCTTCTTTAGCGATACACATCAGGATTCAAGCTGGGGATAACATTGCCTCCCTAATTGAAGACGTGACTAAATCTTATCACGCATCGGAATTTATCATACATGATGTCAATGCTGCTGGAACTTTAGGTGGACTAAACTCTGATATTGTGTCTTTACTTACACAAAACACTGACCATAATTTTGCGATATCTGGAGGTTTTAATGGGGATAGCGGTCCGATATCATTGCGGGTATATTATTCCACTAAATTTATGTTTCCATTGCGCAAGTATAGGCTAGATGGCTCTGTTAATGAGCGAGATCTTGCTAGCTTTTTGGTGAGGGCGATTTAATGGATGAGAGACAGTGCAGTACCTGCCTTAATTTATCAGCTAATGATTCTCATATATGTGGTGTTTGCCAGGCGGTGCAGGGTAGGCTTCAGGATATCCATCTCATGAGTGATTCCCCTGAATTTATAATAGCTAAGCTTAAGAGTAAGTATACAACTACAGGTTATCCTTATGACGTCTGTATAGGGATAAGTGGCGGTGTAGATTCTTGTATGGTAGCTACATTGGCAGGGGAGGCGGGTTTAAGGGTAAAGTTGGTCCATTTCGACAATGGATGGAACACTAATAAAGCTAATAGGAATATTTTCTCTATCTGCGATAAGTATAATTTTGATCTAGATACTAGAATTATGGATTGGGAGGTATTTAAATCACTTCAGCGTTCCTTTCTTTATGCCTCGGTACCAGACATAGAGTTAGTGACAGACCATGCAATATTTTCAACTATGACGAAAGAGTTAGCTAAAAAAGAAGCTCCGGTTTTTTTGAATGGCGCCAACTTCAGTACAGAACACGGCTTGGATTTAGGTGACTTAGTTTGGAATAAACTTGATATCTTGAATATAAGGTCGATCAACAAAGCGTATGAGAATGTATCTCTAGATTCATATCCAAGTTCTAATCCCCTTATTTGGGCTAAATATAGATTTGTAAATAAGAAGAGTAGGGTTGATTTACCCTTGAATGATTATTGGTATAAGCGAAATGTAGCTATTGATTATATGAAGGAGAAATTTAACTTCGAGGACTATGGTTTTAAGCATGAGGAATCAATGTTTACCAAAGTCTATCAAAGGGTAATACTAAAAGATAAATTCAACTGCGTCAAAGTCCTCCCACATATTAATTCACAGATTCGGAACAAAGAACTCACAAAACAAGAAGGGGAGCAGGAACTAGAAAATTTCACTAAGAACACTGGGCTTGAGAAATATGAAGTTGAGTTTGTTCGTGAAAAGTTAGATTTTGAAAAAGATGAGTGGGATATGATCCTGAATGCAACGCCTAGATGTCATAGTGAATTTATGAATCTAGGGAGCAAGATGAAACCGATAATGGCCTTGATGTCACGTTTGAAATTGCGGGCTATGGAGTAAAATATGCGACATTTAAGAATATTTGCATCGGAATTCGGGGATGCTCCATACGCTTGTGCACTCAGATACAACGGTTTATTGCAAAGTATTTTTAGCAGAGAAAGTCCGTTGAAGATATCAATGGTTACATCATTTGGCACCCATAAAGATCAAACGCAGCGGTTGACTCGATTTTGGTCATTAGGGTTAAACTGCAGAGAGGGGAGCTATCCGGTAAGAATTGCTAAAGAGTTAGCTTTTGCTTTGTTTTCCTTGGCTAGTCTGGCTCTCGATAGGAAAAAAATTGTGCTTATTTCGGTGCCCAATTTTTTATCAAGCATCTTAATTTGTTTGGGTTGTCAGATTGGTAGGATTCCCTATAGTATCGATGTTCGAGACCTGTATCCTGATTCTTATGAGTTAGGAGGTGTATTATCTAGGAACTCTTTACTATATAAATGTCTGTATAAGATAGTTCTTTATCAATATCTGAGAGCTCAATGTTTGTTTGTAGCGACTAAAGGATTGGGAGAAATACTTGCAACTCGAGGGATACCTGGTGATAAAATCGTAGCTATAAGCAATGGTTATCATACTGATTTTTGTGCTGAAGCTTTGAGTTCGTTCGAGCATGTGGGTCGAGATATTGTATTTCATGGAACTCTCGGAAAAATGCAAAATGTAGACTTCCTATCAAAACTTGTGTGCGCACTTCCAGAATTTAAATTTACTTTTATTGGTGAGGGGAAAGCATTTGATTACTTAAAAGGCAAAAGCTTTCATAACTTATTAATTATGGAACTAATGCCTTACAGAGATGTTTTGAAATTTGTTGCGGGCCATAAAATTGGATTATGTATCCGGACAGGAAGCTGGTACGACAAGGTATCTCTTCCTGTTAAGATCTTTGAGTACTTAGGTTTGAAACTAAGGGTTGTAGGGTTTCCTGAAACAGAATTCAGTAGAGACCCTAATCTTAAGAGCTTGTTGGTAGAATTTGATGATTTTGATGTGGATGTAATAAGCGAGAAGATTCGCGTATTGCTCGATAGTGATGACCATATGTTAACAGAGGTTCCCTCTTACCTGACTCGGGAATATCAATCGGATTTATTTCGAGACCAATTATTAAAAATTTGCAAAGATACTTAGCTTTTTCAAACTCACCTATCAATTCACAAAGCGAGTAAAATAATGTCGACATCTTATAATCCTTTGACGCAGGAGACGCATCAGATTCCAGTAAAATTAGATGATGCTAGGGAAATTACTGAATTCTTAGCTAAAAATAGAGGAAAAAAAGTAATTGCAGTCCAAGGTTTAGGTTTTGTAGGGGCGGTGATGTCTTTGGTATGCGCGAACGCACTAACCGAGGAATATGCGGTTATTGGTGTGGATTTGGCTAATGAGAATACATATTGGAAAATCAAATCTATAAACGATGGTGTTTTTCCTTTAATTGCGGATGATCCAAAAATAGCTGAGTTCTTCGACAATGCGAAAGCGAAAGGGAATTTTTTAGCGACCTATGACCCAGTAGTCTATCAATATGCCGATGTAATAATCGTAGATATTAACTTAGATGTTCAAAAAGAGTCTGATCAGAAGGGTGGATTAAAGGATTTTGATGTTAATTTAGACGGTTTTAAGTCTGCCATTCAATCTATCGGTATGAACTGCCGAGATGATGTTCTTGTTCTTGTTGAGACTACTGTCCCACCTGGGACTTGTGATCAAGTCGTTAAGCCAATAATTGAAGAAGAGCTCGTTAAACGAGAGCTTACCCTAAAAAATTACCGACTTGGGCATTCGTATGAGAGGGTAATGCCAGGGCCTCAGTATATCGACTCCATTCGAGAGTTTCCTCGTGTCTACGCTGGCGTTAATGAAACTAGCGCGGAAGCAGTTGAAGACTTTTTAAAAACAATTATAGATATCTCTAAGTGTGAGATTACCAGGCTTGAGCATACCAATGCTACCGAGATGGCCAAGGTTCTTGAGAATTCCTACCGCGCTATGAACATAGCATTTGCAGTAGAGTGGTCAAGATTCGCTGAGGAGGCCGGCGTTGATTTATATGGAATGGTTAACGCAATACGGGCTAGGCCAACTCACGCCAATTTAATGTACCCAGGTATTGGTGTTGGCGGCTATTGCTTGACAAAGGATCCTTTGCTTGCAAGCTGGGCACGCAAAAATCACTTTGGGTCTACGTCAGATCTTGAAATGAGCATTTATGGTGTATCTGTAAATGACCAAATGCCTAAGTTTGCTTATAA
>TARA_B110000090_G_scaffold131972_1_pt1 | contig 19034 bp, 17 predicted proteins | sample TARA_B110000090 | Tara Oceans TARA_B110000090 (sample SAMEA4397239) | marine metagenome | biome: Polar Biome; feature: [SRF] surface water layer (ENVO:00010504); material: water (ENVO:00002006), including particulate matter (ENVO:01000060) such as... | depth 5 m
CTCAATCTTGAGTTCTCACCATATTGAGCAAATGAATTTAAACCTCCTCGAAGTATATTTCCTTTATTTGTTTTACCATCAGCTCTAGATTTCAAAATACCAGCTACATACTGATCGTAGGCTTCTTGATCTACAACGGCATTATCTAATAAGTGTTCTAACAACTCTAATCCTTTATCCAAATTTTCTTGCAGTCCAGAAATTGATACATTAGAGCGATCATTTCCAGTTCTAACACTATAGTTAACACCTATCTTATAAAACTCTTTCTTTAATTCTTCAGCTGAATATTGATCTGTTCCAAGGTATTCAAGATAACCAACTGCCAAAGCCATTTTCTTATCATTGTCTTTACCCATATCAAGAATAATATTTAAATCAAATAAGTCATTATTCTTATTATTAATATGAGCTAATTCAACTCCACTATCTAATTTGTCTTTTTGAATTTCTTTCTTATAATCAACAAACAGAGGCTTTAAATCCTCAGACTTCATTGCATTAAAATCTTTTAAGAATTGAGATTCAGCACCTCTATTTATAGCATTTGGAGTAATTCCAGGATTCTTAACTTTTGTAATATTTTTATCTTCACCCTTGCGCTTATATGTTACTACATGGTTTCCAACAAAAAACTTATTAGCGAAAGCGACTAGTTCTTCTTTAGATATTTTATTTAAATCATCTAAAAACTTTACTTTATTTCCCCAATTTTCATTGTGAATAAATGCATTAAAATACATTGAAGCCAATGCAGTAGAATTTTCATACTGACGCATATTACGTAATTTCAAATCATTGATTACTGCATCAATCATGTATTCATCAAACTCTCCTTTTTTAAATAATTCAATTTGTGCTAATAATAAATCCCTAACTTCATCCAATGATTGTCCTGCCTTTGGTGATCCATTTAAAGTTAAATATCCATAATCGTTTAAAAATGTTGGATTAGAAGAGGCGCTTTGAACAGTTTGTTTTTGATTTAAATTTAAATCAAATAAACCTGCATTACCATTCGTCAATAACATATCAATCAAAGTAATCATTTTTTCTTCAACTGTATTAACTCCTTGAGTTCTATACGCTACAGACACACCCTCACTGCTTGGTCCAAAAACTTCTTTAACAACTTCACCACTTATAGGTGCTTCAACTGGTAATGTTGGATGCTCAACTTCTTGATATTTCATTTGACCAAAAGTCGCATCAATTTTTTTAATGGTTGTATCAAATTCTAAATCACCAACCAATACAATTGCCATATTATTTGGCACATAATATTTATTAAAATAATCGTTGATATGAACCATTGAAGGGTTCTTTAAATGATCCGAAGTTCCTATTGTACTTTGCTGCCCATATGGATGTGTTGGAAACAATCCATCTAACATAGCTGCATAAGATTTTCTAAAATCATTATCTTGACCACGATTAAACTCCTCGTAAACTGCTTCTAATTCTGTATGAAATAAACGCAAAACTAATTTACTAAAACGCTCATTTTCTAAATGAAGCCATTTATCCAATCCATTCGCAGGAATTTTATTCTTATATACTGTTTCTTCAAACCAAGTATGTGCATTTGTTCCTGATGCACCTAATAGACTCACCATTTTGTCATACTCATTTGCAATTGCAAGTTTTGATGCTTCATGAGAAACTTTATCTATCTCACGATATAAGAACTCTTTTTTCTCTGAATCAGATTCAGCTCTATGTTGCTCATATAAATCAGAAATTTGAGCAATCAATTTTTCTTCACTCTCCCAATCGGTAGTTGCAATATCATCAGTACCTTTAAATACCATGTGCTCTAAATAATGAGCTAACCCTGTACTTTCTTTTGGATCATAATTTGATCCTGCTCTTACAGGAATATACGTTTGAATTGTAGGTTCATCTTGATTTTGACTTAAATAAACTTTTAAGCCATTTTCTAATGTGTAAAGACGTAAACCTGTTGGATCATTCGCTACAGTTTCATAGCTATAACCGTTTACATCTGTTTGTTCTTTTGTTTCGTAACTAGCAGTTTTTTTACAACTTACAAGTAATAAGATTGAAAACGCTAGTAAAAGATAGTTTGATTTCTTCATGTTTAATTTTTGAATTAGTTATTTTTTTATATAAAAAAGTCTGTCCAAATATACTTAAGAACAGACTTTTAATAAAAATTTATATATTTTTTTATGCTAAATTTAACACTTCAGCAACTTTTTTTCCTATTTCTGCTGGTGAATCTACAACGTGGATTCCATTTTCTCTAAGGATTTCCATTTTTGCTTGCGCAGTATCATCAGAACCTCCAACAATTGCTCCAGCATGCCCCATAGTTCTTCCTTTAGGTGCAGTTTGACCTGCAATAAATCCAACAACTGGCTTTTTATTTCCTGTTGCTCTAATCCATCTAGCAGCATCTGCTTCTAATTGACCTCCAATTTCACCAATCATTACAATTGCTTCAGTTTCATTATCATTCATTAACAATTCAACTGCTTCTTTTGTTGTAGTTCCAATAATTGGATCTCCACCAATTCCAATAGCAGTAGTAATTCCAAATCCCTGTTTTACAACTTGATCTGCTGCTTCATACGTCAATGTTCCAGATTTTGAAACAATTCCAACGGTACCTTTCTTAAAGATAAATCCTGGCATAATTCCAACTTTCGCTTCTCCTGGAGTAATAACTCCTGGACAGTTAGGTCCAATTAAACGACACTCTTTGTCAGAAATATAATCTTTTACTTTTACCATATCTGCAACAGGAATTCCTTCTGTAATACAGATAATTACTTTTATTCCTGCATCTGCAGCTTCCATAATTGCATCAGCAGCAAAAGCTGGTGGAACAAAAATTATAGAAACGTCTGCGTTTGCTATATCAACTGCATCTGCAACTGTATTAAATACTGGACGCTCTAAATGTGTTTGACCTCCTTTTCCTGGAGTAACACCTCCAACAACATTGGTACCATATTCTATCATTTGTGAAGCATGAAATGTACCTTCACTTCCTGTAAAACCTTGTACTATAATCTTTGAATTTTTATCTACGAGAACGCTCATATTATATTTTGTTTAATCGTTTGTTTTTTGTTAATGCAAATCTACATTATTTGCACTTTGATTGGTTTATAAATTTTACTTTTTTACTAACCTTTTTAAGGTTGCTAATTCTTTTAATTGCTGTCGTGCTTCTTGAATTGGGTTTCCTGAATAAACTTTATCACCAGCAATAGATTTCGTAACACCTGTTTGACCTAAAACTACGGCATTCTTCCCTATTCTTATATCACTTCTAACACCAACTTGACCCCAAAGAGTCACTTTATCTTCTATAATTACACAGCCCGCTATTCCAACTTGTGAAGCAATTAAGCACCTTTTCCCTATAACAGTATCGTGTCCTATTTGAACTAAATTATCAATCTTAGTTCCTTGCCCTATAGTTGTCTTTCCAGAAACTCCTCTATCAATAGTGCAATTTGAACCAATCTCTACATCATCTTGAATTAAAACAATTCCTGTTGATACTAATTTATCAAACCCTTGATCTCTATTTTTATAATAAAAAGCATCACCACCTATAACAGTTCCCGAATGAATTGTAACATTATTTCCAATTTGTGCTCCATTATTAATGGTAACATTGGCATGAATAAGGCAATTATCTCCAATAACAACATCATTACCAATAAAAACATTAGGCTGAATTATAGTTTCTTTACCTATTTGAGCCGTTTTAGAAATTGAAGAGTTTGAGACTTTAAATGAATTAAAATGATTTGCTAATTTATTGAAATCTCTAAATGGATCATCAGAAATCAAAAGTGCTTTTCCTTTAGGACAATCAACGCTTTTATTAATTAATATAATAGTTGCGGCTGACTGCAAAGCCTTTTCATAATATTTTGGATGATCTACAAAAACGATATCTCCAGTTTCTACAACATGAATTTCATTCATTCCAAAAACTGGAAACTCATCTGCTCCAACATAATCAGAATTAATAATTCCAGCTATATTTTTTAAAGATTGTTTTTGTAAAAATTTCACTATTCTTTTACTCTTTCTTGATACAAACCTTTTTCTGTTGTTATCTTAATTTTATCTCCCTCATTAATAAATAATGGGACATTTATTCTAGCACCAGTTTCAACTGTTGCTGGTTTTGTAGCATTTGTTGCAGTGTTTCCTTTAATTCCAGGCTCAGTATGCGTAACCTCAAGAATTACACTTATAGGCATATCTACTGACAAGGGCATGTTATCTTCAGAATTAATAATGATTGTTACTACTTCTCCTTCTTTTAATAAATCTGGAGCCTCTAAAACTTCTTTCTGAAGTGTTATCTGATCATAATCAGCAGTATTCATAAAATGAAACGTATCACCATCAGAATATAAATATTGAAACTTGTGTGTTTCTACTCTTACATCATCTAATTTTCTTCCTGCAGGAAATGTGTTATCTATTACTTTTCCATTTGTAACACTTTTTAATTTAGTTCTTACAAATGCTGGACCTTTTCCAGGTTTTACATGTAAAAATTCTGTAACTTTATATATATCGTTATTATATCTGATACACAATCCGTTTCTAATGTCTGAAGTTGTTGCCATTTATTGTTTTAAATTATTTTAATTTCCTGTATAACCTTTCATTATACCTCTTTGTGAGTTTCTGATAAATACAATCACATCATCTCTTTCATTAGTTGCTTCAAATTCAGCCTCTAAAATTCCAAGTGCTTGTGATGTGTTATAATTTTTTTGATAAAGCACTCTATATATATTTTGTATCTCTCTAATTTTTTCTGTAGAAAAACCTTTTCTTCTTAATCCAACAGAATTAATACCAACATAAGAAAGGGGTTCTTTTGCTGCTTTTGTATAAGGCGGTACGTCTTTTCTAACTAAAGAACCTCCTGAGACCATTGCGTAATCGCCAATATGAATAAACTGATGAATTGCTGATAAACCACCAATAACTGCATGTTTACCAATAATTACATGTCCACCTAAAGCAACACCATTTACAATAATAGAATTATCACCAACTACACAATCATGTGCAATATGTGAAGTTGCCATTAACAAACAGTTATCTCCAATAACTGTTTTTCCAGATGCGCTTGTTCCTCTATTTATAGTAACGCATTCTCTTATAGTAACATCATTCCCAATAATAGTCAAAGAATCTTCTCCTTCAAATTTTAAATCTTGAGGAATGGCAGAAATGACTGCACCAGGGAAAATTCTACAATTCTTTCCTATCCTTGCTCCTTCCATAATAGTAACATTAGAGCCAATCCAAGTTCCTGAACCAATTTTAACATTACTATGAATAGTAGTAAAAGGTTCTACTACTACGTTTCTCGCAATTTTAGCTCTTGGATGTATATACGCTAGTGGTTGATTCATCTTTTTAGAATTTATTTTTTTGCTATTTGTGCCATTAACTGTGCTTCTGCAACTAATTTATTATTTGCATATGCGTATGCTTGCATATGACAAATTCCGCGTCTTATAGGTGTAATTAATTCACAACTAAATATTAATGTGTCTCCAGGTAAAACTTTTTGTTTGAACTTCACATTATCCATTTTCATGAAATATGTTAAATAATTTTCAGGATCTGGAACTGTACTTAACACTAATACTCCACCACACTGAGCCATTGCTTCAACTTGTAAAACTCCTGGCATAACGGGCGCTCCTGGAAAATGACCAACAAAGAAGTTTTCATTCATTGTTACATTTTTCATTCCAACAACTTTACTTTCTGATAATTCTAAAATTCTATCAATTAATAAAAATGGTGGTCTATGTGGTAAAATATCCATGATTTGATGAATATCCATTAAAGGCGGTTCATTTAAATTAAATTGCGGCACTTTATTTCTTTTTTCCTTTTTTATAATACTAGCCAATTTTTTTGCAAATAAAGTATTTACTAAATGTCCTGGTTTATTTGCAATTACCTTTCCTCTAATTCTTGTTCCTACTAAAGCCAAATCACCAATTACATCTAGTAATTTATGCCTTGCAGCTTCATTAGCCCAACGTAAAGTCAAATTGTCTAAAATTCCATTTGAATTAACAGAAATATTGGGTTTATCAAATACTCTCTTTAACTTTTCAGTAGTTTCTTCAGAAATTTCTTTGTCTACATATACAATTGCATTATTTAAATCACCTCCTTTTATAAGGTTGTTATCTAAAAGCATTTCTATTTCATGCAAAAAACTAAACGTTCTTGCAGCTGCAATCTCTTTTTTAAAATCTGATAACCTATTTAGCGACGCATTTTGTGTGCCTAAAACTTTTGTTCCAAAATCAACAATTGTTGTTACTTGATATTCATCAGCTGGCATTAAAATAATTTCACTTCCAGTTTCATTATCAACATAAGAAATGATTTCTTTAACTATGTATTCCTCTCTTGTAGCATCTTGCACTAATAATCCACCTTTTTCTAAAGCTTCAATAAAGTGTATTGACGAACCATCCATAATTGGAGGTTCTGGAGCATTAATTTCTATAATTATATTATCAATTTCTAAGGCATAAACAGCCGCTAAAACATGTTCACAAGTGTTTATTTGAACGCCATTTTTTTCAAGGTTAGTTCCTCTTTGTGTATTGACTACATAATTAGCATTTGCTTCTATTATTGGTGTTCCTTCTAAATCTAATCTAACAAAAGCATAACCATGGTTAATGGGTGCAGGCTTAAAAGTCATTGTAACATCAATTCCTGTATGTAATCCAACACCAGAAAGTGTAACTTCGTTTTGTATAGTATTTTGATTCATATCCTTTATTTTTCTTTTAATGCTTTTAATTCTTTTTCCAATTTATTAATTGTACTAACTAACTTCGGTAAGTTTTTAAAATAAACATATGATTTATTATAATCTGTTTGATTAAATGCTGGAGTTCCTTTTATGACCCCTCCACTTTTAGTGTTTTTTGTAACTCCTGATTGTGCCTGAACTTTAACATTATCACCAACTGTTATATGTCCTGCAACTCCAACTTGACCTCCAAACATACAGTTTTCTCCAATTTTTGTAGATCCTGCAATCCCTGTTTGAGATGCAACAACAGTATTACTACCAATCACAACATTATGGGCAATTTGTATTTGATTATCTAGTTTTACTCCTTTTTTAATAATAGTTGATCCTAATGTTGCTCTATCTATTGTTGTGCAAGCACCAATATCAACATTATCTTCAATAATAACATTTCCTATTTGTGGAATCTTACTGTAAACTCCATTGGTATTTGGCGCAAAACCAAATCCATCTGCACCAATAACAGAACCAGAATTAATTACACAATTATTACCTATTTGAGTATCATAGTAAATATTAACGCCTGAAAAAATAATAGAATTATCACCAATTACTACATCATTTCCAATGTAAGCATTTGGGTATATCTTTACATTATCACCAATTTTAACATTATCGCCAATATATACAAACGCACCAATATAGGGATTTGAACCTACAACTGCACTATTACTAATATAATGTGGCTCTTCTTTTCCTGGTGAAGTTAATTTTAATTGACTATAAAATTCTAATAACTTTGAAAAAGAGATTAAGGCATCATCAACCTTTATTAATGTTGCGCTAATCGCCTTTTCAGGAATAAATGTTTTATCTACAACGACTACTGAAGCCTCTGTAGAATATATAAACGGAGTGTATTTTGGGTTTGATAAAAAAGTTAAAGAGCCTTTTTTACCTTCTTCAATTTTAGATAGTGTTGAAACTTCTTCTTCAAGGTTTCCTACAATTTCTCCATCTAAAATCTCTGCTATTTGGTTTGCTGTAAATTTCATTAAGTGCAAAAATATGAAAATTTTGTATCTTTTAGAATGATGTCTTAGGATAACACAAAAAATATTTAATTACAGGCACAGATAATGCCTCTAAATTTAAGTTATCCGTAGACTTTGCTAAATCTTTTAAATTTCCTGATTTATCTAAAATTTTAATTTGATTTTTAATTGAATTATAGGCTTGGTTCGTAACTGAATTTGATATGAAAAAATAATCAACCTCTTTATCTGTTAGATTGCAATCATTCTGTATTTGTTTTTTTACAATTTCTACTTTATGGCTGTCAAATTTTTCCTTTTGTATTTCAATCTTAAATAACTTTCTGTTGATTAACATTTTGCAGAGTTCTGATAAAATTCTATCATCAAAATCTACCCATTCTTTTATTGCCAATAGCACATCAAAATCATCTAATCTTGAAAAAATTTCTAATGTATTACTGTTAAAATTAGTTTCATCAACTGGATTTTCTAAAAAGTATTTTAAAGGTTTACTAGCCTCTATAGTTCTTCCTTCTTGTACTAATTCTTTAGCTCTTTTTAAAATTTTAACCAATATATTTTCAGCAACCAATCCTGTTTTGTGAAGGTACACTTGCCAATACATTAAGCGTCTTGAAACAATAAATTTTTCTACTGAATAAATCCCCTTTTCTTCAACTACCAAATTGTCATCTTTGACATTTAGCATTGTAATTAACCGCTCAGAATTAATATTTCCTTCTGACACACCTGTAAAAAAACTATCGCGTTTTAGATAATCCAATCTATCCATATCCAATTGACTGCTAATCAATTGATGTAAAAAATTTCGTTGATAATCCCCTTTAAAAATTGTAATTGCTAAAGATAATTTCCCTTCAAATTCTTCGTTCAATGCTTCCATAAACTTTAAAGAAATTGATTCATGACTTATTCCTGTTACAATACTGTTTTCTAATGCATGTGAAAAAGCACCATGACCTATATCATGTAATAAAATAGCAATATAAACAGCGTTTTCTTCATCATCTGAAATATATACTCCTTTAAAACGAAGTACTCGAACAGCCTTTTGCATTAGATGCATACAGCCTATTGCATGCTGAAAACGTGTGTGATGTGCTCCAGGATATACCATGTAAGATAATCCCATTTGAGAAACTCGTCTTAGACGTTGAAAATAAGGGTGTTCTATTAAATCAAAAATTAATGAGTTTGGAATAGTAATAAAACCGTAAATTGGGTCGTTTAGTATTTTAAGTTTGTTCGTTTGTTTAGCGGTCAAAATGATAATTTATTGTTAAATGATATCTCGACTTCGCTCGATATGGCATTTAGTTAATATATTGTATTCTAAAGAAATATTAATAAATACAAAGATAAGAATAAGTATGAGCAAAATAAGCATTTTATGGGTTGATGATGAAATAGATTTATTAAAACCACACATAATTTTCCTTGAAAAGAAAAACTATTCCGTTACAACTTGTACAAATGGTGCTGATGCAATTGACTTAATTGACGATGAAAATTTTGATGTTGTTTTTTTAGATGAAAATATGCCAGGAATTTCTGGATTAGAAACATTAACAGAGATTAAATCTAAAAACTCTAACCTTCCCATTATCATGATTACAAAAAGTGAGGAAGAGTATATAATGGAAGATGCCATTGGTAATAAAATTGCAGATTATTTAATAAAACCTGTTAATCCAAATCAGATTTTATTGAGTTTAAAGAAAAACTTAGATCACTCTCGTCTAGTCTCGGAAAAAACAACTTCTAACTACCAACAAGATTTCAGGAAAATTGCCATGGATTTATCTATGGTCAATTCATATGAAGAATGGACTGAGTTATATCAAAAACTTGTGTTTTGGGAAATTGAATTAGAAAACATCAATGATCAAGGGATGATTGAAATTCTTGAAAGTCAAAAACAAGAAGCAAATTCACAATTCTTTAAATTCATCAAAAAAAACTATGAGGATTGGTTTCACGGTTATGAAAAACCAACTTTATCTCACACCCTTTTCAAAGATTATGTAGTTCCAAATATTGATAAAGAAAACGGAACACTACTTGTTGTCATTGATAATCTAAGGTATGACCAATGGAGAGTTATTGAACCTTTAATTTCTGACTATTATAAAAAAGTTGCAGAGAAGCCATTTTTCAGCATCCTTCCAACAGCAACTCAATACTCTAGGAATGCTATCTTCTCAGGATTGATGCCTTCTGAAATGGAAAAAATGTATCCTAACTATTGGAAAAATGATACTGAAGAAGGTGGGAAAAATTTATATGAAAATGATTTTTTAATTGAGCAAATCAAGCGCTTGAACCTGAATATAAAACATGAATATTATAAGATTACAAACTTAAGATCTGGAAAACAACTAGCAGATTCGTATAAATCTACAAAAGACAATGACTTAACTGTAATTGTCTACAATTTTGTTGATATGTTATCACACGCTAAAACAGAGATGGATGTCATAAAGGAATTAGCCGATGATGATAAAGCATATCGATCTTTAACTAAAAGTTGGTTTCTAAACTCCCCTTTATTAGAGGTTATTCAAAAAGCACAAGAAATGGGTCAGAAATTGATTATCACAACTGATCATGGAACAATCAATGCGACAACGCCAACAAAGGTGATTGGTGATAAAAATATTAGTTCTAATTTAAGATATAAAACCGGTAGAAGCCTTTCATATAATGAAAAAGATGTATATGCCGTAAATAATCCTAAAGATATTTATTTGCCAACTATCAATATGAATAGTTCCTTTATTTTTGCAAAAGAAGATTTATTTTTTGCATACCCAAACAATTACAATCATTTTGTAAAGTACTATAAGAACACTTATCAACATGGAGGAATTTCACTAGAAGAAATGATTATTCCATGTGCTATTTTAGAGCCTAAGTAAAATGAAACAAGAATATTCGCTTTCTGAACTTCCTGTAATTGCTAAAAAAATAATTGAAGCTGCTACTACTAAAATGATTTTATTTAATGGTGAAATGGGTGCAGGAAAAACAACGCTTATTAAAGAAGTTGTAAAACAATTAGGAGTAAATGATGTTGCTAATTCTCCTACTTTTTCATTAGTTAATGAATATCTAACTGATGATAATATTACTATTTATCATTTTGATTTTTATAGAATTAAAGATGAAGATGAAGCCTATGATATAGGAGTTGAAGAATATTTTTATAATGAAGGTGCGTGGTGTTTTATAGAATGGGGAAATAAAGTAGAAAATTTATTACCTTTAGACTTTACAAGCATCAATATTGATGTAGTAAATGAAAATCTACGAACTATTGAAATTATAAATTGATGAGTGAAAAAACTACTTCACCTTTTAGTAAAGAACAATTGATGCCTCAAGCAGAAATGCTTGAAATAACGCGTCAAAAAGGAGAGTTATTAATTGGTATACCCAAAGAGTCTTATAAACAAGAAAAACGTGTTTGCTTAACTCCAGATGCTGTTTCAGCATTGACTGCTCATGGTCATAGAATTGTAATTGAAACAGGTGCAGGACTTAGTGCAAATTATGCTGATAGTGAATATTCTGAAGCTGGAGCTAAAATTTCTTACGATATTAAAGAAGCATTTGAGTGTAATATAGTTTTAAAAGTTGAGCCGCCATCACATGAAGAAATTGACATGATGAATCCTCAAAGTGTTTTATTTTCTGCATTGCAATTAAAAACTCAGACAAAGAAATATTTTGAATTACTTGCTAAAAAAAGAATTACCGCTGTTGCATTTGATTTTATAAGAGATGAACAAGGAACTTTTCCTGTTGTGAAATCTTTAAGTGAAATTGCAGGAACAGCATCTATACTTATTGCTAGTGAAATTATGAGTTCTGACAATAATGGTTTTGGATTGTTGGTTGGAAATATTAGTGGTGTTCCCCCTACTGATGTTGTGATATTAGGTGCTGGAACTGTCGCTGAATTCGCGGCAAGATCAGCGTTAGGATTAGGTGCAAGAGTTAAAGTATTTGACAATTCATTATCAAAGTTGAGAAATTTACAACACAATTTAGGCTCATTAATTTATACATCAACCATTCAACCAAAAACATTACTGAAAGCATTAATGCGCTGTGATATTGCTATTGGTGCTGTTAGAGGTAATACACGTGCTCCAATTTTAGTGTCTGAAAGTATGGTGGAAAAAATGAAAGATGGTGCTGTAATTGTTGATGTGAGTATAGATAGAGGCGGTTGCTTTGAGACTTCTGAAGTCACTACGCATAAGAAACCTACGTTTGAAAAACATGGTGTTATACATTATTGTGTTCCAAATATTCCTTCAAGATATTCTAGAACAGCCTCAGTATCAATAAGTAATATATTTACTCCATATTTGCTAAATATAGGTGAAGAAGGAGGTTTTGAAAATGCTGTAAGATTTGACAAGAGTTTGCAAAAAGGGATGTATTTTTACCACGGAATTTTAACCAACAAATCTGTTGCAGATTGGTTTGGGCTTCCATTTAGAGATATCAACTTATTAATTTTATAAATGAAATTTATACACCGTTTTGCTTACTTTCTTATTGGGTTACTAATAGGAAGTGTTTTCGTTTATTTTGTTTGGGGTAAAAAAGGAGCTTCTTTTGATTATTTACCAAATGCTAGAGTATTAAAAAACATCCGAACTGACACACGAATCTATACTGATAGTGCAACTGAATCTATGACAACATATGGCTTAGACACTACTGATATCAATACAATTTTAGAATTTGGAAAAGTAGATTTTAAGAAAAGTAGTCCACGAGAAAAACCTTGTAAGACTTATGTAGTTGATGGGAAACCAAATCAAAAAGAGATTACATTGATCATTAAAAAATGTGATACTATTTCGACAATACATCAAATATTATTGACAGAAAATGAATAAATATCTAGCTGAATTTATTGGAACTTTTTCACTAGTCTTCTTTGGAACTGGTGCAATGGTTATAGATACTATTCATCCAAACATTGGTGTTTTAGGAATTGCAATTGCATTTGGTGCAGTTGTAATGGCTATGATTTATTCGTTTGGAGACACATCTGGAGCACATATAAATCCAGCGGTAACAATTGGATTTGCTTTTGCCGGGCGATTTGAAAAAAAACAAGTTGCTCCTTATATCATTGCACAAATACTAGGTGCTGTTGCGGCTAGTTATATTTTAAAAGTCTTATTTCCTGACCAACTTTTATATGGAAACACCTTACCATCTGATGGATGGTTACAAAGTTTTATTTTAGAGTTTATACTTACTTTTATTTTAATGTTTGTAATTCTCAAAGTGTCATCTGGATCTAAAGAAACTGGAACAATGGCTGCGATTGCTATTGGTGGAACTGTATTAATTGAAGCCTTAGTTTTTGGTCCAATTACTGGCGCATCAATGAATCCTGCAAGAAGTATTGCTCCTGCGCTGGCCTCTGTAAATTTTCAAGATTTATGGTTGTATATTGTTGCTCCTATTTTAGGTGCAATTGCTGCAGTTTTGGTTTGTCCGTTGACGAAGAGTGAGGATAGTGAGTGTTGTTAAAAAATAATATTACTTTTTTAAGTCCTCAAAATAACGCTCCTTAATTTTTGTAATACTCTTAATGGTTTTTTCCATCCATTCAATTTTCTTAAAAAACTGTTCTTCTTCACTCAATTGCCATTGAAGATTAGAACGTCGTAATTTATCCGTCACAGATTGAAGTGTGATTGCTGCAGCGACAGAAACATTTAAACTCTCGGTAAAACCTACCATCGGAATTTTTAAAAAACCGTCAGCTTGTTCCATCATCGTATTAGAAACTCCTTCTTTTTCTACACCAAATACAAAAGCGGCTTTTTTGGTAATATCAAAATCTTGAACCAAACAAGATTCATTGTGTGGTGTTGTCGCAATTAATTGATACCCCTCTTTTTTAATTGCATCTATACAATCTTGAGTATTTATCTGATTTTCATTATATCTATGAAAGTCTATCCATTTTTGAGAACCTTTACCAACTTGGTTAGACATATAACTATTGTATTTATTCTCAATAATATGGACATCTTGTACGCCAAATATATCACAACTACGCACAATGGCGCTTGTATTATGCTTTTGGAATAAATCCTCAAGTATTACTGTAAAATGGCGTGTACGTTGTTTTAAAACATCGTCAAAAAGATCTTTACGGCGGTCACTCAGCATCGGAGCGATGTGATTATAATAATCTATATCTTCTTTTTTGATCATATTACAAATGTAAGGATAATTGAAAAATTAACTAATCAATTTAAAAACGGCTTCGAATAAATCACCTTTAGAAACAACGCTTCCTTTTTCTATCAAATCAAAAATTTCTACGTTACGTTCTTTAACGTATGGTTTTTGACCTTTAAAATAATCTATTGTTTTATCCTGTGAATTATCAACAAACCAATTGTAATCATCTGGATTTAAAAGATTTATTCCTTCTTTATTTACCTTTACTACAATTCTGTGTGTAAACTCAGTATCACATCTAAAAAGGTTGATTGAATTTCCTGAAAAATGTTCTAAATAATTTGCTTTCAATAGCACTCTATCCCAAACAACATCACTAAACACGTTCATTTCTTCTTCAGCAACTTCTGGTGTGTCTTTCTTAATTGCTTCCCACTCTTTAACATCTATTTGCTGTGCAGCCAGAAAAGTTGCAAACTCTAAATGTAATTCCTCAAATTGTTCTTTTGTTAATTGTCTATACTTCATTTTGTTTCAAATAAAAAAACCGCCCAATTTTGGGCGGTTCAAAGATATTAATTTTTTGTATTAGAACGAGTATCTTAATCCAAATTGTGCTTGCCATCTTGACAATAAACTTGCATTGTATACAAACGTCTCTTGAAGGTTTCCATCAAAACTATATGTTGGGTTTCCACTTCCGTCAACATTTACACCAATTGGTTGAACAGCATCAGGTTGTTGAACCAATCCCCAATCTGAGTTGATTAAGTTTCCTAAATTTAAAACATCAATACTAAATTGTAAAGAATTCGAATTACCAACTTTTAATTCTTGAATGAATTTCATGTCCCATTTACCTCTCCATGGTGCTAATGCCCCATATCGTTCAGCATACTGACCACGTCTATCACTTAAATAATCATCTTGCTTGATAAACGTTTCAAATGCAGCAGCATCTCCAGCTCCAGCAAAATTCATTAACCCTATTTCAGCAGAAGTAGGAACATAAATTAAATCATTTAAATTTGATCCATCTCCATTGATATCCCCTGCATATGTATAATTAAATCTTCCTCCTTGTGCATATTCAAAAACTGTTGAAAGTGACGTACTCCATTTATCATCTGTACCATATTCCCAACTTTTAGAAACAATTCCAAGTACTCTATGTGTATCTCCATATTTAGAAGCAGCAAGGGTTGCATCATTTACATTTCCTAAAGAAGGATTAAATGCAAATGCATCTCCAGTAATTTCTGCTTCAATTGAGTTCACATCTTTAGAATCTAAATAGTTATACGCTAAACTTGTATACAGTCCGTTCTCGAAAGTTTTCTGAGCTTTTAAAGTCCCATTAAATGTTTTACCTTTATTAGAGTTTGTAAATACATAAGCTGCATTCCCAATATCCGATCCGTTATAAATAGGCCTGTTGTCAACTCCATTTAACATCCCAGTAGGAGGAGTTAATCCCCAATTCTGAACATGTGCTCCATTTATATCTTTCGTATATGATAAATCTGCAGTTAAAATTACTCCATTTTCCAATCTCGTGTCAAAGCCTAAACTAGTTCTCCATACTTGAGGAAATTTAAATTCAGGATCAACAACTTGGTAAAAGAAAGAGTTTGGGTTTCCAATTTGGTTTCCTAACCATACGAATGGAAATCTTCCAGTAAATAAACCTGTACCACCACGTAATTGAATTGAATCGTCACCTTTAACATCCCAGTTAAATCCAAATCTTGGAGAAAACAACACCTTATTAGAAGGCATTTGGGTAGAATCAAAAGTTACAGGAGAACCTGTAGAAGGATCTGTATAAACAATTGACGGATCATAGCAACACTGAGAATCAATAAACTCCTGTGCTTTTTCATCTGAATCAAAGAATAAAGGTTTGTCTAATCTTAATCCATAAGAAATCTTTAAATTATCATTCACATTATACTCATCTTGCAAGTAAAAAGCAAATTGTCCAACATTAGTTTCCGCTAAATTCCATGAGTCTGCAGCATTGCTAGAATCATAAAAATTTTGAGATGCAGTCATCGCATCAGCTAACATTCCACTAGAAACACCTGTATTAAAAGCATCCATATCTGCAAAGTCTCCAAAGAAAGCACCTACATAGCCTCCTCCTGGATATTCAGGATAAGTTCCTGGACCAAATCCATAGCCGTAAACACCTAAATTAAATGAGTTGTCAAATTCAAATTTTTCAAAAGAAAAACCAACAGTAAAGTTATGATTACCACTACTTATATTTAAATTATTTGTGATTTGAAATACTTTTTGATCCAATATGTTGTTAACAGAAAAAGGTTCATGTCCTGCTACAATATAGTTTGATCCTGCACCGTCTTGAATTCTAAAAGCAGGCATTGGAGAAGATTTTGGTGTTCTAAAATCATCAAAATGTGTATATCCAGCCTGAAATTTATTCGAAATATTATCAGAAAAAGTTGAGTTCCACTCTAACAAATAAGATTGAAGTTTATTATTGATTTGATATCCAGAATTTTCAAATTGTAAAATTTGAGAACTTGGCCCTCTAAATCCTAAAGCCGTTGGATGCGCTGGCTTATCTTTTGAAGCATCTAAGAAATTATAAACAAAAGCCAATCGGTTTTTATCATTTAAATTCCAATCAAACTTTATAAGTCCTTTTGTACTTTCAGAAGCGTGTGTAAATCCTTCAAATTCTCCTGGCTCATAACCTATACTTCTTAATCCAGCCTGAACAGTCATTAAATCTGCCAATGACACTCTTGATTCATTGATTGCTCCTGTACCTCTATTTGGCGCCCAGTTCTGACCTAAATCTGTTCTTTCATCTTTTTCAAAATTTGCAAAAACAAATAATTTATTTTCAATAATTGGAGCACCAATACTTACACCATATTGTGTTTGTTCTAATTTTGGAACGAAAATTTCTTCGCCTTTAATTTTACCACCTGTAAAATCTTCATTTCTGAAATATCCATAAACAGTTCCTTTTACTTCATTTGTACCACTTTTTGTAACAGCATTTACGGATGCTCCTGTAAAACCAGATAAAGTAACATCGTAAGGTGCTGAAGAAATAGAAATTTGCTCAATAGCATCTAACGATACAGGTTGAGCGTCTGTCTGACCTCCTGGAGTTGCTGCATCCAATCCAAACGGATTGTTAAAAATTGAACCATCTAATGTGAAGTTATTAAACTGGTCATTTCTTCCTCCGAATGAGCCTCCTGAAGCAGAAGGGTCAAGACGAGTAAAGTCAGCCGCTGATCTGCTAATAGTAGGTAGTTTGGTAAGTTCCCTTCTGCCAACACTAGTTTCTGCTCCTGTCCTGTCACTTCCAAAAGTTCCAGATTTAGTAGCGACAATAACAACTTCTTCAAGTTGTTCGCTATCTTCAAGTAATTGATAATCTAATCTTTTAGTTTTTCCTAGGTCTAAATAAACATTGTTAAAAACCTTGTCATGGTAGCCTACAAAAGCAATTGTAATTGTGTAAGGGCCTCCTACTCGTAAATTAAGTAAGTTATACCTTCCTTCAAAATTAGTTGCAACACCATACGTTGTTCCGGTAGGAACATGAATTGCAACAATACTGGCTCCTGGTAAAGATTCATTTGCCGAGTCTGTCACTAATCCTTTTATACTCGAAGTTGTTACCTGTGAAAATGAAATGAGTACAGTAAAAACAGTAATCATTGTAAATAATACTAGTTTTTTCATCTTATAAATTCTTTAATGAGTTAGTTAATTATTTACAATTTACAAAAAAAAGACCATAATTTCTTATGATCTTTAATAGTTTATTAACAGTAAGCTGTTAATTATTTAGTTTGCTTCACCAACAACATCGAATGTTAAGTCAACTATAACTGCTCTGTGTAATCTTACAGCAGCATTATATTTTCCTAAACGCTTCACGTTACCACCTTCTACTTTGATATATTTCTTATCAATTGAATGGCCTGCTTTTTCAAGAGCCTCGGCAACATTAATGTTATTTACTGAACCAAATAATTTATCTTTATCTCCAGTCTTAGCAGTAATTTTAATTTCCAATGCTTTAATAGCGTCTGCTATTTTTGTTGCATCTTTAATTTCTTTTTCTTCTTTAAAAGCACGTTGCTTTAAAGTTTCTGCTAATACTTTCTTTGCTGATACCGTTGCGATAACTGCAAGTCCTTGAGGAATTAGAAAGTTACGACCATAACCATTTTTCACAGTTACTAAGTCGTCCTTAAATCCTACTTTTTCTACGTCTTGTTTTAAAATAAGTTCCATATCTTCCTCTTTATTATTTTAATAAATCGCCAACATATGGCATTAATGCTAAGTGACGTGCTCTTTTAATAGCAACAGACACTTTACGCTGATATTTCAAAGAAGTACCTGTTAAACGACGCGGTAAAATTTTACCTTGTTCATTTACTAAATACATTAAGAAATCTGCGTCTTTAAAATCAATATACTTAATTCCGTTTTTCTTAAAACGACAGTATTTTGCTTCTTTTTTAGTTTCTATATCTAACGGAGTTAGGTATCTAACATTACCTTGCTTTCCTCCTTTTGATTGTTGGTCTAATGTAGCCATAATTCTTATTTTTTAGGAGTTTTAACGCGTGCTTTTCTCTTAACGGCCCAAGCAGCGGCATGTTTATCTAATCTTACTGTCAAATAGCGCATAATGCTATCATCTCTTCTGAATTCTAGTTCAAATGCAGTGATTTCTTCACCTGCCATTTTGAATTCAAATAAATGGTAAAAACCACTTTTTTTGTGTTGGATCGGGTATGCTAATTTCTTTAAGCCCCAATCTTCTTTGTGTATCATTTCGGCACCTTTGGAAACAAGATAGTCCTCGAACTTCTTTACTGCTTCCTTTATCTGAGTTTCAGATAAAACGGGATTCAAAATGAAAACAGTTTCGTAATGATTCA
>TARA_B110000090_G_scaffold21605_1_pt1 | contig 18903 bp, 20 predicted proteins | sample TARA_B110000090 | Tara Oceans TARA_B110000090 (sample SAMEA4397239) | marine metagenome | biome: Polar Biome; feature: [SRF] surface water layer (ENVO:00010504); material: water (ENVO:00002006), including particulate matter (ENVO:01000060) such as... | depth 5 m
AGACGTGTTAGACTTTGTCTGACAACACCCGAAAAACCGTTCAATAAAATTTATCAATGTCCTAAAAGTTGACCTAGGAACAGCTGAGCTCGATCGCTCCGAGGGTCGCTAAAAAATGTCTCAGGGTGTGCCACTTCGATAATCTCTCCCTCGTCCATAAAGACAACGCGATCTGCAACTTTTCGCGCAAACCCCATCTCGTGGGTTACGCAAATCATAGTCATCCCCTCTTCAGCCAACTCGATCATCACATCGAGAACGCCTGCAATCATTTCTGGATCTAATGCTGACGTTGGTTCGTCAAACAGCATAATTTTTGGCCGCATGCAAAGCGCGCGCGCGATAGCTACCCGCTGCTGTTGGCCGCCCGACAGTTGCGTCGGGTATTTGTTAGCCTGCGAAGCAATATGGACACGTTCAAGATAGTGCATGGCAAGCTCAGTTGCGTCTTTTTTTGAAGTCCCACGATTTCGAATTGGCCCCAGGATCAGATTGTCGATGATGGTCATATGCGGGAATAGGTTAAACCCTTGGAAAACCATACCGACCTCGCGCCGGATTTCAGTGATGTTTTTCATGTCTGGGGTAACCTCGACCCCGTCGACCATAATTCTACCTTTCTGATGGGCCTCAAGTTGATTGATGCAGCGAATCATGGTGGATTTACCGGAGCCTGAAGGGCCGCACACGACGACCTTTTCGCCCTCGGCCACAGTCAGGTTGATGTCATGAAGCGCGCTGAAACTACCGTACCATTTGCACATGCTGGTAATTTCAACGAGATTTTTTGGGGGCGTATCAAGCATGTCGATATCTCCTATCGCTCGTTTTTTGAAGCGCGGCGTTCGAGATAGCCGAACAACATCGCAAAGCTGTAGCAAAGTACGAAATATATCGCTCCTACAAGAATCCAAGTTTCGAAAACTTTGGTTGTGGTCGCTGCGACTTCGGTTGCTAAAAACGTCAGTTCTTGGATCGAGATCAATGAAACAATCGCCGAATCTTTGATCAAGGTAATAAATTGTCCTGCCAGTGGTGGCAAGATTTTACGAATTGCTTGCGGCATGATAATATCGCGGAGCACGTTGAAAGGGGATAAACCGATCGCTCTGGAGGCTTCCCATTGGCCCTTGTCTACTGACTGAATGCCCGCTCTGACCATCTCAGTGATATAGGCGCCTTCGAACATCGCCAAACACAGGGCGCCTGCCAGAAAGTTGGATAGCAATTTTGGATCGCCAAACAAAAAGTGAAACACGATATTGTCCACAATTGGGCTTTTCGGGTTAATATCGTCGACCCCCAACGCCGGAAACAACTGGCTTGAGATGAAGAAAAAGAAGATAAAAATAAACACTAGAGGTGGCAGGTTTCGGATCAGCTCAACGTAGCTTCTGCTGAGAATTTGCAATGTTAGATTTTTACAGGTACGCCAATATCCCATGACCACACCAATTATGGTTGCCAAAAGAGTCGCCCAAACCGCCAAACGCAAGGTCGTGGCAAGCCCGTACAGTAACAAATTGGCGACATAACGTTCAGAGTTAGGGTCGTAACGGATTACGAATTGCAAGACACGTGACCAATCCCAGTCATAGACAAGTACGTCGTTAACGCGATATCCGGAGTACAGTATAAACCCAAAAACAACCGCGAACATTACAAAGTCTGAACGGGTCAGCCTTTTCTTCGGTGGTGCCGGTGGCGGAGAATTTCGATCCATTGGAGCCTCAATTGGTAATATTAAGGGGCGCTAAGTAGACAGCGCCCCTCCCCAGTTTATCTTTCGTGGTGACCCATTGTTACTTCGCGACCATGTCTTTCCAAGCAGACTGATCTTCGAACCAGTAGGCGTGAGTTTCGTCCAGCCAACCGTTAGATGAATTTACCAAAATCCAGTTCGAAAAGAAGTTCACAGCGTCCGAGTCACCTTTGCGCAATGCAAATGCTTCATCGCCACGCGACAAGTTTTTGCCGTCATTGGCAACGAAGACTTTGTCAGGGTAGCCTTCAGCCCAAAACCGAGGCTTTGGCGCAGAAGAAATGGTTGCGTGTGCGTTGCCGTTCACAACTTCTTGAAAAGCTTGCGCGTCGTCGTCAAACCGGAGCAGCGTTGCCTTGGGAAAACGTTTTTGAGCAAAGTTACATGGCGTCGCACCACGGCGGCAGGAGATGGTTACGCTAGTATCATTATAGTCATCCATGGATGAAAAACTGCCAGTCAGCTCAATGTTGGAGGCCATTTGCTGTCCAGAATGCGCATAGGGCTGCGTAAAGTTGACGGTCAGGTTTCGCTGCGCCGTGATCGACATACCGCCAATAATTACATCAAATTTCTTCGCGATCAGAGCTGGAATGATACCACTCCAAGCTGTGGGAACAAATTCAACCTCAACGCCCATATCTTTAGCAAGCTTTTTGGCGACATCGATTTCAAAACCAATCAAGTTGCCTTCCTTATCCCGCATAGCCCAAGGAACAAACGTTGCCATTCCAACCTTAAGTGAGCCGCGCTTTTGGATGTCGATTAAAACACTGTCGGCCGAAGCCGGTGCCGAAAATGCTGTGATGCTGGTCACCGCTACGGTGGCAGCCACTATAAGTCGTTTGATATTTTTCGTAATTTTCATATTTTTCTCCATTGTTGAACGCGGGTTGGTAATCTCTGATTTAGCGTTTATTTTTATTCAGAGACCTTTCGAATAAACTGACGCCCACTGACATTGTAATGGTGACAGCAAGATAAATTCCGGCGACCAAGAACCAAATTTCGAAGGCCATAAAGGTATCAGCGATCAAATTGAGACCGGCGGTAGTCAGTTCGGATACCGCTATCACACTGACAATGGCTGAATGTTTGATCAGTGAGATGATGAGACCTGTGAGCGGTGGCAAAATTAGTGGCAAAGATTGTGGCACGATAATGTACCAGTATTTGTCTGCCAGACTGAGTCCGATAGCGTTGGCGCTTTCAAACTGTCCTTTGTCCACGCCAACTATACCACCACGGATAATTTCTGCTGCAAATGAGCCTTCGAAAAACGCCAAGCATAGCACCCCAGCCCAGAATCGATCTATGCTGAAGATCGGTGCAAGAACAAAGTAAAAGAGAAACAACTGTACGAGAAGCGGCGTATTTCGGATGGCTTCCAGATACCACTTGGCAATTATTCGTCCAGCGATTGAGTTCGACAATCTTGCTAAGGCGGTAACAAAACCGATCAAAATGGCGAACACTCCGGCAATGGCCGCCAGCATCAAGGTTTGGATCAGGCCTCTGATCAACGGCCCATAGATCACTTCCCCATCAATTACCCGGTAAAAGAAGGGTTCGACCCTATACCATTGCCAATTATATTCCATCGCCTGCGCGCCACGCCAGATAAAGTAACCAATGACAAAAAACACCAAAAAGGCTTGTGCAATCGATAAAAGCCATTGGGATAAGACCCGCAAGTCCAACTTGGCCTGATCGCGGGTGCGCTGGCTTAGTGGTGTAGACGATCGGACTCTGTCTTGCATTTTGTTCCAAGTGCTCCATGCTTTATGACTACACTATTTCCCATAAGTCTGGAGTTAATCACATGGTGCTGTCAACCATTTTTATTCCAATAATTGCAATGGTACTATTAGTTTATTTTTAATTGGCGCTATAAGTAGAAGCCATGAAACCAACTTTATTAATCAGGGGATAGCGCCATATGAAGATAACTTTCCGGCAAGTTGATGCGTTTCAAACGGTGGTTTCAACGGGGACCGTAACTGAAGCTGCTGTGGTACTTGGGATATCGCAGCCCGCTGTCAGTCGCCTCATTTCTGATTTGGAAACCGAAGTTGGCTTCCAACTGTTCCGGCGCTCTGGCCGCGTTCTTGCGCCAACAGACGAAGCCAGACTTTTGGTACAAGAAGTACGGCAGGCAGTAAGCGGTATGGAATATATAAAGGAGTCAGCTGTTGCGATCGCCCGCTTTGGCCATGCGCGTTTAAACATTGTGACAACACCCGCTTTCTCTAGTCAGTTGGCGCCTGACTTGATTAACCAGTTTTGTGAAGTCCGCCCCGAGGTAATGGTCCGCATGGATATTGAGGCTAACGATGATTCTACTGAATGGATGGTATCCCAGAATTATGATTTTGGGATCATTGCCAGCGAACCGGCCAACCAGTCATTCGATCGGCTTGAGATTAGAAACGACGGCGTCTTTTGCGTTTTGCCTAATAAACATCACTTGGCACAAAAGTCTTTGATACATGCTCACGATCTGGCCGGAGAGAGCTTTATTTCCTACATGCCCTCGTCCAGATTCCGTTTTAACGTCGATCAGTATTTTAAGGCAGAAAATATTAAACGCAATATGCAATACGAAACCCGTACAACCGACGCTATATGCCAGCTGGTAGCGCGCAATCTCGGGGTGTCGGTGGTTGGGTCTAGTAAAAGTTACCTAAACACTATGCCTGACTGCATTGCTTTGCCATTTGCTTCGCCAATTAGATTTTGCGCTTTCCTGTTCTGGTCAAAAAACAAACCTTTGTCGGGCGTCACACAAGACTTCCTGAATATCGCAAGGGCATCGATCAACGCTGGTTAAGCGCTTTGCTAAAACTGTCGTGACCAACAGCGCTGTGGATGCAATCATAGTCGCGAGGGTAGGATACACTGGGTACAGTTCCCATTGCGGACATCTGCGGTCCTGACGCTGAAAAAACGTCTGGCAAACCCTGGCTCAACTGGTCCAGATTAGTAAAGCTACGCGCCCCGGCATAACTGGTTGCTGTTGATGGAACCGGCATTGTGTAGCTCAAGGCCGTTCAAGCAACGCATCAGAGTTGATTTGCCTGACCCTGATGGGCCGCAAATCCTGACACGTTCGCCTTGTTTTACTGGGAGGCCAATATCTTTCAGAGCTTGGAATGGCCCGTAGAACTTGTCCATCCGAGACGCTGAGATCATACTATTGTCTGAGTTTATTTGGTTTAGATTCCAATAAAACTAATATTAATCGCTAATGTCTGTGTCTAATGTTTTTGGCAGCACTTATTTTGATGATGGCCTGCGGCGCTCTCAAAATGCCCATTTAACCTGCTGGCAACTCAAAGCCGCGTCGACATCTTGTGATCTCTGGCGAAATAGAGCCGAGCATAAGTTACGCTCACCTTATCCAGCCACGTGCTCCTTTCCACGGTAAACACGGCCGTACCTTCCGAGGTGTTCAAGTAGTTAGCCACTTCGTTTGATGCATTTGTCGCAGAAAAAATCAATTCGCCCCCGGTAAAGGGTACTTCGCGAACCAGCCATTCATTCGGCCCGATTTCTTCGAAGTCGAAATCCGCAGCATTAGGAACTGCAGCAAAGTTTATCCAGCGATCTTCGAGTTGATATGGATTAGAATCTGCGTAATGCATACAACGCAAGTACAAGACGGGTTGATTTTTTTTGACATCTAGTCTTGCACGTAACCATCCTGGAGCAGGAAGAATAGTCCGTTCAATCAACATATAACGGTATTTTTTGCCGGCATTTGTGATTTCTTCGCGCACTATTGGGATCGAAAACAGTGCGCGCTGCGTCGGTGACGATTTGACCTTGGTGCCCGCTTTACGCTTACGCTCTAATATGCCTTCTTCGACTAACTCACGCATTGCACGACTTACGGTCGCACGCGCGCAACCGAACTCTTTGGCCAGTTCAATCTCGCCGGGTAAATTCGCGCCCGGAGGCCATATATTTCCACGGATCCGCGTTAAAACTATCGCTTTGATGTCGTGATACTTGGTGCGCAACGGGTCACCTCAATTTATTTAATGTTCACCGTTACATTTAGATGACAATTTTTGCAATAGGTGGAGGAGGTATATTAGCTTGCCTTGTATATGTGATTGGGACAAATATATGGCAACGCGTTTGCTTGATAAGCATGCGGTCTGTCATTTGGGGAGCACCGTTGGCTATGGTTTTGAGGATCGCCTTAAAGTTTTTCAAGATCGCCTTAAACAAGGCGCACATAATTTGTTGGTGAACTGCGCGAAATGCACATCTAGAAATACCCTTTTGATTATTCGCGAAACGGACGACATTGGGTGCTATGATCTGGATCTATGCACCGCGATCCAGAGCGCCGCGGAAGATCTGGGGCTCTTCATTCAAATCTATGTTGTCCCGCTGAGTAGAGGCGTCACAGGGCCGTCCGAAGATCTTGATTGCACGATGCAAAATACTGACTGTACAGTTTTTCTGTCGCGGCTCGGAGATCAGATCAGGTTTTGCCCTAAGAACTCACCTAACACTCAAATTATCAGTTATGCATTAGACTGTGGCATGCTGGCCTCTCCTTTTGGAACTATCGATTACCAAGCTTTTGAGGCCCTCAAGGGGTTAGCCAACGCGGCTATCTTTCAAGCGTCTGATATCCGCGTGACCTGTCCTGCTGGTACTAATTTTGGCGGTGCGACTTTTACAATGCCAGGAATGGCGCAGGACACGACACTCAAGCGATTTCCGGCATCGGTGTTTGCCCCCATCCTCGGGAAGGGGTTCTGTGGACGTATTGCGCAAAAAAAGTTTCTGTCGGGAACTGGATCACAATATTACACCCCTTGTGCGTGTGAACTAAAAGAAACGTTGTTTGTGAACTTTGAGGACACGCGGATCACGGGTTTTGACGGGTCCGCCAACGATATTGCCGCGGCTAAGGCACACTATGAATTTGTGGGCCAAAAATTTGGAATCGATACCTATTACCTGCATTCTTGGCACGCAGGTATTCACCCTGGATGTGAATACAAAGATCCGGTTTGGAAGCACTTTGAACGGAGGGGAGGCGTTGCTTTTAGCAATCCGCGCATCTTGCATTTTCATACATGCGGCGCTTACCCCCCCGGCGAGATTTATTTTAACGTTCTCGATGCAAAAGTATGTGTTGACGGTATCGCAGTATGGGAAGACGGCGAGTTATACGTGAGCCGTATCGCCGGAGGTGAAGAGCTATTAGATGGGTGCCCCGATATGCGTGCAATTTTTGAAAACCCTGCGACTCAAGTTGGACAAGCGGCTAGCGGTCAGCTGATGTATGCGTGATCCTAAGATTATTGATACACTGAGGATTGCAGCAGTGCCTTGGAAAAACGGTGGTGGCATTACGCGTGAGATCTCTCAAGCGAAGACCTCTAATGGCTTTACCTGGCGATTGAGCATCGCAGATGTATCGGCTGAAGGCGCGTTCTCAAGTTTTCCGGGAATGTCTCGAATTTTGACTGTAATTGAGGGGCGGGGGCTCCAGCTTCAAAGCCCCTCCATGACACATGACGTGCCACTTTTTGCTCCATTTTCCTTTAGCGGTGACTTGGACATACACAGCTTGCTTAGCAATGGGGCAATCCGTGATTTCAATGTCATCTTCGATCCAGGCCAAATTAATGCTGAAGTACGCGTCGTGAACGGGCCGACACATGACAGCATCGGAGCATCGGAGGGGATTGTTTATGCGATCTTTGCCATTCAAGGTGCAAGCAACTGCAATGGAACAATATTGAAGCAAGGGAGCTGCGCATTGGTCAAGAACGATGCACTTCGTTTCACTGTCCCCAAAAAGAACAAAGCACTGTATGTTCAGCTTTCAAACTTGTCAGCCCCGGCGTGAATCCATTTCTGAAAGGCCTGAACAGCCCGCAGTTTTAGCGCATCATGGCGGCACACAAACCAGTATGAAAACTGCGACTGTGCGATTTGGGGAAAAGCATAGACCAGTTTCTCTTCTTTGATGGCATCAGCCACGAACGGAGATCTTCCCATTGCAATCCCTGATCCGCTTATCGTGGCTTAAATGAACAAATTGGCTTGCCCATATTTTCGCGTCTTTGATAAATGTGGTAGCTTAACATTGACTTCTTTTGCCCAGAATTCCCAATTAGAACGCGAATTGTGAGTCCCTGTTTCGTCTTGAATGATGACAAAATTCGCAAGGTCATCGATGGTGTTCAACTTTTCGACTAGCTCTGGCGCACATATTGGAGCCATGAATTACCGCATGATGCATTCTGCGTGCATGCCTGCAAACCAACCTGTGCTATAGAGAATGAGGGCGTCTGCTTTGCTTGTAACTGGGTCTTGTGACTCGGGGTCTATCGATAGTGAAAGGGGCACATCCGGGTTTTGCTGATCAAAGAGAATTAGCCGCAACAATAGCCAAACGCACGTGAAACCGGGCGGTGCAGCGACAAGGACCCCGCTGCATCGCAATTTTGGGCTTACACGCATTTCATCGCAGATCAGTTCGATGGAAAGGAAGCCGTCGCGCACAGCAGCAGCTAATCGCTCGCCATGTTCGGTTGGCAGGGTCTGCGGATTTTGCCGGATCAAAAGGCTATGCCCCAACCAGTTCTCAAACAATTTGATCTGCTGGCTAACTGCACTTTGCGTCACGTTTATTTTTTTGGCGGCGTGCCCGAATTCGCGCAGTCTAACAACCGCTTCGAGAGTGCGCAGGGCGCTTTAAGGTAAAGTCTTTAGCATTGTGGCGCCATTCTTCTATTCAGTTTAGGGTTCAAACGTGTCTACCCGATTGTTGCCATAAGGTCAGAAATCGCAGCGCGGTATTTTGTTTTAATGTAAGTTTCAGCCACATGCCTACCGCCTTGAACCATGTGGCGGCCTGCAGACCAAACATCGGTTACAATTGTATCCTTCGCAGCAAAAATATAGCCATCAAAAATTTGACTGCCGCGCAACCCGCATAAGGAGAGATCAGTACTGTCGATCGCAACAAGATCTGCCAGCTTGCCGATGCTAATGACACCTGCATTGCGCCCGATTGCCTGTGCGCCACCCAATGCGGCGCCGCTATATAACGTCTGACCGGTGGACCCGTCGCTTTGAGAAAGCACATTGCGTTCGCGCTGTTTCAATCGCTGGGAATATTCCAGCAGGCGCAATTCTTCGTTCAGCGCGATGTTCACGTTGGAGTCTGTCCCGATGCCAAACGCCCCGCCCGCGTTCAAATAATTCGCACCGTTGAATATTCCGTCTCCAAGGTTTGCTTCTGTCACGGGGCACAGACCGGCGACTGCACCAGTTTTGGCCATTCTCGTTGTCTCGCCTTTTGTCATGTGGGTCGCGTGGATCAAGCACCAGCGAGCATCGACGTCGGCATTGTCGAGCAGCCATTCAACGGGTCGCGCCCCAAGGACCGCCTGTACGCTTTCAATCTCTTTGGTTTGTTCGGCGATGTGGATGTGGATTGGTCCGTCGCCATGGATTTGTCTAATGCGGGCCAAATCACCTGGAGAAGTCGCGCGTAAGGAATGGGGCGCAATCCCGACCCGTGTGTCAGGGTTGTGTGAAGCAGCCATGGATTTGCACCGATCCACTAGATCTCCAAACTGATCGACCGTGTTGCCAAACCGAAACTGCCCGCCAGCCAACGGGTGTTGGCCGACATCCCCGTAGGAATACAGAACAGGCAAATGCGTCAGGCCGATACCTGTCGTTTTGGCTGCCTCCATGATCTGGTTTGAGAGTTCGGCTCGATCCCCGTAAGCCTGACCGCCGGGGGCGTGGTGAATATAATGAAATTCGCCGACAGCGGCATAGCCTGAAGTCTGCATCTCCATGAACGCAAGCGCCGCGATCGCGCCTATCTGGTCGGGGGTCAAATGATCAAGGAAGCGATACATCAGATCGCGCCATGTCCAAAAGCTATCGCGCCCCTTGGCACGAAACTCGGTCATGCCCGCCATCGCCCGCTGAAAGCTGTGGCTGTGCAAGTTGGACAACGCGGGCAGCAAGGTATCAACGCAGATATCGTCTATTCCAGCCTGCACGGACGTTTCAATTTCAAAGATTTCGTCATCACAAATAGTTAGGCGAACATTATGCTCCCAATCGGACATGAGGTAGGCGCGCTTTGCGAAAACTTTCATTTTACGACTCTATTATGAATGGACATAAATATGCTAAGTCCATACAATGGTTCTTACAAGTCGTTTCTGGTCATGAGGAATAAAATGGCGTATTCTATCCTTAGCAACTGCCACATAGCCAAGATGTGCCGCGATAAAACATCATATGATTTGGGTGACGCGGATACGATCGTTCTGAACGATGATGCAATTGCTTGGGTTGGCACCGCTGAAGACTTGCCCGCAGAATGTGTCGGAAGTCCGCTGCATGATCTTGGTGGTAGGCTGGTCACTCCAGCGCTTATCGATTGCCACACGCATTTGGTGTTTGGCGGTAATCGCGCGATGGAGTTCGAGATGCGCCTGAATGGGGCGTCTTATGAGGACGTCGCGCGGGCAGGAGGCGGGATTATTTCGACGGTCAAGGCAACCCGTGATGCATCTGAGGATGTGCTGGTTGCCGATACGCTGCCACGATTGGATGCGTTGATTGCTGAGGGCGTTTGCACGGTCGAAATCAAGTCTGGCTATGGGTTAAATATGGCTGTAGAACTGCGGATGCTGCGTGCTGCAAGGCGTTTGGCTCATGTGCGCGACATCACAATCAAGACGACTTACCTTGGTGCACACGCGGTGCCGCCAGAATACCATGGTCGCGATAACGACTATATTACCGACGTCTGTATTCCCACTTTACGTGCCGCCCATGCCGAAGGGTTGGTTGATGCTGTTGACGCGTTTTGCGAAGGCATTGCATTTCAACCCGCGCAGGTCGCAGGGGTCTTTGATGTTGCGCGTGAACTTGGCTTGCCGGTTAAAATTCACGCTGAACAATTGTCCAACTTGGGCGGATCGGCGATGGCAGCAAGTTACGGCGCGATGTCGGCGGACCATATTGAATATCTGGACGAGGACGGCGTTAAGGCAATGGCAAAGGCAGGTACGATAGCAGTGATCTTGCCGGGTGCGTTCTATACATTACGCGAAACACAGATGCCCCCCATTGATCTCTTGCGCAAACATAACGTGCCCATGGCCGTTGCCACGGACGCTAACCCCGGATCGTCCCCGATGATATCACCGTTGCTGGCGATGAATATGGCGTCGACCTTGTTTCGAATGACCCCGCAAGAGGCGCTTGCTGGGACCACCTGCAACGCCGCCCGTGCGCTTGGAATGTCTGATCGCGGAACCATCGCAGCAGGGCAGCGCGCTGACCTTGCTGTTTGGAACGCCGAACATCCTGCCGAGCTCGCATATCGGATCGGATTCAACTCACTCTACCAACGTATATTTGGAGGCCAGCTATGACCTTACTGACTTTGACGCCGGGTGCTGCGACCCTGCGCAACCTTGCCCAAGTTTATTACGAGGAAGCGGCTGTCGTACTCGATACGTCTTGCCGCGATGCTGTTGAAATCGCCGCTGAGCGGATCGCCAAGGCGGTCGCAGGCAATGCGCCTGTTTACGGTGTGAACACGGGTTTTGGCAAATTGGCCAACATCAAAATCGAAAACAAGGACACGGCCATATTGCAGCGCAACCTTATCTTGTCCCATTGCTGCGGCGTAGGAGAACCAATCTCACGCGCTCACGTGCGCCTTATCATGGTTTTAAAATTGCTGTCGCTTGGGCGCGGTGCATCTGGTGTCCGCTGGTCCCTAATTGAATTGCTGCAAAACATGCTCACTAAGGGTGTAACGCCCGTCATTCCGGCCCAAGGGTCGGTTGGTGCATCTGGTGATCTAGCTCCGCTGGCCCATATGACTGCAGTGATTATCGGCGAAGGCGAGGCTGAGTTTGAAGGCGTTGTCATGCCCGGTCGCGCAGCGTTGGAAAAGGCTGGTCTGACCCCCATTTCACTTGGTCCGAAAGAAGGCTTGGCGTTCATTAACGGCACGCAGTTTTCGACCGCCTTCGCATTAAGCGGATTGTTTGGTGCGTGGGGTGCGGCGAACGCGACCCTTGTAACCTCGGCCATGTCGACGGATGCAATTATGGGGTCAACCGCCCCCTTGCAGCCTGAAATTCATGCCCTGCGCGGCCATCGTGGCCAAATCGAGGCTGCTGATACGATGCGAAACCTTCTTGACGGGTCTGAAATCCGCGAAAGCCATCGCGAAGGCGACACGCGCGTGCAGGATCCTTATTGCATCCGCTGCCAACCGCAGGTCACGGGCGCTGCCATGGATATTTTGCGCCAAGCCGCAACGACATTGCAGATTGAGGCCAATGCGGCAACTGATAATCCATTGGTCTTGGTTGATGCTGACATGATCGTGTCGGGTGGCAACTTTCATGCTGAACCTGTGGGTTTTGCGGCGGACATGATTGCGCTCGCGGTGTCGGAAATCGGCGCAATTGCGCAGCGACGTGTTGCGCTTATGGTTGATCCGACATTGTCGTTCGATCTGCCACCATTCCTGACGCCAAACCCCGGCCTCAACTCCGGTTATATGATAGCAGAGGTCACGACCGCAGCATTGATGTCGGAAAACAAGCACCTCGCCAATCCATGTGTGACAGATTCAACGCCGACCTCTGCCAACCAAGAAGACCACGTGTCCATGGCGGCACATGGCGCGTTCCGATTGCAAAAGATGTTGCAAAACTTGTATGGAATTATTGGGGTTGAACTGTTGTGCGCCGCGCAAGGTATTGAGTTTCGTGCGCCTTTGACAACCAGCGGGCCCATTGCAAAATGCGCAGCGCGCTTGCGCAAAGATGTGGCAACAATGGGCGAAGACCGATATCTCGCACCCGACATCGCCAACGCAAGGGATCTGATTGCATCCGGTGCCTTACCTACTTTGTCCGGTGTCGACATGCCGAGGCTGGAGGGGTGAGCGTCTTCGATGTTATGGGCGGCGACAGCCCTATCGTGCTGGCACAACCCCATGGCGGGACGTTTGTGCCCGATGATTTAATGAAGCGAATGAACTCCGTTGGACAAGGTTTGGCCGATACGGATTGGCATATTACGCAGCTTTATGACGGATTACTGAATGGTGCCACAGTCGTAAAATTCAACCTCCATCGCTACGTGATCGACGCTAATCGCGACCCCGTTGGCGCATCGCTTTATCCTGGCCAAAACACCACGACGTTGTGCCCGCTGACAGATTTCGACGGGCGCGATATCTGGCTAGACAATCAAGCACCATCCGTCGATGAGGTTGAGGCGCGCCAACTTGCCTATCACGCACCGTACCACACGGCGATCGCTGAGGAACTGTCGCGCGTCAAAGCCAAACACGGTGTTGCGATCCTGTATGACTGCCATTCGATCCGGTCTGAAATTGCGTTCCTGTTTGATGGCGTTTTGCCTATGTTCAGCATCGGCACCAACATGGGCAAGACATGCGTAACGCAGATCGAACAGACAGTTCATGCGCAGTGCCTTGCCTCCAAAACATACGACACAGTCGTAAATGGCCGCTTCAAAGGTGGTTGGACAACGCGCCATCACGGGCAGCCTGAAACCTCTGTTCACGCGATACAGATGGAAATCGCTCAACGCGGCTATATGATTGAAAAGCCACCTTGGTCATATCAATCCAATCAGGCCAAACTGATCCGGTCAAACTTAGGTAAAATTTTGAATTCACTCGATAATCTTTGCCGCAGCGGCGCACTTACCCACCACGGAGGCTCACATGTCTGATCGCAAAAACTCCCGCAACGTTTACCCGCCAACAGGGCCGAAATTAAATGCCAAGAGCTGGCAAACCGAAGCGCCAATGCGGATGCTGATGAATAACCTACACCCCGATGTCGCCGAAAACCCCCATGAGTTGGTCGTGTATGGTGGCATAGGCCGCGCTGCGCGCACGTGGTCGGATTTCGATGCGATGGTTGCGACGATGAAAGACCTTGAAGCGGACGAGACAATGATCGTACAATCTGGCCGCCCCGTTGCGGTGATCAAAACGCACACGGACGCACCGCGCGTGCTGATTGCAAATTCCAACCTCGTGCCCCATTGGGCGACGTGGGACCACTTCAACGAGCTTGATAAAAAGGGTCTCGCGATGTATGGTCAGATGACTGCTGGGTCGTGGATTTACATCGGTTCGCAGGGCATTGTTCAGGGTACGTATGAAACTTTTGTTGAAGCAGGCCGACAGCATTATGATGGTGACCTGACGGGTAAATGGATCCTGACAGGCGGTCTTGGCGGTATGGGCGGAGCGCAGCCTTTGGCAGCCGCTATGGCAGGCGCTTGTTGTTTGGCCGTAGAATGTAACTCCGACAGCATCGATTTCCGCCTGCGAACAAAATACGTCGACGAGCGGGCCGATACATTAGACGAAGCATTGGCGTTGATTGGCAAGTGGACCAAAGCCGGTGATGCGAAATCAGTGGGCCTACTGGGCAATGCTGCCGACATCTTCTCCGAATTGTACCGCCGCGGTGTCCGACCGGATATAGTCACCGACCAGACATCTGCCCACGATCCCATCAACGGATATTTACCCCAAGGATGGAGCATGGCGCAGTGGAAGGAAAAACGCGAAAGCGATCCAAAGGCGGTCGAAAAAGCAGCCCGGGCGTCGATGAAAGTCCACGTCGCGGCGATGGTCGATTTCTGGAACGCAGGTGTGCCAACATTGGATTATGGCAACAACATCCGTCAGGTAGCATTGGAAGAAGGGCTTGAGAATGCCTTTGATTTTCCTGGCTTTGTACCCGCTTACATTCGACCCTTGTTCTGCCGGGGCATCGGGCCATTTCGCTGGTGTGCCCTGTCTGGAGATCCCGAGGATATTTACAAGACGGATGCGAAAGTTAAAGAACTTGTTGATGATCCGCATCTACATAAATGGCTTGATATGGCGCGCGAGCGGATTGCGTTCCAAGGCTTACCTGCGCGAATTTGTTGGGTAGGTCTGGGTGTGCGTCACAAGCTTGGCCTTGCGTTCAACGAAATGGTGCGCACAGGAGAGCTGTCTGCGCCTGTTGTAATCGGCCGTGACCATCTAGACAGTGGTTCCGTTGCATCGCCAAACCGAGAGACTGAGGCCATGAAAGACGGCTCTGATGCTGTTTCAGATTGGCCGCTGCTCAACGCGATGATCAACACTGCGTCAGGCGCCACATGGGTCTCGATCCACCATGGTGGCGGTGTTGGCATGGGTTTTTCCCAGCACGCAGGCATGGTGATTTGTGCGGATGGTACTGATGAGGCAGCTGCCCGTTTGGAACGTGTGCTTTGGAATGATCCGGCGTCGGGCGTGTGGCGTCACGCCGATGCAGGCTATGAGGATGCGGTGGCCTGTGCCCGTGAACATGGCTTGCGGTTGCCCACGATCTTGGGCAATTGAGCCAACATTAATGGACCTATCAGTCGTTATGATCATTACTGAATTGAGGGCCTCGCGTTATGGTGCTAGGGTCCACACAAACCCCAAACAGGAGGGCACCCCATGTTTTTACGCAATTGCTGGTACGTCGCTGGATGGAGCAAGGACTATGATCGCTCGCTCAAGGCGCAAATGTTGCTGGGTGAAAACGTTGTGCTGTATCGTTTGGAAGACGGCGCACCTGCCGCCCTTGAAGACGCTTGCCCACACCGAAAATTACCGTTGTCTATGGGGCAGCTTGAGGGCGACACGGTTGTTTGCGGTTACCACGGCCTGACGTTTGATTGCGCCGGCAACTGTACTGACAGCCCAACCCAGCGGGGCATGACCCCACGTCGTGCGGTCGTGCGGTCGTATCCTGTGATAGATCGCTACAATTTGTTGTGGATCTGGATGGGCGACGCCGACAAGGCCGATCCGACCGAGATCTACGAGATCGAGAATTTCAATGATCCGTCGTGGGGCTGCACGGATGGCGGCATTTTGCCCATCGCATGCAATTATCTTTGGGTGGCCGATAATCTTCTCGATCCGTCCCACGTCGCGTGGGTGCATGTTACGTCGTTCGCCGGTGGTGGCACGGAATCTGTGCCTCTCGATATGGAAAAGACCGATCATGGCGTTATTGTGTCGCGCTGGATGTATGATCAACCCACATCCCCGTACTACAAAGATCTTGTGAAGTTCACTGGTAACTGTGATCGTAAGCAACACTATGAGGTGTCGATCCCAGCCATTGCGTTGAACAGATCCACTTACACCCCCGCAGGCACAGGGGGCCCGGGCGCCCCGATGGTAGATGACACCTACATTAATATCTCGTACAATTTTATGACGCCGGTGGACGAACATAACACGCAATACATCTGGTTCCAGCACCGCAACACGGACCCAACCAACAAAGCTATCTCAGAGAAAATGAACGCAGGCGCGATCATGGCCTTTAACGAGGATAAAGAGATCCTTGAGGCCGTTCACAAAGGTATGGATGCGATGTTCACATCTAATATTGACCTCGGGCTGGACTTGGGCGCCAAGACATTCCGTCTTAAATTGCAACGGATGATTGACGCAGAACAAGCCGACGCTTAACGTAACGCTGCCCGTCGCATGTCTTCAAGCCTCGCAAACAAACCCTGCGCTGTCTTACACGCCACCTGCGCCCTTTCGGCCTCGCTCAGATCAGCGGGGACAACGGCGTGGGTAAAGGGATCATCTTTGAAGATTGGGAAATCCGATCCCAACATAATCCGGTCTGCGCCAAATACTTTGACTGCTGTTTCCAACGCTCTTGGGCCCAGGGACGCGCAATCATACCAAAGGCGACGTAGGCGATCTGTCGGGAAGGGGTCGTCAGGATTACGGTGACGAGCGATGCTTTCGATTCGTTCAAAGATGAACGGCAGAGTACCGCCAAGATTCACGATCTGGAATGTGATGTTTGGATAGGCGTCAAGCATATCAGACAGTATCACCGTCAGCGCCACCTGTGCCGCGCTCGATTGTAGATCCACAGCGGACAGTCGGTATTGCATGTGGTCGGTTGGTCGCGCTGGAGGTTCTTCGCCAACCTTCAAACCGGGATGCAGCATAATGTGGCACCCGTATTCATTCGCCGCCTCGAGCAACGGACGCATCTCTTCCATGTCGGCAAGGGTGTTGAAATAATTTGACGGTAGAATGATCCCCGGCAGGCCCAGATCACGGCGGATGCGGCGCACCTCGGCGCAAGCCATGTCCATGTCGGCCAGCGGAAGGCCCGCCAACCCGATCAATGCGCCGTCCGTCTCAAGGGTCAACTGCGCGAGGTGGTTGTTGTAATTGCTAATCACCGTTCCGATTTCATCTGCGGGCAGCAGGTCGACGCCCAAGGCACCTGGGAAGGTCAACATGCGGTGCGTCAAGCCAGCTGCCTTCATCTCGGCCAAACCAACAAGGTGATCGTAATAATGCTCGGTAAATAGAAACTCGCCATTCATCGCAACCATCATTACAAGTCCGTCGTCGCGCGTGCGCAGATAGGGCCGTTCTTGACGCGTATGCAGCGTCTCGACCAGCCCACCACCGTAGTAGTGAGAATGCATATCAATGCGTTGGTTACTGTCGCTCATCTGGGCCGTCCTTTTATTACATCAGTGATTTCAAATCAGTCTCCGGGTCTGCAACCGCTTTGGCATTGGGTGATTTTCCTGCTACGATCAGGCGCCGAGCGATCATAAATTCCCGCGGAGCATTCATAGCATCCACTGCCAATAGTCGCGCACCTGCATAATACCAATGCGACACAGAACCATCGCGGGCACCGCCGCGAACGATGATGCTATCATAGCCAGTGTTCAGGCCCGCAATTTGCAATTTAACGTCAAACTGATCAGACCAAAACCACGGTTTGGCCACGTATTCCGTATTTGCCCCCAAGATATTGGCAGCAACGGTTTCAGCCTGATCAATGGCATTCGGCACGCTTTCGAGGCGGATGCGTTTACCATCAAACGGGAAGGATGCGCAATCGCCTACTGCCCAGATGTGGGGCAGGGATGTGCGCCCAAAGGCGTCCGTGCTGATACCGTTGTCGACCACAATCCTCGCCGTTTGTGCCAGCGCAATGTTGGGCCGAATACCAATCCCAACAATGGCCATGTCGATGTCCAACGTCTGGCCGTTCGTCAGCTCCGCTGTCGTAACACGGCCATCGCCAACCAGTTTTTGTAGACCAGCACCTTCGATAATCGTGACGCCGTGATCTTGGTGAAGCGTGCGAAAATAATCAGATGTCTCAGGCGATGCGACCCGTTGCAAGATGCGGTCTGCCATTTCGACAACGGTCACCTTCAAGCCCATCTTGGCAGACACTGCTGCAGCCTCTAGCCCGATGTAACCACCGCCAATGATCAGAACTCTGCGGTCCTTGGTGAATTCGTGGGCCATCGCATCAATGTCTGCAAGCGTTCGCACGCCATAGACTCGGCCCAATGTTCCACCAATCGTTGCGGGCAATGTGATGGGGGAAGATCCGGTTGTTAAAATCACCTCGTCGTAGTTCAAAGTGTCCGTGTCGGTTTCAATTGTGCGCGCCTTGGCGTTAATGCTCTTGACGTTGACGCCAAGTATCAGGCGGATATTGGCTTCTGCATAGCTGGCCTTTGGGCGCAGGAACATGCGCTCGCGCTTGACTTCGCCTAACAGATATCCCTTGGATAGGGGCGGGCGTTGATAGGGTGGAAAGGCCTCGCTGCCGATAAGAGTGATGTCGCCAGAAAACCCCAAGCTGCGCAGTTTATATGCAGCAGAACTGGCCGCTTGCCCTGCGCCGATGATTACGATGTGCGTCATTCGTTCGCCTTATTTAACCTAGACATAAACTGTTTATGAATAGAAATATGCTAGACAGCCTTACCCGTCAAGAAAATGCGACGAACACACGAAGAAGCGGTGCCCAATGTATGTTGTTTCCCTTTTGGAGACAGTTGGGCCGGGACGCGTTCTGCGCGCATGAACGCATTATTTGTCTCAACTTCACGGTCGACGATAAGACTTCCAGGATCAACCATGATTTCATCGGGGAGGTCGCGGACCTAGGTGAAGATGTCAAATGCGGTTGTCATGATTTGCTTCTCTTCGTTGGAATTCGATCAGCGAAAAA
>TARA_B110000090_G_scaffold116845_1_pt1 | contig 18611 bp, 17 predicted proteins | sample TARA_B110000090 | Tara Oceans TARA_B110000090 (sample SAMEA4397239) | marine metagenome | biome: Polar Biome; feature: [SRF] surface water layer (ENVO:00010504); material: water (ENVO:00002006), including particulate matter (ENVO:01000060) such as... | depth 5 m
TTGGCACCTTCCGCTTTAAAGCGAATCGCCATGGCTCGACCAATACCGCTGGCAGCGCCAGTGACAACGATAATCTTATCTTTTAATTCCAAGCTGCTTCCCCTCTGCTGGCAGCGAGTTTACTGCCAGCCTAATATCTAGTTATTGTTGTAGTAGCTGCTACGTCGCCTTCACCAAGCCATTTAACATTTTCACTACAACGTCTATAGCCGCTCTCTTACTGAGACCCTGATGATCGCGAAGACGATTCCAAAACTCAAACGAGGCAATGCCGTCTACCGCTTCGCGAGTGCCAACATCAAGCGCTGCCAACTCCGGCAGCCAATCCTCAAGATTTTTTCGCAAACCGCGCTGATAGCGCCCATAGTTTTTGCGCAAGGTCGCATAACGCCAGCGCTGAGACTTTGTCGACAGCATCACATTACCATGCAGTTCATAACCTTTGGCGTGGTGTTCAACCATAAGTAAGATTCGCTCCTCAACACCACCCTGACGGTCACCACCCAAAAAGTCATCTTCGTAGCGTGTCCGGCGAGTTTCATCCGCCATGATGAAAATGCTCTCCATATTCTCAAAATGACGGAACACACTGCGAATACCGACACCGGCGCGATCAGAAACCTGCTGCGCGGAGGGGATCAAAATACCCTCACCAATCATTTCCAGCATAGCTTCAATAATCGCCTGTTTACTGCTCTCACTGCGCTGGCGGCGCCCGTCAGGGGCTGCACTTGTCGATACTGTAGTCATAATATTCCCATTGCTAATGTACGATTAACGCCTAGTCTGCCCAACCGACGTCAGAACGTCAGATAGTCAGGGTAAAGCGCATAGTATATGACATTATTCTGCTGAAGCTAAGTCACACACCAGACAGACCACAGATACAATAAGTCGACATCAGCCAAACTGAATTATTTATGCCTCGGCGAACAACTCCTCAGCAACCAGTGCCTCGCACCCTGTGCCTTCAAGTACCCGATCAACACGTGCCCGATCTTCGCTGCTCAGGCTTAAATAGCCCTGGTTAATCCACTTCAGGCACTTCACCTGATAAGGAAATGTCTGTTGGCTCCAGGTTGCGCCATCGATCGCGGCCTGCCAGCTTTTTTCAGCAGCCTGAAAAGCCAGTGCATTGGCAAGCAGCGCCGGGGCATACATGCGGCCGACCTCGTTGAGCAAACCGCGCAGGGATTCGGCTTGCTGCTCAAGAGACGTCCACTGCGTCTCCTGTACGTCGAAGCCACTCAGATCAGCCATCTGATCAACCCAAGCTACAGTGCGCGCAGATACCTGGTGCGCAATTGCCCGCGGTGTCGGATCAAAGCCCACCAACTGGGTTAACTGGCCATACAGGGCAAAGTCACCGGCGCCCGGCCGGTTGCCTAGCATAAAGGGTTGCTCAGCCAGGTGAGCCTCCATCGCCGCCAGAAAGCGCCGATAGCTAGCATCAATAATCGGCGCGGTGATGTCATTAGAGCCGACCACATAGAGGCGACCAATTTGTCGCTGAGAGAAATGCTCTTTGAAGTGCCTATGCTGCTCGTCGGATAGGCTGACGTTGTAACCCAGAGGCAACAGCGTGCCCGCATTGTCGGCATCAGCCTCGGGATACCAACGGTAATGGAACATATATTTGGTGCACCATTCGTCGGCAAAATCTTCTAGCAAATAATCAATAAAGGCCAGTGCAGGATCAGTCGGAAGTACAGAACGTGCGGGGAAATCATCCTCCAATCGACGAATAATAGGCGTCGAATCACACACCGCTTTGGCATCACCGTTTTCATCATTAAAAATAAATGTTGGCAGTAGCGCTGGCTTTGGCGGCGCTATACCCAACGCTGGCAAAATCTGTTCTGGCATGCCCCATGTAATGCTGTAGGGAATCTGCCGATAGCGCAGTAGCGCGACCATTTTGTGGGTGTAGGGTGATGGCGTTGCGCCGATCAAGGTGATTCGCTCTGAAGCTGCCATGGTTATCTGCCCCTTTTCATTATTGATCACTGCTCTTGTTGGTCATTTTTACCAGCCGCCCTATTCTGTGACGGCTTTAGTCATTAGCTTGGTCGCCGTTAATTTATTCGCCGCGAGCAGAGAGTGACACAATTTGCCCGGCAACCGGATCAGCCCTACCCGCCAGTACCGCTTGGTAGGCCTCAACTGTGGCCTCGGCACCAAAACTTTGCGCCACGCTCATCCAACTGTCGCAGAAGCGACGAAAGCCAGCATAGTCAACCGCGAGCAATTGCATAAATACCTGCGCGCCAAGTTCGGCACTGCGCTCTCTAATATGACTGGGTGCAAAAAAGAATTGCGGTTTGGCGCCGGGCAATCCTTTTAACGAGCCCAACTCACTGTGATGAGTGGCGCCAATGCGACAGGAGTGCATCAGGTTCTCAGCAAAATGCTGGTGTAACTCGCTGATCACTTTTGCATTGCCCGCCATATCCACCAGCACCGCCGCCTGCGTGGCATCCAAACTGGCCAGCTGATCATAACTAACCACTCTGTCATAGCAGCCTAAACTCTGACAAAAAGCGACATTGCCCTGCGAGGTAATTGCAATACTAGTCAGTTTGCCACGCCGTTTGACCGAGTGGCCCAAGGCAATGCTGGTCTTGCTTGAGGCACTGGTGATCAGGCATGCCTGTGCACCAAACAGGTCATTCACATCAATAAAGTCTTCCACCAGCCAAGAGGTCATAAACAGCCCGCGCAGCAAGCTGTCCTGATCCTCGCGCTCGAATTCATAAATAGGATTAGTCGCGGCGCGATCAAACTGACAGTAGACCGGTGCATGCCCGTCTCGATGTGCCGACACGTCGCTAAAGGAAAATGGGTTAACCTTGCCAGCGACAATTTTGTGATGGGTTGCATAGGGTGTAAATCCCCACACCCTCTCACCCACCTGAACCTGTGGATGAGCCGAGGCGATCACTTCACTCCAACCCATCGCCGGAATTCTGCCCCAACCGTCCTCAGCGGGGAAAAACTCCCAGTACTTGAGACTATCTCCAGAGGACGCATAGGAAATATTATTCGCTGTCAGAGCCTGCCGATCTACCTTTAATAAGACCTCATCAGGTGCTAACTCGGTTGCTATCGAATCGGTGTGAATTCGGATCTCTGACCAACTCTCTTTGCGCACTTCAAAGGTGCTGACTAAAAGATTATTTTCCACGGCTACTTCTCCCAATACCTGCTGCTGTCAGGTTCATCTTGCTATCGACTTTTTATTAAAGCCTTCTATTAAAACCGTTGACTACAACCTTTGGCTGCAGCCTTTTACTAAAACATTAGCCAACCAAATCACGAATAGTCAGCTTACCCAACTGCGACATATGCACTTCATCAGGACCATCGGCGATACGACAGAATCGTGCAGTAGTAAAGGCCTCTGGTATCATTGTGTCCTGACAGACACCGGCGCCGCCAAAGATTTGCATCGCCCGATCGGCGACGTCTTGGCACATTTTCGGCGCGACGATCTTTAACATCGAGATATACGGCATGGCCGCTTTGACCCCCTGCTCGTCCATAATTTCAGCGGCGTGTAAGGTCAAAAGACGGCACTGCTCAATATCGCAACGAGAGCGAGCAATTTCATGTTGCACACTGGTTTTTTTACTCAGCTTGGTACCAAATGCGACACGCTCTTCGGCGCGAGCGCACATCAGCTCTAAGCAGCGCTGAGCCATACCAATAAACATCATCGCGTACTGAAAACGACCTGGCCCTAGGCGACCCTGAGCGATTTCAAAACCACAGCCTTCACCTTTAATCATATTGCTCACTGGCACGCGCACGTTCTCAAAGAGGAATTCGGCTTCACCGCCGGGCGAGTGATAGCTATCGAAAACACGCAGTGCACGAACCATAGTGATACCCGGGGTATCCCGCGGCACCAATATGGTCGAGTGTTGGCGATGTCGCGGAGCATCCGGATTAGAACGCCCCATCACCAACATAATTTTGCAGCGATCACCCACCGCATTAGTGGTCCACCACTTGCGGCCGTTGAGCACGTACTCATCGCCATCACGGGTGATTTCCAATTCCATATTAGTGGCATCGGATGAGGCGACCTGGGGTTCAGTCATGGCATAGGCCGAACGAATATCACCGGCCAGCAGTGGCTCGAGCCATTGCGCCTGCTGCTCTGGAGTACCGTATTTAGCCAGCACTTCCATATTGCCACGATCCGGTGCATTACAGTTGAACACCGGCTGCGCCCAAGACACTTTGCTCATAGTTTCAAATAGCGGTGCAATTTCGGAGTTGCTTAAGCCCGGACTCCAGGGCTGGTACTCTGCCGGTAAAAACAAGTTCCACAGACCCGCGGCCTTAGCTTTTTCCCGCAAACCATCAAACCAAGGCGGCACCTGCCAAAGATTATTGTGATCGAGCGTAAACTCCTGCCAGTCATGCTCGCGTGGATAGATATGCTCCTGCATAAAGGCTTCTAATTTAACATTTAGTGCCTGGCTTTTTTCCGACATTGCAAAACCCATCGCTATCACTCCGATTATTTAATATTTGAAGATATGCAAACTCTGTATTGGCACATATAATGCCATTATATCCATACTTAAATCAACTCTTTATCACTGTCTCTTTGGCAGCCACCAGAGTCGCGCAACAGGGGAAAAATGGACAGCGAGATCACAGGCAAAGCCAACCTAGATTATAAAATTCATTGCCTTGCATTATTTTGACACTTATAATGCCAATTAATCATGCGTCAAAATCACAACTAAAAAAGGCCATCGAAATGTATCAAGGGGTATACCAACTAATCGGCAGTGAAATGAGTCTGTTCAGCCGTAAACTTGAAGCGCAACTACGCTTTCAACGGGTGCCCTTTCAGTGGCTATTTAAAACTCAACAGCGCAGCACCGATCTCGAAGCCCGCGCTGGCACTCATTTTATTCCACTGTTGCAAACGCCTGAAAACTGGATGTTAAATGACACAATTGCGCTAGGCCCGATGCTTAATCAGCGCTTTAATGACTATCCGGTTATTCCGCAAACCGCGCTACAAAAAGCCAGCTGTTTTATTCTCGAAGATGCCTTTAACCATTGGCTGGGGCGCTCCTGCGTTCATAGCCGCTGGTGCTATCCTGACAATGTTAAATGGGCAGGCCCACGCTTTGGCGCCAATATGATGTTAGATCGCTCAATTGACCAGCCATTCAGCGAGCAGGAGTTGCAACAACTCAGTTCAATTGGGGAGACGATGTACCAGGGCTTTGGCAAGGCTGCCTGTGACTATAACGGTGTTGGCCCTGATCAAGCGGCGGCCGTTAAAGCTGACTTTCAGCTGATGCTCGAGGCCCTTGGGCAGCATTTTTCCGAGCACAAATTTCTTCTCGGCGCGCGCCCCTGCCTAGCCGATTTTGCCTTAGCTGGCGCCTGCAAAGCGCACTATCTGTGTGATCCTGAACCACGAAGCTGGCTCGGCGAGTATCAGCAAATGTTGGTTGACTACACCGAGCGTTTTTTTAGTCACGACCCAATAGACGCCGGCGACTGGCAAGCTAATGACGAACTGCCCGTTACGCTCGGCGTTATCCTCGACTATATCCAGCGCAGCTATCTGCAATTTGCTACAGCTAATATTCACGCGTCAGCAGCAGGCGAGAAATACTACCAGTACAATTATGGTTTTGGGCCAACAAAAGCCCGAACTCAAAAACGACTGAATAAAGCGCGACTGCATGTTCAAGACGAGCTTGTCAAAATGGGCGCACAAAAACATGCCAAGATCATCGACGTTTATGGTTCTCGCGGTATCTTGCAGCACTATCTTGCGTAATCTTAGCTACCGCTCAGTTGCGCTTAAAAAGTAAATTTTTACAGAGGAATCTGTTATGGGTATACGGCAAAAAAGCTGGCTGGCTAGCGGCTTAATTTATGCGCTATTTGTGTTCTGGTATACCGACTTTGGCGGCCCGCTAAGCGACCAAGAAATCGATGCCTGGGTCGAGACCATGCAGGAAAATGGCTCCACGCCAGAACGTATCGCCTATTATGAGGCGTTTTTACGCAACGATAGTGGCCGCCAATTTTTAATGCTCAATGTACTGGATAAGAATGAAAATCCACCTGATGTGCCGGGTGCAGAGCCAGGTGAAAACTCTGACCAGTTAATGGCGCGCTATATGGAACATATTGTTTCCGAGTTTTTAGTCCTCGCGAGTCATCCAGTTTATCTTGGCGATGCAGTCTATCAGGCGCTTGATATCAGCGGTATTGAGGGCTTTGAGGGTGCCGAAGAATGGGATCAGGGGGCATTAGTTCGCTATCGCAGTCGCCGCTCATTTATGCAAATCATCAGCAACCCAGAGATCAAAGGCAAGCACGTCTTTAAGTTAGCTGCGCTGGAGAAGACTATCGCCTATCCAACCGAGGCGAGCTTTTATCCCGGCGATCTACGCCTGCTGGTCGGCTTGATACTGCTGACCCTAACGGCGCTACTCGACGCCTTGGTGCTGCCACGCAAGACTGGCTAGGCTGGGTAGACTGGCTGAGCGTATTAGCTCAAGGGTCAACTCACCTCAGCACTAATCGATATAGTCCATAGCCAGTTGCACCAGAGGTCGCACCAGACCGCCGACATTGTTGGCCGCCGCGTTAGAGGCATTACCGTCCACTGCGCGCTTGGCGACACCTTGGCAAATAGCCGCTAAACGAAAAAAGCTAAAGGCCATAAAGAAGTTCCAGCTGTCGATTTTATCGATACCCATCAGGGCACAGTAGCGCGCAACGATCGCCTCCTCTGTGGGTATGCCTTGACTCGCCCAGTCAATAGCGCCAACCCCACCGACCATGTTTTTGTTTTCTGAAGCCGGCAGCTTCATGCCCATTATCACGTAGGCGAGATCCGCGTAGGGGTGTCCCAGCGTGGAAAGTTCCCAGTCAAGCACCGCTATGACGCGGGAGTTATCACTGGCATACATGAGGTTATCGAGGCGGTAATCACCGTGCACTAACGACACCTTGCCATCATCGGCCGGCATATTATCGCCGAGCCAAATCATTAAGCGCTCCATTTCATCAATCGTCTCGAGCTCTGATGCGCGATATTGCGCGCTCCATCGATCCAGCTGGCGCTGAAAATAGTTACCCGGCCGTCCATAGTCACTCAGCCCAGCCTTATCGAGGTCGACACTATGGATAGCGGCGAGCACCTTAATCAGTTCGTCGTACATCTCTGTGCGTTGCGCCGCAGTCTCGATTTCGCCGAGCTCTGGACGCCAATAGATATTGCCTTCGCAGAACTCCATCAAATAAAACATCGAGCCGATAATCTCGCGATCTTCACAGAGATGGTAGGCTTTGGCCACCGGCACATCGCTATCCGCTAGTGCCTTAATCACACGGTATTCTCGGTCCACAGCATGGGCTGACTTAAGCAGCTCACCCGGTGGCTGACGACGCAGCACATAGCTGCCCGATGCGGCATCGATTTTAAAAGTCGGATTGGACTGACCACCGGCAAATTTACTGACGCTTATAGGCCCGATAAAGCCATCGACATTGGCTTGCAGATAATCGAGTAATTTATCTTCATCTAACGAACTGACTTGAGACATAAACTTATATTCCAGAGTAAATATGACGCTTATTATTTGTCAGCTAAATACGCGGCGACAGCACTTGAAGTACTATTTTATTGCAGCGCGACTTCTTTGTGGCGCCAGTATATTACGGCCCTATTAGCTTGTTAATCCACCCGCTCATTGTAAGCTCCGATATTGTCATCCTGAGGCCCCCAAATAGTCAGCCCAAGACCCAATACTGCCACCCTCAGCGCAGCCTAAGGATCTCAGTGCTGTTGCTGTAGAGGCCCCTAAAGTCGCAGCGCTCGATCTAGATGACCTATTTACAAGCACTTTGATAGCGCCACCTATTAATGACATAAATTGTGCCATAATAAACGTCCAGCGCAAACATTGGTTAGCCATTGTACTCCAAAATATAGTCGCTATTAATTGTGATAATGACGCAATGTATGCGAGTATAAAAGCCTAATGACAACTTAGTGCCTCGATACTTCGGAGTGTGGAGCGGGCAAAAAAACATAAAAAAAAGACCATAAGAGAATCACTATGAGCAAAACTGCAGTCTATTCACCGGCCAAGGTCTGGAGCTGGAATAAGGAATTTGGTGGCAAATTTGCCGCTATCAACCGACCTACGGCAGGTGCAACCCATGAAAAAGCTCTGCCGGTGGGCAAACACCCGCTGCAACTCTATTCGCTGGGCACGCCCAATGGCGTGAAAGTCACTGTGTTGCTGGAAGAACTAGTAGAACTCGGCATTGCGGAAGCGGAGTACGATGCCTGGTTAATCAATATTAACGATGGCGAACAATTTAGCAGTGGATTTGTCGAGGCCAACCCCAACTCTAAAATCCCTGCGCTGATGGATCACAGCACCACTCCAGCGACCCGAGTTTTTGAGTCTGGGGCGATCATGATCTACCTGGCGGAGAAATTTGATGCCTTTATTCCGAAAGCACTGGCGCAGCGCAGCGAATGTCTTAACTGGCTATTTTGGAATATTGGCAGCGCACCTTTTCTCGGTGGCGGCTTTGGTCACTTCTATGCCTATGCCCCAGAAAAGCTCGAATACCCAATCGAACGCTATACCATGGAAGTCAAACGTCAGCTCGATCTGCTCGATCAACGACTAGCTGACAACCGTTTTCTCTGTGGCGATGAGTACAGCATTGCCGATATGGCGAACATGGCCTGGTATGGCGCCTTAGTCATGGGCAAGCTCTATGAGGCCGGCGAGTTTCTCGACGTATCAAGCTATACCAATGTGATCCGCTGGACTAAGGATATCCAACAGCGACCAGCAGTAAAGCGCGGACAGCGAGTTAATCGAGTATGGGGTGTGGAAACTAACCAGCTGGCTGAGCGCCACGATGCTAGCGACTTCGATAAAGATCCGGCGCAGATTCTCAAGCAGGTGATGGCGCGAAAGATGAAGCAACCATAAGCTTATAGCCAGATATCCTGATTATCTAACCAACCCAACTGTCGATCTAACTTGATCGACAGCAGCGGGTCCAAATCACAGCATTGCAGCAAAGCTAAGACATCGCGCTGCTGCGCTGTTGTCAGCTGCATATACTGCTGCTGCAGTCGCTGCAAAATAACAAATCGGTAAGACTGCGCGACGGCGCTGATCGACTGTCCACGCACACTAAACTCTGCCATGCCAAACAGACGCTGCGCCAGTAATCCCTGAGCAGGCGTACCCGGTTCAGGTTGATTCGCAGCCAGCCATTGGTTGATCACTCCAGCAGTCGCGCGCGTCTCTGGAACAAGATCCTCTGCCAGCACTCTGAGTACGGTCATCAGAGTCTCAGGAATACGGTCGTCGGCAAGATAATCATCCCCTGGATTAAAAAACTCTGGCACATCCTGATCAGCGCGATTCATGCGTTCGACCCAGCGCGCCACACGCACCGCGCGCTGCTGCATAATTCGCAGTGGTGCAGGGTCGCGCCCGAGATGAGCATACATAGTCGCTAACAGACCAAAATCGCCAATACTCGGCTTCCAACCCAGCAGGTAAGGCATTTCACTGAGATGCTGATTGAGTGCCTCGAGGAACTCCAGATAGAGCGTCTCCACCAGCGGCATGGTGGCTTCTGTGACCCCAAAAAGTACCCCTGCAGTTTGCATTTTAGACATCATATAGTGCGTCTTTGCTTCTCGCTCAGGGTGCTCACGCTGGGAGTGCAAAAAGTGATAGTGAAGAAACTCTTCATTCTCCTCAAGATAGTTCCAGCGATAGTGCATCGCCGGACGCAATAAACCGCTGGTACCAACCAAGTCGAATAGCGTACTGACTATCTGCTGCTTGGCAGTCGACGGCTGAAATAGCCTGCCATGGGCACTTTCAAAATGTTCGATAATCGCCCCGCCATCGCGAATAACCTCGCCCTTCGGCGTCACCAAAACAGGAATCGTCGGCAACTTACTCTCGGGCAATACCTCAGCTTTAAAGCTTTCATGGCCAGTGGATAACTCACGAAAGGGAATGCCACTCTTAATCAGATAAGAACGTGCGCGTCCGCTGTAGAGAGAATGCGTTATGCCGTAGAGAGTGTGGATTTTAGATTTTTTCAATTACTGATAGCCTCCAATCGAAGAACCAAACATCACTGCTATAAAATGCGCCATCGATGCCAGCCATACGAGACCCATAGGAACGTATAATCGTGGCCGCAAAAAGAAACTCATGTTGATTTGAACTGGGAACGAAACAGTTTTATCAATCGCTGATATTTTAAAAATATGAATATCAGAAAAACGCTGATCCGATGCCAATTCGATCAAATCCCGTCGACTTCTGTAGCGCATCATTCCTGTCGCAGCCCACTGTGGATCGGCATCACAGTTCCAGCTGTCAATATACCCCCCCACCCTGCGCGTCATAAACACCGGGTGCCCGCCGCGCTTAAACAATTCTTTGGCAAAGGGTTTAAAGTAGCCCGCAAGTACATCTTGAGGATTAACTTGCTCGCCGGTAACGGGATGAGGCAGTTTGCCGACATGTAATTTGATGAAATTTTGCATCACAAACTCTTTGCCGTCGTCCTGCTCTAAAAATCGACGCAGCACCTCGCGGTCGGTGTGCGGTGCACCGGAACCCTTAAGAAACTGTTTTAGATAGCCGTCAATTTCATCGGCCTTAATCGGTCCCGACCAGTTGACATACCAGTAGAGAAACGCCACATACAGAGCCGCTGCTGTTAACCAAACCGACATAATCATTATTGTTATCCCATTGCTTTTAACGACAGTGCCGTTTATTTAAAAAGCGCTTTCGTTAAACTGTTGTGAAAAATTATCAGACGGCATCCAGGACTTCTATTTCAGGTGCCGCCGCAACCAGTGCCGCCATCTTTTTATTCGCCTCTTGGAAGTACTCAGTCTGGCCATGGGCTTTCATATCATCTTTGCTCGCGTACTGCTCGAGAACCTTGTAAACCTGAGCGTCAGATTTAGTTCTGTGCAAAGCATAAAAAACAGTGCCCGGCTCATTGCCAAGCACCTGCTTAGTAAGCTCGGCAAATAGCTGTTCAAACTCTGCATTTTTACCTTCGCGAATCGTAATGGTTGCAATAACACCTATGGCGATGATCAATACCTTTTACTGTTTAAGTTCGAATTATTAGCAGTGCGATTCAATCAAGGAAGTACTACCGGCCCCTGAAAGCTGCGCATCTGCGGAGCAAAGCTCCAGATAGTCTGGGTTGGATTGGGCAGTATCACCACCCAGGGTTGCTGTAGCGTAATCTGTTTCAGCGAGGCACCCTCAGGTAGCACTAACTGATAATCATTTTTTGCACTTCCGACCACTTCAACAAAGTCGCCCTCAGGCAAACTCAGTATGGTTAGGCTGCGACCCGCATCAAAGCCAATAACATGCGCTTTTTCAACCATAATTTCCTTCATATTGCCATGCTGCACTGGGGCTTTTAATAGCCTAGTTTGCGCAACATTAATGAAATGATGGCCGCCAATCATGCGTTCGCGCACCGGCTCTTCGGGCGCGCCTGGGGAATACTGAAACTGCGACGTATCCATGGCCGCGTGCGCAATACCAACGCCGCGAAGACTATCACCCAGCTCTAGTCCGAGATAGTCGGCCTCGGTCACAGCCTCGTAACTCATCCACACTAAGCCGCTAGTAATATCAATCACTTCCATATGGAGATCGCAGGTATCGGGAACAGCAATGCCTCCCTCAGGTAATTGTTGCTGCATTAAATAGTCAAGTCTTTGCATATCGGTGCATCTCGAGTGCCGCTTTATCATTCAATTTGGTGTGTAAATATACTCGTCGCCCAGTACAAATTTTTCCGCCAGAGTTTTATCAATCATAATCGGCGAATTGATTATTGGCGCATAGAGAGCCCCAACCGAATTCGCCTGATGCGCTGTCAACAGAGCCTGCAGTTGAGCAACAATTTGCGGGTGGCTGGCAACCAAATTAGTCTGCTCAGTAGGATCCGACGCTAGGTTGTATAACCATTGCTGACGGCCATCTGTTGGACGTTGATTGACCTGCAGTTTCCAATCGCCATGGCGAACGACCTGATAGTGGCCACTCTGCCAAAACAGCGTTTCCCGCTGCCAATTCGCAGCCCCTTGCTCGGTTGTCAGCGGCAATAGATCAAGGCCGTCGATGTCGATTTCTGCTGACGGAGAAAAGCCTGCGGCGGCGGCCAGTGTTGGCATCATATCGATATGTGCCACGGGCGTATCGATGTTAGTACCGGCGGCAATTTTGGCTGGCCATTTAACAAATAGCGGCACCCGAATACCGCCCTCGAACATTGTGATTTTCCAACCGCGGTAAGGACTGTTGATATTATCGAGACCAATATAACCGGGGCCACCATTATCGCTAGTAAAGGCAACAATAGTATTTTCCGCCAAGCCCTGCTCCTCTAGAGAATCTAAAATACGCCCAACACTGCGATCCAGCGCGCGAATCATCGCCGCGTATACGCGTAGACGATGAGGTTTGATATCGCCAACCGCTTCATAGTCTTCACGAGTTGCCTGCAGTGGTGTATGCACGCCCCAGTGCGCCAGATAGAGAAAAAACGGGCGATTCTTATTCGCTTCAATCACCTTAATCGATTCATCAGTCCAGTAGTCAGTCAGGTAACCGTCGGGCTTAAAACGATTCTGGTCGCCGCTATTAAATGAAGCGGCAAAGTTTAATCGCGCCCAGAGAAATTGATCGATCGGATCGAAATCGAGCTTGGCATTGACCACATTGGCGTCATCTTCCGGCAAATAGAGACCACTCGCCATCAGCAAACTATCATCAAAACCCTGCTGATGGGGGGCCATACCGTTGTCTCGACCAAGATGCCACTTGCCAATATGCGCAGTGTAATAGCCTTGCTGCTTTAGCATCTCTGCAATGGTGACCTCTGAGGGTGGCAAGCCTTTTAACTCATAGGGGGGCTGACCCGCTTCTAAGGCTTCATCATGAAAAATAGGTGGCAAGCCGCTCTCCATTTCAGCAGCTATTGTGGTGATGGTTTTACCCATACCCGAGGGCATCGGAGTAAATTCAAAACCAGTTCGGGTGGGATAGCGACCAGTCATTATCATCGCGCGAGATGGTGCACAGGAGCTGGCACCAGAGTAGGACTGACTAAATACCGCCCCCTCTGTCGCGAGGCGGTCTATGCTTGGGGTTTGTACCCTGCCGTCGGCGACGCCACCACCAAAGGTAGAGATATCATTGAAGCCAAGATCATCAGCCACTATCAAAATAATATTGGGTCGGCGCTGCGCTGGTCTAGTAACAGCCTCTATCGGGCCCTGAGACCAAGGGATATCGACCATTGCGGCAATATTGTGTTCTGTTGCGGACTTATATTTGATCAGTGCCAGTAGGATATCTGTGCGCTTATACCAGCCCACCGTGCTGCCGAGCACAACAATTATTAGTATTGAAACTATAATTTTTTTCATCGATTTTGCCACTCCGCAACCAAGTTCTTATAGCGCTACCACTGACTAGCATGACAGCTCGACCGACTGGTATATTGGCATATATAATGCCACTATAATCCAAACCCGTCAAGTATTACCATCCCATTGGAGCTGTCCCTATGAACCAACCACTACTAATCGAAATCGACGATGCAGTAGCGATCATCTCAATTAATGACGCTCCTTTTAATCGCATGACATTAGAATTTATTGATCAGCTTGAAGCTCTCGTCGATAAAATAGCCGCCGACGACAGTATCCGCGCGGTGGTGCTGACGGCACAGGGGCTGGATAATTTTTCTGTCGGAATGAATCTGAAACAGTTGCCTGAGGGCATTGCCCGAGCGGGCAGTGTCGATGCTCTGCTCGATCAGCGACTGCGCGTTATCTCTGCAATCGAGACCATGCACAAGCCTTGGGTGGTGACCTTATTTGGCTACTGCTTGGGGGGAGGACTTGAAGTGCCGCTTGGCTGCCATTTCCGCCTCGCCGCCACCGAGGGAGCACAAATTGGCCTCCCCGAAATGGACCTGGGCAGCGTTCCCGCCTGGGGTGGCAGTGCCCGGCTCAGCCACTGCATCGGCCGTGACAGCGCTGTCGATATGGTTCTGCGAGGTAAAAAGATTTCCGGTCCAGAAGCCTTGCGCATTGGCCTGATACACGAAGTTTGGCCATTAGCGGAGCTTAAAGCGCAGGCAAAAAAACTCGCCCATGAATTAGCGGCTCAGCCTGCACAGGCAATGCAAGGGATGCTTAAAACCATTATTGGCTGTGAAGATAAGACACTGGAGCAACTGCAAAAAGATGAGCGCAATGCGGTGATCAACTGTCTCGACTCCCCTGACTCAAAAGAGGGGATGACTGCCTTCTTAGAAAAACGAAAGCCTCGGTTCAATCAGTAATCCAGCGTATCTGCATCGATCGCTTATTTTAAGCCGGCGACTATCGGCGCATAATACGCCTGTTTTATCGCCTTAAAAATTCCTGGCTCTTTGCAGGCAAGATCAGTCGCAAACTCTATCGCCATGCTGAGTAGGTATTCTACCGGCGCCTTGCCATCGGCGAAACCGGCAGCAATTGCATCGTCGGCGGCGTAACGCTTGCCGGTTAACACTGCGTCGCGGACAGTTACGGCAGGCAGTCTAAGACGTAAAAACTCCATCATCGGCTGCGGCAGCGGCACACCGGCGTCAACCTCGGAAATACAAATCCAACCGCGGTCTTCACGCATAATTCGGTAGTCACAGGACAGCGCCAAAAAAGCGCCGCCGGCAAAGGCGTGGCCATTAACTGCAGCGACGGTAGGAAAGGGTAACATCAACATACGGCGATGAATTTCACTCATCTGCGCGGCAAAAAGTGCCCAGTCATTACCATCGAGCTTGTTCAATACCTCGAGGTTGAGACCATTACTAAAAAACTTATCCTCGCCTACCATTACCATTGCCGTGCCGGCTACGGGAGTCGCTTCCAGCTGATCAAGAATGTCTAACATGCGCTTCTGCCAATCAAGACAGATCATATTGGCGCCATTATTCATCGTAACAGTATACATTTGATTGTTTTTACTCAGTTCGATCATTGCTTTGCTCCGCCGCAAATATTACTATTGACACATATTATGCCACTTAATACTATAATCCAAGTATGCCTTCAATTTATCGATTAGACATCCTCGACCTTTTGAAATATCGTGCCATAGTTAAATTGAAGGCGTAATAATTAAAATAAAATTCGCGAGAGAATCCATCCTATTCTGTCATCTGGCTCAAGCAAGGCCGGGCTAACAATTGTGTTAAGTCTGTTCGGCACACTGTTACTAGGACTAACTGCCCTGACCCACGCCAGCGAGGATGATCTGCGTCCCAATGTGGTAGTGATTCTGGTCGACGATGCCGGTCTAACCGACTTTGCCCCATTTGGCGGCGAAGCACAGATGCCCAACATCCAGACCTTAGCTGACCGCGGCACCAAGTTTAGTAACTACCACACCTCTCCCCTTTGCGCACCATCCCGTGCCATGCTGCTCACTGGCATTGACAACCACCGCACCGGTATTGCGACGATTCCAGAGGTGCTATCGAAGAACCAAGTGGATCAGCCAGGCTACTCGATGTTTTTCGAACCCGGCGTTAGAACCTTGGCTGATCGGGTCAAAGCCGCTGGATACGGCACCTATATGACCGGCAAATGGCATCTCGGTGGACGTGAGCAAGACCTGCCTAACGGCCATGGTTTTGATCGCTCCTTTGCTCTCGACGCCTCAGGTGCCGACAACTGGGAACAAAAACCGTATATAGGCTACTACGATTTTACGCCCTGGTATGAAGATGGCAAACTAGCTGATCTGCCGGAGGATTTTTATTCTTCCAAATTTATTGTCGACCGCATGATCAGCTATCTCGATAACGATAAGCAGCCACAACAGCGTCAGCCGTTTTTCTCTTATCTCGCTTTTCAGGCTATTCATATACCGGTTCAGGCACCGCGCGAGATAACCGGTCGCTACAACGGGGTTTATGATCAGGGTTGGCATATACTGCGTGAAAGTCGCCAGCAACGCGCTATTGAGCTGGGACTGATTCCCGCTAATGCACCACTCGCCGAAATGCCCGCCAATAGTCAGGACTGGGAAAGCTTATCCGCGGAGGACAAAGCTCTCTATGCCCGCGCCATGCAAGTGCAAGCCGCGATGCTTGAGTCCATGGATACACATATTGGTCGCTTTCTAGAGTATCCAAAAGAACGTGGCGAACTCGACAACACGCTATTTATTGTCACCTCAGACAATGGCCCTGAACCCAGTTACCCACTTGCCGTTAGCGGCATGCAGCAATGGATGAGGCTCAATGGTTACACCCACAGTATCGAAAATCTCGGCGAAAAAGGCAGTATGGTGGCCATAGGTCCAGAATGGGCAAATGCCAGCGCCTCACCGCTTAATATGTTTATGTTTTATGCTGCAGAGGGCGGTATTCGAGTGCCCTTAATTATCGCAGGTCCGGCGATAGCCGAACAAACTTGGCAGCCAGCAATGGCTATGGTCACTGATATCACACCTACCGTACTGGATTACCTCGAGATCTCGGACCAGCAAGCGAACGCGGTTGCAATCACCGTGCGCAGCATGATGCCATTGCTCGAGGGCTCAACTAGCGCCATTTATGGCGACGATGAAGCGATCGGCATGGAGGTTTCAGGCAATTCTGCGCTGATCAGAGGCGATTACAAGCTGACCCGCAATACCCCACCTCATGGCGACAATATTTGGCGCCTCTACAATCTGGCGGTCGATCCCGGCGAAATTAATGATTGACGTGAACAGCAGCCGCAGCGATTCAACCAAATGATGGCTGATTGCAGCCGCTATGAAACTGAGTTTGGGGTTATTCCGCCAGCTGAGGGTTTTGACTACATCGCCCAGACTAGAAGTAACGCAATTAAAAAAATGCTGCAGCGTAATTGGCACAGATTGGCTGTGACCGCCGTCATTGTCTTGTTGTTAGTCTGGTTGATCATTCGATATGTCTACCGGCGCCGGCAAGCGCAGCGCTAAATAAATCCGATCGTAGCTGGGTTATAGTCGGCATAAGCACGGCATGTATTGACGCTTATTATGCCAATTTATATAGTGATGACTGGTGGTACTGAATATGCTCCGCTAGCCGATGTTGCCCGACAAACCCAATTTATAAAGAGGAAGTTACCATGAAAACAAAAATTACCGAGATGCTCGGCATCGAACATCCAATCATCCAGGGCGGTATGCATCATGTAGGCCTCGCTGAACTGGCCGCTGCGGTCTCTAATGCCGGTGGGCTAGGTATTATTACTGGCTTGACTCAGGGTACGCCGGAAAAACTTGCCAATGAAATTGCTCGCTGCCGCACCATGACCGACAAGCCATTTGGGGTCAATCTAACTTTTCTGCCTTCGCTCACCCCTCCCGATTACCCAGGCTTGATTCAGGCGATTATTGATGGTGGCGTGAAGGTGGTTGAAACTGCCGGTAACAACCCTGCCAAGTGGCTGCCGATTCTCAAGCAACACGATATTAAAGTGATCCACAAATGCACCTCGGTGCGCCATGCCTTAAAAGCCCAAGCGATTGGCTGCGATGCGGTCTCTGTCGACGGCTTCGAGTGCGGCGGCCACCCAGGCGAAGATGATGTGCCGAACTTTATTCTGCTGCCGCGTGCGGCTGACGAGCTGACGATACCCTTTGTTGCCTCTGGCGGTATGGCTGACGGTCGCAGCCTAGTCGCGGCAATGGCGATGGGTGCCGAGGGCATGAATATGGGCACACGCTTTATTGTCACCGAAGAAGCTCCGGTGCATGAAAACGTCAAGCAGGCTATCCTGGCTGCCAGTGAACTCGACACCCGTCTGGTAATGCGACCACTGCGCAACACCGAGCGCGTGCTCAACAATCCTGGCGTTGAACGATTGCTGGAAAAAGAGGCCACTCTCGGCAGTGACATTAAATTTGACGATATTGCTCCAGAAGTCGCCGGCGTTTACCCAAGAATTATGCAGAACGGTGATATGGATGCCGGTGCCTGGTCCTGTGGCATGGTCGCTGGTTTAATCCATGACAAACCGACGGTACAAGAATTGATTGATCGAATTATGGCAGAAGCCGACAGTCTGATTGCCAAGCGTCTGCAGGGATTTTTATAATAATCATTTTATTGATAACAATTATTCTATTTTAGGAAAGACACATGGCTACAAATCTTTTTGACCTAACCGGAAAAATCGCCTTAGTCACCGGTGCCAGCCGCGGTATTGGCGAGGCTATAGCCAAACTCCTCGCCGAACAAGGTGCTCATGTTATCGTCTCCAGCCGCAAACTCGATGGCTGCCAAGCCGTGGCCGATCAGATTACTGCAGATGGTAGTAGTGCTGAACCGCTAGCCTGTCATGTCGGCAGTATGGAGCAAATTGAAGAGGCTTTTGCCTTTATTAAAGGCAAGTTTGGCAAGCTCGACATTTTGATCAATAACGCCGCCACCAATCCCTATTTCGGGCATATTCTCGATACCGATCTCGGTGCATACAGCAA
>TARA_B110000090_G_scaffold2792_1_pt1 | contig 18122 bp, 17 predicted proteins | sample TARA_B110000090 | Tara Oceans TARA_B110000090 (sample SAMEA4397239) | marine metagenome | biome: Polar Biome; feature: [SRF] surface water layer (ENVO:00010504); material: water (ENVO:00002006), including particulate matter (ENVO:01000060) such as... | depth 5 m
TTGATGAAAGCTACTTTGGTGGCAGACGGAAAGGAAAACGTGGGCGCCGTGCTGCGGGTAAAATCCCTGTATTTGGCCTATTAAAAGGGGTGGAAAAGTTTACACTGAGATTATCCCGGATGCTTCAGGAGCCACTCTGATCTCGATCATCCAGCGCAAGGTTGTGCCGGATAGCATCGTATATTCAGACTGCTGGCGAGGCTACAACGTGCTTGATGTATCGGATTTCCACCACTTCCGCATCAACCATTCTAAGCTATTTGCCGACCGCCACAACCATATCAATGGCATCGAGAATTTCTGGAACCAAGCCAAGCGGCATATGCGCAAATTCAATGGTGTTCCCAAGGCTAAATTTTGGTCTATGTTTGAAAGAATGTGAGTGGCGTTTTAACAACAGTGACCCTTCAAGGCAGTTATTATCACTAAGAAAATGGGTTAAGAGTCACTTGAAGTAGTTATCTAGGTCAGCCCCAAGTTAAAATCATCCTGGATTGGAAAAATATTGAACCGATTTAATTAAATCTTGCTTTTTGAATCCATACCCAATCACAGCGATTTTATTTTGTAAGATAAGTTCGACGCTATTGTCAGGAAGAACCTCCGGCGACTGAATCACATTTCGAACGGCTTGTAGCAAAAGTAGACCGGCAGGTGTGCTGATGAGACCTTTAACTCGAACTATCTCACAGCCCCGTACATGCAAAAGTGCGGATAACCAGACAGTAAAGGCCGTCCAGTCCGGCGCAATCCCTAGATCAAGTTGTACAGCGCTGATTGGAAGTCGTACATTTGTCGATATATTTGGCAATTCATAAAGCGCCGTGTTTGGAGGGATAGGAGATAATTTGACATCACTACCGTAAACGGCCGCGCTAAGCGCTGCGGCAGGATTAACCGCTGCTAATGATGCTGCAAGGCTCAGCAGATGTTCACGGCCAACTAAGTCTGTTTTAGTTAAGATAATTTGATCGGCCGCCTCAATTTGTGAGCGCCCAAGTGCATCTACCTGCATCTGCTCCAGAGCGTTGACTGCATCCGCTACCACTATAGTTTCACGAATGACAATCTGCCGGATGAGTACTGAATCAGTTTGTATCAACGTGACAATCGATGCAGGGTCTGCCAGCCCACTCGTCTCCAGAATAATATGATCAATTCGTTGCGCAGCATTTTGTAGACCGCTGCGTTGGTCGCATATACGTTTTAGTTCTTTGAGTAAATCGAGTTTTCCTTCGCAACAAACACAGCCACCTGCCAAAACGCTGAGTCCGGAGGCTCCAGACAAAAGTGTGTTATCGATTGGTATTTCCGCTGCTTCGTTTATTATTATATGTGACTTGTTTAAGTTACCCTCGTGCAATTGGTGTCGCAGCCAGGTTGTCTTGCCAGAGCCTAGATAACCTCCAATAATTGTCAGACGAATTCGGGTGTCTGCCATTCTAATTATCAGCGGTCAAAAATATTGGATTTAGTGGATCAAACGGCTTACCTGACAGCTTTTCGGCTTCTATCCATAACTGTTCAAGGTCTTGCACTATGACCTGTCTTCCACTTAAATCAAAGAGTTGAATCCCGGGCACTAGCCCCCCATCGTGGACAGATAGACTAGCAACTTTCAGCACTTTTTTCAAAATTTTCACACGCCGCAAACGTTCCCTTAATCTGTCGGGGGCGCTGGCCGCCCCGGCCTCGGTCCAGTGGCCCGGAGCTGCGGGAAACCCGCAGCTTCCACACATATCAGATCACCTCCGGGCGGGCCTCACCATCGAAAGGATACCGCGATCTAAAATCGTTTGCGATTGCGTCGAAAGTCATCCATTCGCATCCCTCATGACCGTTGATGTATTCGATTAGTCGCTCAAGCATTAATAATACCTGCGGTCTGCCTGAAACATCTGGGTGTATAGTAAGAGCAAAAACTCCATAATCCATTTCCCGATACACCCAGTCAAATTGATCTCGCCACAACTGCTCTATGTCCCGTGGGCTCACAAAGCCATGACTGTTCGGGGATTTTTTCATAAATAGCATTGGGGGTAAATCGTCCACATACCAGTTGGCACCAATATCAACCAAGTCGATCTCTTTTCCGTGCTTAAGTGGATGCATCCACTCGGACGCGGATGTTGTATAATCTATGACGTTCCACTCGTCTCCAACGCGCGCGTAAAATGGCTGGAAATCACGATACATTTGGCTGTGATCGTACGAAAAACCGTATTTTTGCAAAAGAGCTGCCGTTGAGTTTGACATTTCCCACCAGGGGGCAACATATCCTGTCGGGACCTTTCCCGTAAGTTTTTCTATCAGTTCAATTGACTTGACCAAAACATCTTCTTCCTGAGTAGGGGTCATCGCTACTGGGTTTTCGTGCATATATCCATGTGCGCCTACCTCGTGGCCAGCCTCAACGATCATCTGCATTTCCTTGGGAAAAGTCTCTAGACTATGCCCAGGAATGAAAAAACTGGTTTGCATGTCATATTTTTTGAATAATTTCAACAATCGTGGTATTCCAACTTCGGTCGCAAATATACCACGTTGAATATCGGATGGGCTGTCGCCGCCGCCATAAGACCCAATCCAACCGGCCACTGAGTCGATATCTGTACCAAATGCACACATAATTTTTTTCGTCATGAATTTCTCCTTTAAGTTTTAACAGGGATGACGTTCAGACCCCTATAGGCATATATTTTTTATCGCGTAGGATTGGGCGCGGTGCGATTAGATCCTTCCAAGTGGATAAGGCTCTGTTTGCAGATGGGAAAGCGGCTCTTTCAATATGCTTTCCGTGACCAGGCTGTGGCTGTGAGTTTGCACCGGCTTGCCAGATTACATTTCCACGCGAAAGAGTGAAGCGAGGTAAGCCGGTAACCTTAAAGTTTTCAAAAACGTTATAATCAATAATTGATTTTTGCGTCTTTGCACTAATTGTTTTCTCCGCTTTTGGATCCCAAATGACAAGGTCTGCATCGGCTCCTTTAAGGATTCCTCCTTTTCGCGGATAGATATTGAGAATTTTTGCTATATTCGTTGAGGTGACGGCAACAAATTCATTTTTCGTTAACCGTCCAGTTTTAACCCCATACGTCCATAGTAATGAAAGCCTGTCCTCTAGGCCGCCAGTACCATTAGGAATTTTTGTAAAGTCACCAAATCCTAACTGCTTTTGTTCAGTTGTAAAAGCGCAGTGATCAGTGGCCACTACTTGCAGCGATCCTGCAGCGAGGCCGGCCCATAATCCGTCCTGATGTGATTTATCTCTAAATGGGGGCGACATAACGCGTTGAGCCGCGTAATCCCAATCTGGATGTGCATATTCACTATCATCCAGAAGCAAGTGCTGGATCAAAGGCTCGCCCCAGACCCGCTGGCCTTTTTGTCGTGCGCGCCGGATAGCTTCATGAGCATCTTCGCTAGAGGTGTGCACAATATAAATCGGAACTCCTACTGCATCCGCAATAGTGATTGCTCGGTTGGTAGCCTCTCCCTCGACTTGTGGCGGGCGTGAATAGGCATGGGCCTCGGGTCCGTTATTGCCTTCATCTAATAGCTTTTGCTGTAGGCTTGCTACCAAATCGCCGTTTTCGGCGTGAACCAGTGGGAAAGCTCCCAAGGCTGCTGATCTGACAAAGGAGGCGTACATTTCATCATCATTAACCATTAACGCGCCCTTATAGGCCATGAAATGTTTGAAAGTGTTCACTCCTTTCTCTACCACCTTTTCCATATCATTAAAAATTTTCTCATTCCATCCAGTTACCGACATGTGAAAACCGTAGTCACAGGAGGCTTGCCGAGCTGCACGCTCCTGCCATTGTTCTAGGGCAGGAAGCATTCCCCCTTCACCTGGCACTACCATATCGACAATCATTGTTGTTCCACCGGACGCCGCAGCAAAAGTTCCGCTTTCCCATGTTTCGGCAGTTGTGGTCCCAAAAAAAGGCATTTCTAGGTGGGTGTGCGGGTCTATACCTCCTGGCATAACATAGCAGCCAGAGGCATCTATAATATTGTCAGCGGACAGCTCTGTTCCTATGTCTACTATCAGTTCACCGTCGATTTTAATATCAGCAGTAAAAGTTTGGTCAGCGGTGATGACAGTTCCACCTTTGATGAGTGTAGTCATGTATTTTCTCCCTCAGCTAGGTGGAATCGCGCCAGTTCGTTCCACAATTAAACTATAATGCTCCGGTCTACGATGGGCTGCAAAATCAAAAATTGTTTCACGGTATAGAGTACCCATATCAAGGTCACAGCGGGCTGTAATCACTTCATCTTCAACCGTAACGGCCATAGAAACGATTTCGCCAGAGGGTGCAATAATTACACTTTGCCCGCCCATTTTTGATCCCTCTTCGTTTCCGCATTTTGCTGTTCCGACGACCCAGGTTGCGTTTTGATAAGCACCAGCCTGCATCGACAGGTGATTGTGAAACAGGGTTAGGCTATCCATGGCCTGATTTCCTACATGTCCAAAAGGCGTATTGTATCCTAGCATTACCATCTCGACGGCTTGCAAGCCCATCACTCGGTAGGTTTCTGGCCAGCGTCGATCATTACAAATTGCCATGCCCATATTTCCACCAAACCCTTTAAACACCGGAAACCCAAGGTTTCCAGGTTCGAAATAACGTTTTTCAAGATGCTGGAAGTCTCTGTCTGGCTGTGGTTCTACGTGACCAGGAAGATGAACTTTACGATACTTACCAATAATTTTTCCTGTTTGATCTACCAGGATAGAGGTGTTGAAGCGCCGTTTTTCCTCTTTCTCATAAACCAACTCGGCATAACCAAGATAGAAACCTATGCTTAATTTATTTGCTTCTTCAAATAGGGGCAAAGTTACACTATTCGGCATTTCAGTTTCGTAATAACTATCTAATTCAGTTTCGTCGTCTATTATCCAGCGGGGAAAAAATGTGGTGAGGGCCATTTCGGTAAATACAACTAATGAGCACCCTCTACTCTTTGCCTCCCGCATCATTTCAATCAAACGCTTAACTGTATCTTGTCGGGTTTCTAATTTAGAAATTGGCCCCATTTGGGCAGCAGCTGTTATTAGATAACGTGACATTAATTTGATCCTTTTTGCGTGGGTTATCTCCCGGGTAGGCAAGTTAGATATTCGAGGACTGATCTTAGATATAGCTTATTATATATCGGCATCAAAATACCGAAAAATTGATTGCCGCAGTTACACCGTCTATCAACCGCACGGGAAATGCAGGACCAGCAGCCTGAACCACTGATGTCATTCCCGCGCATCCCAGTACAATACTTTGCACACTATCCTCGCTTACAGCCTTTCTGGCTTCATCTAAAACCTTTGCTGTGGCGGCGTATCTATCTTGCTCAAGTTCTAAAACCTGAACACCACTAGCCCGGACGCAACCCAATTTTTGGCTCAAACCATAGGCCCGGATATTATCCTGTAGAACAGGAACAGATACCTCAAGCGTCGTGACCACTGAAAACTTAGCGCCGATTGACGCTGCAAAATAGTATGCAGCTTGTCCAACCCCTATTACCTGACAATTCGCAACGGCCCGTGCCTCGTTTAGACCAGTGTCATCAAAACAACCTATTATAATACTTTTAGCCCCTAGTCCCGATGCTTTCTCAACCAACTTAAGCATTGGTGGTATACAAGTTTTTCCATCTTCAGGACCTTGGATTGCAGGTGGGCCATCGTGAGATGTCCAGCCCTGCATCTCAACATCGGGATAAATGTTTCTACCGGTTCGAACCATTTCATCAGTCATTGAGACCGTGCTATTAGGGTTTATTATTACAATCATAATAGACCCTTTCCCGCATCAGAACCTGCCCGAGCCTTGGTTTTGGCTACTCTGAGAGCGACTAACAGAAAAATTAATATAACCATCAACGAGAACACAGTTGTCAGGGTTCCCAAGGCGTATAGAACCGGGGACGTTACATTTGTGGTCATACCATAAATTTCCAATGGAAGAGTATTTTTACTGCCTGCGGTCAATAGGGTTCGCGCAAACTCATCGTAGGATAGTGTGAAGCCGAAAAGAGCCACCCCAATTAGCGAGGGCGCTATTATTGGTAACACGACAAATCGAATAGTTTGCCAAGGTGTAGCTCCCTGATCCCGAGCGGCCTCTTCATAGCTTTTATCAAAGCGATTGAAGACCGCAAACATGATTAGAAGTCCGAATGGTAATGTCCAAGTGAGCTGGGACCCAAATCCAGAGGTAGACCAGTGCACATCAAATCCAGTCTGAGAGAACATCAAACCAACACCCAGTGATATTAATATTGACGGAATTACCAGTGCAGTTATTATCAAATAAAATAAGATTGCTGAGCCAGGAAATTTTTTCCGAAAAGCAAGCCCTCCCATTACAGAGACGACGATAGTGGTTACCATCACCATAAACCCAAGCGTAATACTCCTTCGGAAACTACCCCAGATATCCCCCACAGCCTGTTCTTCAAATAAATCAAAGAACCAATAAAGTGACACGCCTCGCATTGGAAATGTTAGGCCTCCCATTTCACCCTGAAATGATAAAATTCCGATCGTAATAGTCGGTCCGTAAAGAAAGAGTAGAAACAATCCAAAGAAAAAAACCAAGAAATAAAATGAACGAGTGCGCGGCTCCATATTCACAGTTCCTTTCTAATATCTACAAACCGTAATAAAATTCCTATTACGATGAGAACTGTCAAAAGCAGGACGATGGCCGTTGCTGATGCAGATGGGTATTGTAGTAATGAAATATCATTTGATATCAATCGGCCAACGTTAGCTGATTGGCTCCCTGACATAACTCTGACTGTAAAAAAGTCACCCATTACCAGCGTCACTACAAAAATTGTTCCTATCATTATGCCAGGTTTTGTTAATGGTAAAATTACATTCCAAAGGATTTGCGCCCCAGAGGCCCCCGCGTCGCGCGCAGCCTCTATCAAGGATCTATCAATTCGCATCATAGTATTAAATATCGGCACCACCATAAACAAAGTGTAGATGTGAACAAACGCGAGAACTACAGAAAAGTCGCTAAACAATAACCACTCTACGGGCTCATCTATTACGCCCCATGAAATCAGTGCTGAATTAGCAATTCCATTTCGTCCAAGAAAAGGAATCCAAGATATCATTCTTATTATATTCGACGTCCAAAACGGAATAGTACAGAGAAGAAAACAAACAACTTGCCAAGTTAAGCTACGCACATGAAAGGCTAAAAAAAATGCCACAGTAAAGCCGATGAGAAATGTAAAAGTCCATGTTAAAATTGCGTATTTAAAAGTATTTATAAACACAGTGTAAGTCACAGGTGAACCAAATAAAAACTCATAATTTTCAAAGACAAAATCTGGAATTATCGAATATTCAGTCGCTCGCCAAAAACTGACGATTAGTATCATAAGGATTGGCAGTACCAAGAAAATCAGTAAAACCAACATAAGAGGTGATATCATAAGCCAACCAGATAAGGCATTATTTAATTTTAATTTCATTGTCTGCCACAGTATTTGAGGTTAAAAGTAGGGCGCATCTGATGCGCCCTACAGCGCTATGTTAATCTATAGCCATATTAAGCAGCGATAAATTCGTTCCACTTACGTACCATATACTGGTTTTCGTCCATAACAGAATTCCAGCAAGCCACTGCACCCATCCGATCAATGAAGGAGCCACCATCGCGGATAGCACCAGCGCTTTCCATTGTTGTCCCTTGTGGACTCACAATATCACCTTTCGCGGCCTTTCCTTCATACCAAAATCCCCACTCGTCGTCTGACATGAACAGTTTGGAAGTTTCAGGTACAGCTGAATAATAACCTTGCCGCATTAAAAATCCACCGACCCAGCCTGAAAGATACCAGTTAATGTATTCATATGCGGCATCCAGCTTGGCACCCTCGAGTGTTGCGGCTAATCCCATTCCGCCACCCCAGCTGCGATAGCCTTCTTCAAGCGGTTGATAAACGCATGGAACGCCTTTTGAGCGAACTGCTGTAATTGCAGGCGACCACATGGATTGAATGACAACTTCGCCCGACGCCATCAAGTTGACACTTTCATCAAAAGATTTCCAGAACGCACGAAACTGACCGTTTTTCTTGGCTTCAGTAAATATACCAAATGTGAGATCAATTTCAGCTTTTGTCATATTGCCCTTGTCTGGGTATTTATACTCACCCATTGACTCAACAACCATGGCCATATCCATAATACCGATAGACGAAATGTCTAGGATAGATGCTTTGCCTTTGAATTCTGGGTTCAGAAGTTCTGACCAGTTATTGATTGGACGGCCGATTAAGTCTGGCCGGATACCCAATGTGTCTGCGTTATAAATAGTAGGAATTAGCGTCATCCAACCGGATTCTTCTTGAATAAAATCAGTTCCGTTCTTTCCTGATGTAAAGCCAACAGTATGCGGTGCCGTACCCTGAGCTATTTCGCTGTTTGGTGTTAATTTTCCAGAGCGGAAAGTACCTGCAATCTTATCATAATTTTTAAGTCTTGAAGCGTCCATTGCTTGTAGGTTTCCAGTGGGCCAGACTTTTTTACAAATCCAGTACTCGATATCGGCAATGTCAAAGCTATTAGGCTGTGTGGCGACGCGCTGAGCTGCTGTGTCGGAGTCTGACGCTGTCATTTCGAGCGTAATACCCAGATCTTCATAAGCTTTTTTTGCGATTTCATTGTAAGCCGACACGCCTGTACCAGTTTGACGCAAGACTATATTTGATTGAGCCCAGAGCATAGGCGCGGCTAACGTACCTGCAGCAGCGGCAACGCCGGTCTTCAGTAGTGTCCTCCGGCTAAGACCGTTTCGCTTAGTATAGTTTGTCATAGTACTTCCCTTTCTAAAGATGCCCGCATTAAGCCGACAATTGATGGATATTTTTTTTGTCCCAGTTTAGACTAACGCTGTCCCCTGGGGCGTATGGATTAGAGAAAAACTCTGCGTCCGATATTATAGCGGTCACCTCCTGGTCTCCCACAATTTTGGTTAATACCGAAACATGCGTACCTTGGTATTCTATAGCCGAAACGTTTGCCTGAACCATGCCCGCTTCGGGGGTAAGGATTTTAACTCCATCGGCTCGAATGGCAAATTCACCATCCGGCAAATTTATTACGTTATGCCCCCCCATAAACTTAGCAACAAACCGTGTCTTTGGAGAGTTAAATACCTCTCTTGCTGGCCCAGCTTGCTCTATGATTGCTTCATTCATGACGATTATGTCGTCAGCAAGCGCCAGCGCCTCGTCTTGACCATGCGTGACGTGAACAAAACTGATCCCCAGTTCATTTTGTAAGTTACGCAACTCTCCACGCATCCGAATGCGCAGAAATGGATCAAGTGCAGATAGTGGCTCATCCAACAACAGAACTTGTGGGCGGGTTATTAGTGCGCGCGCAAGTGCTACCCGCTGTTGTTGTCCGCCTGATAGCTGATCAGGCATGCGGTCGGAAAGGCTTGTGAGATCTACAAGTTCCAGCATCTCGTTTGCTTGCTTGCCGCGGGCCGAAGCATCCACACCTTTCATTTTGAGGCTAAATGCGACGTTGTCTGCAACACTCAAATGTGGAAACAATGCATAATTTTGAAACATCATCGCAGTCCCCCTCTTTGCGGGTGCTAGCGTTGAAATGTCACGCCCTGCCAAGTGTATCGACCCACCACTCACACTTTCGTGTCCCGCAATCATGCGAAGGGTTGAAGACTTTCCACAACCTGACGGTCCAAGAAGACACGTATAACTTCCTGGTTTAAAAGTATAGTTTATAGCATTAACAGCTACTATAGACCCGTACCGTTTAGTTACTGAAACTAATTCCAATTTTTCTGCTGTTGATTTCATTTGATCTCCAAATCTACAACCAATAGAAAATTGTTATCAATATTTGTCAACTTATTTGAAAATATTTGTTAAAAAAAATTTAATTGCCAATTCAATGACAAAAATTTGAACTATAAAATAAAAATCTGGCAGGTAATTAATCAACAATGAAAGATTTTCTGTGAACAAAAAAATTACACACTATACACAGACAAAATTCTTTTTTTGCAATTATACTCGGAGTCTTCGGGGATCTGCATTTTGACGGGTTGACGCCGTTGTTCGGACCGATTCAGGTACAACCATGATCGATGCCAACCTCTCATCCTCTGCAGAGCGCCTTGAACTCGAGGTGCGCGTTCGTAGCCAGCAGGAGGATCACGGCATTGCGCGACGCGCGAATGCAATCCTGTTGCTGGATAACGGCAAGTCCTGCCAGCTAATTGCGGAGTTTCTCTATCTTGATGACGATACCATTCGCGGTTGGTACAAGACCTACCGGGAGAGCGGTTGGGATGCGCTTACCCATGATGGCTGGAAGGGTGGGAAGTCTCGTGTGACGCCAGTCCAGGAAGCTGAGTTATGTACTTGGCTGGAAGGACGCTTCTGCCGCTCGACGGTTGAGATCAGGGCCGGCATCTCTGCTGAGTTTGGTCTTGAATATTTACATTCTGGCTGCATCTAACTGATTTCCCATCTGCGTTTTAAGTACCGCAAGCCAAAGGCCCTCCCACGGGCTTCATCTGCGTAGAAGGAGGCTACGTTTATCGCACTCTATGAACGTCTGATGACTGAATTCAGCGCTGATGAAGCCGTCTATTTCGCCTACGCTGTGCATCCGGAATATCAGACGAAGCCCACTTTTGGTTGGATTAAAACGGGTTTAAATCCGGGGTCCCGACTACGGCAGGCCGGGGTCGCGTAAATATCCATGGTGCGATCAACCTTGCGACCTTCGACGCACCCATTGTCGAGCCAACCACCGCAGACGGGATCAGCGCCGCGCAACTTCTTGCCAAGATTGAGGCCCCTAATCCCAAAAAGCGCATCATTCATGTCATCTGGGACAACGCAGCCTATCACAATGAGCCAGATGTCAGGGCTTTTCTTGCCAAACCGGACTGCCGCATCCACCTCATCCAGTTGCCGCCATATTGCCCACACCTAAATTCCATCGAACGATTATGGGCCGTGATGCACCAGAAGGTGACGCACAACCAATACTACCCCCCCCCAAAAAACAGTTCGCGAATGCGATCCGGAGGTTCTTTCGCTAAACCATCCCAAGTGAATGGAAGGTCTTCCGTGACCAGGTTTCAGACAATTTCCGCGTCATAACTCATGAAAGGTTCGAACTTTGGGGTAGGGTCGGTATGATAGCAATGAAAATATGATTGTTAAACGAATTTACAATGCGGCCATGGAGCAATAACTTGCTCCAAATACTAAGCTAAGCGAGGGGTGCCTCTGTAAAATATTCGGTGTTAGCAGAATGCATGTTCGGCGCAGGCTTTTGTTTCTCTCAAGTCAGAGAATCATAAAGCTACACGCTAATCGCGGTGCTTACGTAGCGTCTCCCAGTAAATTTGAGGCTAATGACGTCTTTGCTGCCCGACTGTTAATTGAGCCTCCAATAGTGGAATAACTGGCGCAAGTAATAACTGAGGAGAGTTTGGATTTTCTCAACGACCATATTTTGCTTGAAGATACTGCACGTAAATAAAATAAGCGTACTGAAATCATTCGTCTCTCTGCTGAGTTTCACATTAAGCTCGCCAAGACGACTGGAAACCAGGTTATCTTTAAAACAGTGTGAGAAATGGTAACGCACACTTCATTGATTGTAGGTCTATTTAGATCATACCAAAAAGTGAACTGTGCCGCAGATGAACACAGCATTATCCTAAACGCTATTCGGGCTCAAAATTCCGATAAAGCTAAAGAGCTTATAATATTGCACATGAAACATATTCAAAATGGTCTTGCTATGGAAGCGCAATACCAAACGCAGAATAATTTAACTGCAATTTTCGGTTAGAAATAATGCTACTCTTAGGATAATTACGACTTTTAGCAGATTACAGGCAACTCTGAGTGTTCGAATTAAAAAACTGCCACCACGCATTAATCAGTAGTATACATTTAAGAAGAAATAGTTTTCAATTTTTCCAAGGGAAAGAGGATTAAACTATGAAGGCAATTGGCGTCGACGTTGGTGGAACGTTTACTGATTTAATTTACTGCGACATGGAAACTGGAGACTTAGGCATACACAAGATCGCAACCACGCCAGGGAACCCATCCATTGGCGTGATTGAGGGAATAAAAACTTTGTGCCGCCAGAATGCAGTTATGGCGCAAGATATTGCCTATGTTTTTCATGGGACCACTATCGCGACTAATGCCGTCTTAGAAGCCAAGGGCGCTCGAACTGGCATGATCACAAATGATGGGTTCAGGGACATACTTCATATAGGACGTCATCAGCGTGTCGAGCATTATTCGATCATGCAGCAACTTCCTTGGCAAAGCCGCCCACTGATCAAACGCCGTTATCGAAAAACAGTTGGTGGGCGATTAATACCACCAACTGGTGAAGTGCTGTATGAACTAGATGAAAAAGGCGTCCGCCAAGCTGCTATAGAATTGCTTGCTGACGGCGTCGAATCCGTAGCAATTTGTTTTTTATTTTCCTACCTAAACCCTGAACATGAACTGCGGGCAAAAGAATTAGTCGAAGAAGTAATGCCTGAAGCCTACGTAACGACATCGTCTTTTATTTCACCACAATTTCGTGAATTTGAAAGATTTACAACAACCGCCCTAGCGACTTTTGTTGGACCTAAAGTCCGAACTTATATAGGTGGACTAAACACTGCCTTAACAGAGCTAGGTCTTGGTGGCGAGCTACGCATTATGGCATCCAATGGTGGAGTTGCCACCCCCCGGATGATATTAGAAAACCCTGCTCTTACGCTGATGTCTGGATTGGCTGCAGGGGTATTGGGTGGGAGTTGGATCGGCGAAAAATGTGCCCGAGCTAAATTAATCACGTTCGATATTGGTGGAACCTCAGCCGATATAGGGCTCTCAATAGATGGAAAATTTGTGGAAACAGATGCACGCTCCACATCCATAGCTGGGTTTCCATTATTGATGCCGATGCTCGACATTCATACGATAGGTGCCGGCGGGGGGTCTATAGCGTACGTAGATACTGGTGGTGCGTTCAGGGTTGGTCCCCAAAGTGCTGGTGCAGTTCCTGGACCTGCTGCTTATGGTAATGGCGGCACACACCCAACCGTTACAGATGCCAATCTGGTTCTAGGAAGGCTTGAGGCCAACGATTTTCTGGGCGGGGACATGGCTTTAGACACAAAAGCAGCGTTTAAAGTTATAGGTAAACTCGCAGATGAGCTGGGCCTCGACATATTGGAGACGGCAGAAGGCGTATTAACAATTTTGAATTCTAATATGGCTAATGCTATAAGATCACGGACGGTTCAAAAGGGAATAGACCCTCGCGATTTTGCACTTGTGGCCATGGGCGGTGCTGGTCCCTTGCACGGTGCCGAAGTGGCTAAGATGCTACAGGTGCCAGAGGTAATTGTTCCACTATATCCTGGCATTTCTTCGGCAATGGGATTGTTAACAGCAGACCTGAAATATGAAGCAATAAGGACCCAGTTTCAAATATCATCCTCACTTGATCTCGTTCGAATTGAAAATGATTTTAGTGCGATGGCAAGCGAGCTAACAGCTCGGTTTGCGGCTGATGGAGTGGATGTATCTGAGGTCTCGTTTCAACGCTCGGGCGATCTACGTTATGTCGGGCAGGGATATGAGTTAAAAGTTGCCATTAACGATGGACGCGCAAACCTTCTTGCTGTTGAACAGCTTTGGCGAGATTTTCATAAAATTCATGGAACTGAATATGGCCATACCTTCGAAGATAGCCCCATCGAGATTGTGAACATACGTTGCACAGCAGTGGGTAATTTACCCAAGCTCACAAGGCTTAATCCCAGCACTGAGGGCAGCTTTGAAGCGGCCCTGCAAAGCACGCGTGACTGCGTTTTTCGGAGTTCCTCTGGCTTAGAGAGCTTTAAAACAGACGTTTTCAAACGTGATCTTTTACCTATTGGACAGACATTTTTTGGGCCTGCCATTTTACTACAAAAAGATAGCACCACAGTCCTGCCCCCAGAAACATCTGCTTATGTGCACCCATCGGGAAGCGTAATAATTAAGTTGGAGGCTATGAGATGACACGCATTGATCCTGTGACCGCCGCTGTAATACAAGGCGGGTTGGAAAATATAGCCATAGAGATGGGACATAAGCTAATGAGAATGTCCTATTCCTCAATTATTCGTGAATCTGAAGATTTTGGCGCAGCTCTGACCGATGCAACGGGACGTCAAATGTGTGAATGCAAAATGTCTACGCCACTGCAGTCTGGTCCAATTCCTGGCTATGTACGTAACGTCTTAGAAGTGATGGCCGCACGACAAGATCCAATCCGCCCCGGTGACGTTATTATGCACAACGATCCTTACGGTGGTGCCAGCCACGGCCCTGATGTAGCCTTTTGTGTACCTATTTTTCTGCACCATGAGTTGATAGGATGGTCTGTAACGACAGCGCATCATCTAGATATAGGAGCCTTGTCACCAGGAAGCTGTGGTATTGTTGACGCGGTGGATACCTATGCCGAAGGCCTCCAGTTCAAGGCCATAAAGGTTTATGATCAAGGGCAAAAAATCCAGCCTGTATGGCATATTTTACGCGCCAATATACGTGCGCATGAACTAGTTGTCGGTGATATGGAGGCACAAATAGAATCTGCTCGCATCGGGTCTGCGCGTTTTCTGGAGTTGGTCTCAATAAATGGCATAGGCACCATCATGGCAGCTTTTGAAGATCTAATGGATTACTCAGAACGCCTGATGCGGAATGCTATTAGTGCTTTGCCTGATGGAGACTACAGTGCAAAAACCTATCTTGACGGATTTTTGGATGATCCGGATTTCTCCAGAAAAAACCTTCCTATCGTCGTGACATTAAAAGTGCGGGGAGATGGTCTGACGGTCGATCTCACGGGAACCGCACCTCAGATTCCTGATAAACCCATCAATATGCCACTTGTCGGAACTGTTGACTGTGCGGTCTGGCTGACAATCAGATCCATTCTTTTGGACACTGTCACATATGGCTCTATTCCCCAGAATTCGGGCCTTACCAGGCCAATCAAAATTATAGCTCCAAAGGGATGTCTGGCAAATCCCATTTTTCCAGCGCCAGTGATCGCTCGTTTTTGCTCTGGAAACCAATTGGCGGACACCGTTATGAAAGCCTTCGCGCAAGTGGTTCCTCGCCAGGTATCGGCTGGTATAGGAAACTTAAGAGTTGTAGCAATTTCCGGTTTGAATGAAGGTAAACATTGGGTGCATATGGAAATCATGGAGGGCAGTTATGGTGGACGTTTCGGCATTGACGGAATAGACGCGGTTGACACACTTTATGCCAATACACGCAATAATCCTATTGAAGATATCGAATCCCATATCCCAATAAGGGTAGATCGGTATGAACTGCGAGAAGATGCTATTGCTCCGGGACAATGGCGCGGCGGGATTGGTGCTATCCGTGAGTTTACATTTTTAGACAACGCAGCGTTTTCATTGGAGGGAGACGGGCACGCGTTTGAGCCTTGGGGTTTTGATGGCGGGCATGATGGGCATGTAGCAACATTAACACTTGTAAAAAAGGATTTAACGGAGCATCCGCTTCCATCAAAAGTGCCTTACTTTAAAGTGCGGGCCGGCGATAAACTAATCTCAAGCGGGCCGTGCGGGGGGGGGTATGGAAATCCAGAGCTACGCGACCACACATCCATTTCCAATGATATTGCAGATGATTTGATCGGTGAAGATAAAGCCCACAGAGATTATGGATGGTGCGCTGCGCCCTGAATCATCATAAGGATTCAGCCTACGATTTTAAGTATCAATTTACCTGCTGTTTTTCTTGACTCAAGAGCGGACAGCATGTCGCTCACATTTTCTAATGAATAAATGCCCTCAATAGGGACTTTGACAGCATCTGTGGAAATGGCGTTAAGAACCGCTTTAACACTTATTTGCCAGTTTTCTGATGAATAATCTAGATGTCCTAAATGCATCCTTGTGAACGTCAGAGATTTTTCCACCAGGCGCTGCCAGAGAGTTTCGTATGGCTTGCCTTCAGCTTCACCATAACTTACCACGTGGCCTAACGGGCGAATTGCTTCAAAGCTTCGGTCAAGTATCGAAGCGCCCGTTGAATCTATAACTTTGTCAACGCCCACCCCACGAGTGAACTCCAGGGCGCGCTGAACAAAGTTTTCTTCCGAACGATTTATAACTAAATCGGCTCCATAAGAAATTGCGCGTATTTCTTTGCCTGGCGTGCCAATCGTGCCAATAACTTTTGCGCCCGCCAATTTCGCAAACTGCGTAAGCGCCAGACCGACACCGCCGCCAATCGCGTGGATCAACAACGTGTCTCCTGGTTTAGTTGTACTGACTGTATGTAAAAGGCTCCAAGCAGTCATGAATTGAACATAAAAAGCCGCAGCGGTTTGAAAGTCCATATTTTGCGGCAAAACGATAATGCGCTCCTGCGGAACCACGCAATACTCGGCGAAGGCGCCCGCATCTTCACTAAAAGCGGCGACTCTTGCTCCAGACTTTAGTCTTTTTACATTTTTTCCTACAGAAACAATAGTGCCAGCCAATTCCAAACCTGCTACCAATGGATAGCCCTTTGGATGGGGATAGATCCCCTTTTGCATCATTAAATCTGCATAATTAAGACCTGCATAGGCGACCTGCACGCACACGTCATCCGGTCTAACATCTGGCACCGGTATGTTTCCGATAAAAGTCGACATTGAAGCCTCGTAGGGCGCATCAAAAATTACAGCTCGCATAGGTTCTATTCCTAAATAAAAAATTATACTAAAGCCATTTTAGTAAGTCCAGTCCAAACACATTTAAAGGCGACGCTGTCATTAGCCTGACAAACCCTACGGGGTTTATTCCTGATGATTGAGGGTTTATGTCCAATCAAATGATCGCAAGAAGTGCATCGTCATGGTAATCCTTCCCCTTTGAATTGGTCCCCCCAGTAATTAGTAAACAGAGGATTAAATATGGGAATCAGGCGACACAAACCTGAAAAGATTGTAACGAAAAGACACCCAAAGCGCGGGACTTGCATCACAGCATGCGCTCTGCATAATACAATCAAACAGATGCCAAACTTTTGCTTACATTAAATCACCTTTGGTGCTAAAAAATTTAATGATGGACCGGCACATTTCACGTAACGAAATCTCCATTTAACCAAATAAGGAACATTAAAATGACGGCACTCCAGATTACAGCTGGCCGCTATAGCTTCGACGCCCGCCTCGAAAGGGAACTAGCCCCAAGAACGTGCGCCGCCTTTGAAGCGACCATGCCATTCTTAGGGCAGATTGTCCATGTGCGCTGGTCTGGTGAAGGCGTTTGGATTCCACTCGGAGATCGTGACTTCGGTGTTGGCTATGAAAATCATACTAGCCATCCTGCTCCTGGCCAGATCATCCTCTATCCTGGTGGCATCAGTGAGACAGAAATTCTCATCGCATATGGCGGCGTTGATTTCTCGTCAAAAATGGGTCAACTCGCCGGGAACCATTTTATCACCCTGACTTCGGACTTGGATGACCTTATGCTGCTGGGCAATCTAGTGCTCTGGGAGGGCGCGCAGGATATCGCCTTTGCCTACGCTTAATTTATAGGGCACTGCGTAGCCGATCCCACTTAAATGCTGCTAATTTATTTTGTTAAACTGTCAGGATTAGCGGCCATTACCCTCTCAATTGAAGCCGTTGGACGGATTTGCCAAGGACGACATCGACGCCTTCATGCTGACGTCGCATTTTCAGTTCTCAAAGACAAAGCTGACTTCTCTGTCTACCGCTGTCAAACTAATTAGAACATGAATCACATTGCTGGCATAGCCTAAATCTATGCGCTCAATAATTGACGCCACTCGGCGAGAGCAGCGGCACGGTTTAGCTTGAAATTGGTGTGTGAGTAGAGATGGCGTTCCTGCAGCCCCACACGCTCAACCTAACCCCACACCCAGCCCCTGTTGCGCCCTTAGCGGACTAGATAGGTGGTTGAGAGGGGTGAATGGGGGCTGGGTTCAGTACGTCAACTTAAACACGCCTTTCGCTCAAATTT
>TARA_B110000090_G_scaffold69110_1_pt1 | contig 18111 bp, 17 predicted proteins | sample TARA_B110000090 | Tara Oceans TARA_B110000090 (sample SAMEA4397239) | marine metagenome | biome: Polar Biome; feature: [SRF] surface water layer (ENVO:00010504); material: water (ENVO:00002006), including particulate matter (ENVO:01000060) such as... | depth 5 m
TCCAATACACGTCCAATACACGCCCAACACAGCACTGATACTTCCCATTTACCATCACAGGCGTCAAGGTCTACGAAACCGTCAACGACGGCGCGGTTGAGATTGACCTTTCCGTGTTTTGGTACGGCGACCCCGACGTGGTGTTGGGCGTGAAAGCGGCGCAGGATACGCTCTCCGTGCCGGTTTCGTTAACCGAGTTTCAGTGTTCCTTCACCCTGCGTTTGATTTTCGCGCCGTTGATCGGAACGTTTCCCTGTTTCGGCGCCCTAACCATCGCGTTGGTGGAACCCCCAGAGCTGGATTTTGACCTAAGAGTCGTGGGGGGGGACGTTACCCTGGTACCGGGTCTAAAGGAAAGCCTGAGAACCTACATCAAAGCCCTCATCGCGTCCTGGATGGTCTGGCCCCGGTGCATCACGGTTGCGATTCCCGGGACGGGGTACGTGTTGCCCGTGGTCGAGGATGAGTCCACCGAAAAGCTTCCAATAACCGGGCTGTTGCACGTACAGGTAATCGGTCACGATAGCGACCACGACGACGCCGAGTATTTTGGCGAAGTAGGCCTGGCGGTTACGCGCGGCGGCGGGTTACAAAACGATTTGAGACAAAGTAGCCGACGGAAAAACTCGGACGCCGAGGTTCGGGTCGGGACGGCCACGGAGCGCGGCGTTTTAAAAAACGCGGCCCGCGAAATAACCCTTCCGGTGTCCGACCCGACGACGCAGCTTCTAGTGGTGAAGTGGTACGTCAAAGGGGTTGCGCTTGATGAAAAAGCGTCGGATCAATCCTCGGGTAAACCTCAGGACGATTCTTTTAAAAACGTCGCCGCGCGAACCGAACGCTTGACCGGCGAAGCGTCGATTCTTCTGGATGACTTGATGCGGCAAGCCCCTGCTGGGGCGAGGGAAGGCGCTGTTGGCGAGGTTTACGGAAACACGGCGTCCGCGACAAGTGTGGCAGCAGGTCAGTGGGGCCCACTTCCCGTTTCCGTGGAACTGGAACCGCCGGTCGGGGCGGATATTCGGTTCGTGACCGACGGTACCCGCGGCGGCGCGCGCGAAGCGGTGCTGAAAGCGGCGAAGGTGCGGCCGGACGGGTTTAGGGTTTAGGGCTTTCACAAATCCAGGACACTGCTTACGGCCCCTGTTTCAGTGCACGGCCGTCATTAACCGGAAGCGCACCACGTACAGCACAAACGCACTGTTACCGTCCGCGTTTTATGGAGTACAGGTTGAAAGCCACACCATGGGCGGAACTACCCAATCCCTGATACACGTCACGAAGTACACCCGCACTCGCCGACTCGTTCCCTGACCTTTTTCTTTCCCAACCAGAACGTGGGTGGTTTCTTCGGGAAAACCACCTCCGGGGTTGTCGCCGGGTACAGGGCGGCGAGAAACGACGGCCTTCGCGCCGGTCCGATTCGCGACGCGGTGGTTACCGGGTGGCGAGACAAGGCGGAGAGGGACCGGGAAAACGACCGACTCGGCCGGGACCGGGATTCGAACGATATGCGCGCCGCGATGGACCGAGCGAAGCGCAGCGGCTTTATCGACCCGGAGGTAATCGAAAAGTCGCAAGAAACAGCAAATCTTCGCATCGACCAAGGCGCGCGGGTGGTGCGCTTGCGAGTGCGGTACCAGCCATTGGACGGTGACGTGTTGACTACACGCGTAAACGCGAAGAACGGGGGGGAGGGTGCGGGTGTGAAAGTGGTTCAGGAGACACGAGCGGAGTTTGGGACGAAGCGCGGAAACAAAAGTTTGAACGCGTTCCAGAAAACGGAATACGACGAAGCGTTTGACGCGTTGCAGAGCACTTTGGGCACCAACACGGTGAGAAGCGCGAATACGGTGTTCACGAATACTGCGAAGACTGACGCGAAGCTTTCCAATCTCGTCGCGGCGGCGAAATCGGCCCGCGTAGCGATTGAGCACGCGAAAAGAAATCGTTCTCAAAACGGTAACGACGACACGGACCTTTCCCACGCCTTGGCCAACGCCGAGGCGCTCGTGGCGAAAGCCTCGTTAGCGGTGGAGGCGTCGAAGCTGAAGCAAGACACGGATTTGGAGTTGATGAAACTCAAGGAAAAGGTGGCGGCGAAACGCGAAAGTATGGACGAGGACGAGGCGAGTACCATGGAAAAGTAAGTCACCGAGTTCATTTGTACCCTTAAAACACGGAACTCACTCATCGTCATTCCCACGCGGGGATTTGAACAGCTCGCGTAACCCCCCGAAGCGCTCCCCGAAGCGCGCGCGAGGCGTGGAGGACGGGGCGTCGGAACGCGGCGTCGCGGCGGTTCGCGCCAGGTCGATTGCCGGAGATTCGAAACGAGACGTCTCACCGCGTACGCCGCCTCTCCGAGACCCGCTTCCCGACCCTTTTTCCTCCGAAAGCAGCAAAATGGAACTCCACACTGTGCGTTCCAACTGCCTGACTTCATCCCTCGCGATGGCCCGCGTCGCGTTTTCCGCGCGCGCCGCGGACGCCGACGCGCTCGTGGCCGTTTCGTGAAATTCTTTCTGCAATAAATCGAAAGCCGTGTGCAGCGCGTTCACCTTTTGCAAACTCGCATCCGCCAACCGTTCCGCGCGTTGCGCGTAGGATTGATCGGAGTTAGCTCTTCGCAACGCGGACTCCGCTAAAGTGGAGGCTCGTTTTGAGGCTTGGTGTATTTCCGCGAGAGTTTCGGAGGAGTGTTGGTTCTTGTCGCCCTCCGTCTCCAGCTCTGTCAACCGTGCTTCGAAGGATTTCAGCACCGCAACGATTTCGCGTTCAACCGCTTGTTTCATCGCCGCGAAACGAGCGTCGCACGCGATGAAACGAGTGTCGTGTTCCATGAAACGAGTGTCGTTTGTGACGAGACGAGCGGAAATGCGGTCCTCAACTTCCTTGAGTTTTCCGGACACGCTTTCCGTCGCGAAATCGGTCACGGCTTCAAACCGCTTGTCCAGATCTTCTTCTTTGGTAAGATTTTCCAAACCGAGTTTGGTTTTCTCCGCCGCAAATTCGCGTTTAGTAACGAAAAGAGCGTTCGCCTTGGTGTCAAACTCCGTGAACCTCTCCTCACTGCGCTTCTCGGAAGTCTTTCCTGAACTTTCAAACCATTCAACCCGTTTTGTGAGCTCAGCGAGTTTCTTCACCAGTCCTTTGTCCAGTACAGCCGCACTCGACTCCTTTTCCGTTGCAGCGCGGGACAGATTTGTGTCAACCCGCAAACCCAACTCAACAACCGTCCCGCTCAGCTCGTCCAGCTTTTCAACCGAGATCTTACTAGACTCCACCGCCGCGAATGCGACGTGCTCGGTGCTTTGCACCAGGGCTTTCAGGGCGTCGATGTCGTCATTGAATTTTTTCATATCGCAAGATTCTTCAGACTGTTTGTTTAACGTCTTAACGCTTTCGTGCTTCGCCGCCGCCGCCGCAGCGCTAAACGCAACCTCGGCGACCTCCTCCAGTCGCGCGCGCAACACGTCAACGGCTTGTGCTTTTGAAATGTTCGCCGCAGGACCTGCGTATGGTGTGGCTGTTTCATCGGCCGTTTCATTAGCCGTTTTATCATCAACAACTTGCCGTTTCAGGGAATCAAACGCAGCTCTCAACGCACTACTTTCTTTCCACGCCGCAGCCGCGTCCGCTCGCGCGGCTTCGGTTTCTTCCTTCTTGGCGGTCGCCAACGTTTCCGCCGCCGATACCCGCAGTTCGAGTCGCCGCAACGACTCCTGGACCCTCGGCACCACCTTCTCCGCAACAATTTTCATGACGCAGCCCGCCAGACCGTCTATTTGGGAGGCGTTTATCGGGTGGTGTTGTACAAGGTTTCCTGTGGGAGACGACTCCGAGCTGCGCATTCGAGCCGTCTCCATCGCCGCGACATCCTTGGACTTTTCATTCTCCTTCTCCATCTCAATCTCCTTCGACGCATTCGCCGCCGCCATCGCTGCTTCGAACGTCCCTGCGTCGGTTTGCATTTTTTTACCGTCCGTTCCATCAGATGAAGTGGCACGCATTGAAACCATCGCCTTTTCTACTTCCTTACGAACCAGCTCATCAATCGTGTCTTTCGTTTGCGCGCTCGCGACGTCTTGAAACGTGGCGAGCGCCTCGCCGAGCTTCGCCTCTAAACGCGCGTCGAACGAATCCAACCTTCTTCGCGTCTCATCCAGTTCCGACCTCAACGACGCCACGAGAAGCTCCACGTCCACGTCGTTTGACGTCGGTCGTGTAGTCGTCAGTGGCGTCCCAACCGGCGTCCGCGGTGGGTTCGGAGGTGTGTACGACGACGGCCCACCGGTACTCGGTCCGGTCCCGGTCTGGTTTCGTTTTCCGTTTTCGGTCGGTGTAGTAGAAGTGCTGCCTCGAGATTCCGCGACCTGTTTCTCCGCCTCGCGTCTCGCGGTGGCCCTCATTTCGTCATCCGCCTTTTGAACCCTGTCTGCCACGCCTTTCTTGATGCGGTTCAACGCCTCCATGCTGCCCGCGTGGTGTGTGCGGGGCGCGCCGCGGGACTGAAGAGCCGCAGGGATGGAGAACTCAGAAATGAAAGCGCGACAAGTAGAATATTTTTTCTGCGATTTTTGTGCACCGACAAAATGAGCGATTTTCGTCGTACGCAAGGCCCTTCGATACGTACACAACCCATGCTACCCAACAACACACTTCTCCGACAAGACTCACAACGCGTTCATAGTGGCCACGACTCCCGCGATCGCGGCGCCTCCCAACACCACCGGTACGACGTAGTTCAAAATCGGCGTGGCTTCGTCTTTGTCCCCCACGAATCCTGGCACGATGGAAAAAAAAGGGTCAGTCTCTCGGGCCGTGTGTATGAAGGACTGGAAAGGGCATAGGGGTGTGACTGTACTCCATGCAGCGCAAGTGGGTAATGCACAGTAAATGTAGGACTTTCCGACTGTACTACATACAGCAGCCGCACTACATCAGGGGCAGTAAACAGGGAGGCGGAACGCGGTAAATGGGAAAAACGAACCTTCGTTGTCGATGGCCCGCAAGTTCAACGGGTTCCCCTCCGCGTCTTCAAAGTTGTTCGCCTCCAGTTCCATCACCACCGTCCTTACCGGGTCGTCCAAGTTGATTTCCGTGATATCACCCGCGACTGTACCGAGGCCCATGCTTATGAGTTGTTTCAGCCCGGTGAAGTCGATGCCGGTCTCGGGGACGACATCGCCGTTTTCATCAAGCACCGGTTCCTTCACCTCTGGCTTGGCTTTCTTCCAGCTCCCGAACGCGTGAAGGCGCGTCGTGCTGGGGGGCCGGGTGCCAGGCGTTTTGCGAAGCGACACGCGCGTCTTCGGGGTCACGCGGGCGGTGATAAGTGCCGAACACGAAACGGCGAACATGGTACCACGCGGTGCGACACCGAGAGTGTGGCGGGGTGCAAACGGACGAAAGATATGGGAGATGCACGACAGGGTGGCACTGGGCGAGGGAACTTCTTTTGTGACGATTTATGAAAATGGAAACAAAACTGCATACGGCATGCATCGCACGGCTCATCGCTGGGAGCTGTGCGAGATCTGAGGGTTCGTCGAAATACTCTGATCTAAGAATGTGAGTGAGAGCGAGGCCATCCCGGAGGCCTTCCCGACCACCTCGTCGTCACCCATGTCCTCAGATCAGAGTATTTCGAGAAAACCAACAGATCTCGCACGCACGGCTCCCAGCGGTGAGCCGTGCGAATGGTTCCAACATTCGCGTCTGTCGTCCCTTGACCCTAAACTCACGCCTTGACCGTTTTCGGCCACTCCTTGTTGACCCACTGTTTGAACGTTGCGCAGGCCCCGAGGTACCCGTTGGGTTCGTCAGCAGAGTCCGCGATGGTCACGTCGCCGTGCACGAACAGCGCGCGCATGCCGAGGTCGATTGCGTTTTTGTTTTGTTTCGCCTCCACCGCTTTGTCGTACTCAACCTTCTCGTCAGTCAACAACTCCTCAACCCCCTTTCCAAGAGACCCGACCCAGGCGTCGTGGGAAAGGGGCTTCCCTGTTAAGTTTTGCACCATCTTTAAAAACCCAGGCTCGCCTGAACCCTCTTTCCAGTACGACTCCAAAAGTTCGGGACCGATTTTCTCGTTGTCCACGATGACGCCGTCGTACTTGTGTAAAAAATACTCGCGTGTCTGGTGCACCGCCATCTGTTTTGGTTTCAAGAAAAGGGTCAGTCGGTCATGATGTGTGTTACGTAAACAGTCAGGGAGTCTTATATGAGCAGAGGTAATAACCGTCCCTTCGCAGGACGAGTATATCGCGATGTATGGACAACAATCACCAGCTGAGAGATAAAACAGTGTGTCCCCGGATTTGGGAAACGCGCAAGGCCGTACCTCCGCGAACACGTAGCCGTGGTAGTAGCACGACGATTCGTCGCTCGTGATGTGCGGCACCGAAAGAAGCGGCCGCGCGCCGAGGCCGCCTTGGATTTTTATCTCGATCTCGTCCGCGACTTTCTGGATGTTCTCCGCGGTGAGCTCCTTCTCGTCCATCTCGTAAAGCGCCTTTTCGAAGTAAGGCACCGCGAGCATGCCTCGTAGCTGGAACACGGAGTACGGGTGCTTTTCCACGATGCTTCTTTGTAAAAGCTCCCAAGGGACCGGGACGTTGGACCTGTCTCGCGCGTATCGTCCCAGCCAAGCCGCGTCGCCGCAAAGCGAGTCCAAGAACATGCTTTGAGTTTCCGCCAGGGACACCGAAAACGGCGCCCGTTCTTGTGAAAAAAGCGGGCTTCCCATTTGGATGTTCGCGAAGTGCGCGGCGTGCCCGCCTGAGATATGTAAAACAAAGTGTCAGTCTTGAGTCTGGAGTATGGATGTACTGTATGGGCAGACAGTCTACGTGTGATGTATGTAGTATCTCCATTTAATGACTAGTCTAGTGTAGTCAAAGACGGGCTTGAAACAGGGAGGCGGGATTTGAGACCGGTAAAAACACGTACCTTCGTGCATCAGCGTGGTGAGCGCGGTGTTGCCGCTTCCGATTTCGTCAGGCGTGGCGAGCGAGGTGAAGTTCGCCCGGGACGGGTTCCAGGTGCCGTCCTGTGAAACGTGCGGCGCCACGGGCCAGTGGCAGAACCCGTTCGGGTACTTCCCCACGCGGTCGCAAAGGTCGAGGCGCTGTTGTAGTTACGAAGAAAGTGTCAGTCTTGAGTCTCGAGTATGGGTGTACTGTATGGGCAAACAGTCTATACGTGAGTGAGTAATTACGGGCGGACAATCCGCGGAGGTAATGCCCCCTTCGCAGGCAAAATACGGGCAAACAGGGTGTCCTCGGATTTGGGAAACGCGCAGCCAGCCGTACCATGGTGGTGCCTTTGTAGGAAATGCCCATCGCGCTGAAGCTGCGGCCCCAGACCTCTGGGGCGTTTTCGAACGGGAAGTACGGGTCCGTGAGTTTCGTGAGCTCTCCGGAAAGGGCGTAGGAAAGGTTCCAGGGTTTCAGGGAATCGGCGCCCTTTTCTTGCTCCAGTTTTGTAAGCGCCGCGTCCAATAACGGCTTCGTCGCGGTCTCCAGCCCGTCTAACATCTCGAAACACGTTTTCTTGCTAAACCCCTCCGCCTGGGTTACTTTCATGTCGTAGAAATCCACGAAACCGAGGGTTCGCGCGAACCGGTTGCGTTCGGCGATTATTTCGGGGAACCCGTTGGCTAACAAAAAAGGCCCAACCTGCCTCGTCGCTTCCCAGCAGGACTTTCGTACCGATTCCGATGGCGACGACCGGATCTTGGTGCGCAACACCGTGGGCGTAGCGTCCGTCACAGCGCCGTCGCTTTCGGTGTACTGTTGTTGTTTCCAGAAACGTGTCAGTATTGTGTTGGGCGTGTATTGGACGATGTATGGACAAACAATCAGGGTAATCGGTCTGAACAGTCACCAGCGTTAGAGATAAAACAGGGAGGCTTTTGATTTGGGAAACGCCCAAACACGTACCGTAAGCGCCAGCTTGTTCCGGCTCGAGTTCATCGCGTTTTCCTTACCCACGGCGGACTCGCGCACCGCCTTGGCGTCGGCGGACTCCACGATGTAGCACAGCAGGGTCTTTTCGAATTGCGCCAGGATTGTTTTTTGGGGTTTGGTTACCGAATCGTCAGCAAGCAGGGTTCGGGTCGTCGCCAACGCGGTCTGGTTCCCTAGAAACTGCTCCAGTTCGTTGAAGCTCTTGGTGAGCGCATCCGTGGAGTTGCCCTGCAGGTTCATCTTGGTGGACCAGAAGTGGTTCTCGTACGCCTCGTGGATGCGGGCGTAATCCGTGTTGAATTGTTCGATGAACTCCGTCGCGGACGCGGCGGTGGGTGATTGAGCCATCTCAGCGGTGGCGCGTGGGGTGGTGGTTAACGGACGACCCTGGGAAGAGCCGAGATTGAGCGTGAAGGATCTGGCGGAAGGCCCTGAGATCTGTTTGGACGTGCGAAACACGCGGGACACACGCCTCGCGGTGGTGGGTCGGCAAACGGCACGGAGTGCGTTTCGGGGAATCAGGGACGCGGCAGAGACCACGCGAAGCGCGTTCATGTAGTTTTGACGAAGCGCAACGGTGCGCGACGATGAGTGTCTTGGGAGGAACACGGACGACTAGAAGACACGTCATTGTAACTGTGGGCAAAAACAAAAAAACGGAAAAAAATCAAATCCGGTCGATCTCAAAACAAGTGTGCCTACCTTCCCGCGTCATCACTGTGCCACCGCGCTGCTGCGATGCCGCCCAAGCCGTCCCCTTCGGGTTCGGGGAAGCGCCGCGCGTCGGATGCCGCGGGCGGGCCGCAACAAACCGACCTGAGAGACGCGTTCGGGGTGTCGCCGAAACTGAAACGCAAAGGATTGCTCGCCGCGGAAGCACCGCTGGAGGTGCAAGTCACCCCAAGGCAGTACGACGCGTTCACGGTGAAGTTCCTGGAAACCGAAGGCACCGCACGCGGGTTCAGCGCCGCGGACAAGGAAGAAGACGCGAGACGATCAGGTACGGAACGGAAGAGGGTTTGGGGGGGGGGAACACATTTGGACCGTGGGGCAAACAGGCATTCCCATCCACCGCACGCGCTTTTTTAAATCTGGTGGGGCCTCTCCCGTTTGGGATACGCAGACGCAGACGCGCATGTACCGGTCCCAAGTCATACCCCATCGCTGACATCTTCCCTCCACCACTGTCGCACTACCCCGCCTAACCCTGAACCCTAAACCCTAAACCCCCACCCCGGGAAACAGAAACCGAGTTCGTCGCCGCGTTCGACGTGTTGCTGCGAAACCACAGGGAGTTCGTGCCTCCGCAACATTTTTTCGAGCGCCTGACGCACGCGCTGCTGCGGCGGCGCGATTGCGTGAAGTCAGCGGTGAAGGACGACGACGACGGCGACGACGCAACCGCAGAGCCGGCGAAGAAAAAGACGGAAGCGGCGAAGAAACAGGAAGCGTCGCTCGTGGCGAGGGAAGATGACCGACTGTTAAGAAGCACCATCGAAATCTTCCGCAAAGTCAACGAACACCACCCGTGTTGCTTCGCCGCGAGGTTTCCGTGTGCCCTTCCAAAAACAACCGGTCAGGAGTCACTTAAACATTGGGAGGAAAACGCAACAAACGGCGAAGCCCACGTCCGCGTTGGTACGAGGACCTGGACGCCGCTGGACAGCGACCGGCGGGCGGGGTCGATTCGGGACCAGGTCGTGGACCACGCGGATATCGACCTGACAACGGGGGCGTTTACCCGAGGCGCGCGCGCGGACTGGGCCCGGTTCCACGCCATGGTAAGGGCGATGCGGGGTGACCTCGAACCAATGGAGGCGTTGATTGCGCCTCACGATGGAGGCAGCCATGGAAATAACGGCGATGGGAAAACGACAATCAACACGCGCACGGCTTCGAGAAGCGCCAGAGCGAACGCGCGGAACGCGTACGCGGACGCCGACTTTAACCTGGACAAAGACAAAGACAAAGACGCCGATGCGGACTTGGATGACAACGCGTACGATTCGGACATCGAAGAGACGCCTTTGGGGGTTTCCCTTTTGTGGACGCACGCGGTGGACGTGCTTGTCCAAGACGCCAACGCCCGGATCGAGGTTTTCGAGTCGAGGGTTTCGGAAAGAGCTGAGGAACTTGCCGCGATCGCCGCGTCGGCGTCTGTCGCGACGCCCACCGCGAAGAAACCCGAAACAGAATCAACCGGCCGGGCGCCCGACGACTCCCCGGTTCCCGATTCACAACCAACGCCCGTTGCCGGGGACGGGGATGACGGGAACAGCGCGTCCGACAAAAACGGCACTTGGGCGGTTGACGTGCTTCGCAACGCGCTGCTTTTCAGGTACGGCCTTGGGCTTTCCCAAATCCAGGCACGCTGTTTGATGCCCCTGACTGACTGTTTACGGAGTGCACTACTGGTAACAGTACCAGCACTCGTGGCTGTTACAAATACATCACGAGTGCACTGTTTTACCGAAGCTGGTGACTGTTTGTCCATACATCACGATATACAGTACACCCGTAGACTCAAGACTGACCCTTTTCTTGTACAAAAACAGACTCGTGGCGAACCACGCGCCGTCCGACTCGGACCGGACGCGGCTTTTCACAGGTACGTATTGGGCCTTTCCCAAATCCAGACACACTGTTTGCCCATGCAAGACTGACACTTTTTTTTTACAATCACAGACTTGCTGGAACTCGCCGGAGTCGCCGCGAAGGTTTGCTCGTCGAGGACGGAGCAGTTCGAGTACGCGGATGGCGGTTCCGACCCTGAATTCACGCAAGGCTCGCAGCCGCGAGCTTCTCAAAAAGGCTCGCAGCCTAGCGCTTCTCAACGAGGCGTAGGGTCCACGAAAGCAGAGGGAAAGAAGGTCGCGAACCGCGTTGGCAGGGTTACCTCTGGCGGCGAGGTTTCCGACATTTCCCCTGGCCGCGAAGACGCTTCACCAACAAGCATCGGACAAAGCGCCAACGCCTTGTTACACGCGTTTGATTCGTTGCTTTCGTGCGCGCAAAGTCACGGCGCGACGCGGAACGACAGGGCGTTTGAAAAACTAAGAGCGCAACTCGACGACTCAGTGGTGCGGTATTTCCGTTCCGATCGCAAGTGTTTACGGAAACCGACTACGAAGAAGAAATTCCTGGAACAACTATCTTTCGGCAACGCGGGCCAGGATGAAACAAGAGGCTTACGCATCGTTCGAGGCGCGTTGCGAGAAAAAGGTAAGTATTTGGTCTTTCCCAAATCCCTGACTGTTTGCCCATACACGACTGACACTTTTTTTTTACGGAAAAAGTCACGTCACGCCGAGCCCCCGGAATCATGCGGCCCGGTTTGGGCGTCACGCGAAACGCGGGCGGCGCGTGCGACGTGTTCAAGGTTCGTAATGTATTTCCCAAATCCCAACACTGTTTTCCCGTACAAGGACTGACCTTTTTCCTTCACAATACCAAGTACGTCGCCGACGACGCGAGGGACGCGGTGAAATCCATGGAGTTCGACGACAGCTCGGTGAAACGGCACGAAGCGTGCGCGATCACGGCGCACTTCCTCGCCGCGGCGGCGAAAGCGGCGGTGCGGATGTGCGGCGCGGACGGCCCGGTGATCGGGGACGTTTCGAAACAGTTCAAGCAAGCGGCTGATGCGTTCGCGCTTGAGGCGTCGCAGAATCACGCCCTGACCTCGGCGGCGGCGGCGGCGGTGGATTGCGCGAGCGGAATACTTACAATGCCGTGACGAGTGACTGATGTGTGATAGTTGTTTTGAGACATCGGGTAACGTTTGTGTCGAAAATATCGTAAGATGTTCCGCAGGTCCTCTTCTCATGCGCGCACCTCTCGTCCTCCGGATTCACGTCTTGTTGGATAAAAAGCTTGCTTACCCCCTCCCTTTGGATACAACTCCTGACTGACGTGGCTGATAAAGGCTCAGATCTAGTCGACTTCCTTAGCTCATTGTTGAAGAAAAAAAAAAGTGTTTTCAGTGTATGGTAGTCTCAGATGTCTTACACCGGCCTCGTATCTTCCGCACGCCTCTCTCGTCTTCCTCTTTGGATATGCTGTTTTTTGGATTTATAGAGCTCCGTCCTAGAGTTATCCCACTAGGCCTTCTTCGCCTTTTTCGCCTTGGCCCCAGAGACGTGTTTCTGCCAGTAAAAGTGCCCGAACAGCCCTAAAAGCGATATCATGTACACGAACAGGATGTGGCTGATGAATTTCGGGTAGGGCGAGTACAGGGAGGTGTACACGCTTTGCACCAGGTTCAAGGCGAACTGGCCCATTTGCATTTGCGTGAGGTACCGGCCCCACCACAGGTATTTCTTTCGCTTCTTCTCATCCTTACCAATAAGCACCGCCATTAGGTAATACGTGTACATGCACACGTGCACCCAGCTGTTTAAGGCGGCGCTGAAATACGCATCCCCCCCAGGGGCCCGGTGCACGATCATCCACCACATGAACGAAATCGTGGCGTGGTGGTACACGTGAAGAAATGTTACTTGCTTCAGGTTGTTTTTCAGGAGCATGATGAAGGTATCGAGAAACTCGTAAATTTTGGAAACGTAAAACACCCAGACGTAGTGCGCCATTTGCGTTTCTTCGGTTCGGTACGCGTTGCCCCACAAGGAGTAGTTGTTTTTGTACGCCTCCAGTAGGCACCCGCCGCACATATACAGTGATAGGGACACCAAAAAAACGTTGTGGAAAATGACCAGGCATCGAATCCAGAGGGGGTCTTTTTTCGTCGCGTCCTTTGGCACGGATTTCAGAAAATGGCAGCTCACGAACACGATTGCCAGGTAAAGCGCCAAGCTGGTCAGCAAAAGCGTGGGGCTTTCCACCCCTGTCCAGTCCTTCGTAACGGGGCTGATCGGGTGGATGTCCCAGTTTATGGCCTGGGTAATGCGCGGTTAGAGTGGGGTCCAGGGCCAGGGGTGTTCCAGGTCAATACTCGTGTGGGGGATGGGTCGGGAGGGACGTACCCGGTTTGGGGTTCGTACGCCGAGCGGTTTGGATCGATCGAATCAAACGAGCGGAGTGATGGGTGAATTTCGGAGACCCCGTTGGATCCGTTGTGTCGTCCCCAAGCACGCACCTTGAGCACCGAGAACGTGGTGGTGGCCACTTTCTTGTCCCACACGTGCCATGCATTCGCGATGGCTTCCATGGTGGCGTTGTCTCAGGTGAGGCGCGCGACGTGGGGTGCAGCAAGGGAGGCGCTCGACGGGAGAGTTTACTACTCGAACGCAGCCGACCTAACTGTAAATACGGAATCTCTGGTCCAGAATGCTTCGACTAAATGCGGGCTCCTTGCCGGTTCCGACCGCGAATTTCGCGGGTCAACCGAGCATTTCGGCACCGATGAAACGGGGAACGTTTCACGCGGTTCCGCGATGAACGGCGCGCATGTTTCGGTCAAAAAGCACGACGAAGCCAGATAAAATACACAAAATTGGAAGTCATCGTGACAGAAATTGGGGGTGATGCGGTTTCGCCGTTTACAATCACCTACTGTTCCCGCTCCATCACCCGCAAATCACGCCGACACTCCTCCGCTTTCCGCGAATCCCCGAGTTCGTCGTAGGCCAAGGCGAGCTCCGCGAGGAGAAGAGGGATACACGCCTCGACGTTCTTTTCGACGTTATTTTCGTAACTTGGTGACTGTTTGCTCGAGTAATCCAGCGCCAGCGCCAGCGCGAACTTCAACTCCACCGCGGCGCCGTCGGGGTCGCCGCGTTCCCGGGACGCGCGCCCCAAACACAACCGCGTGTCGATGCCGCCCCCGAACTTCAACGACCTGCGCGCTGAAGCCTCTGAATGTTTCCACCCTCCGTTTTCAAGAAACAACTGGGCTATTTCCGAGAGCAGGTCGGGGTCGCGTAGTCCGTTTTTAAACGCGCTCGCGACGGCGCGTTCGGCGTCGTCGATTCGCTTCGCCGAGAGCGACACCACGCAAAGCCATCCCCACGCGTTCGCGTTTGAGGAATCGAGCGCGTTGGCCTCCGCTAGCGCGGACTCCGCGGAATCGAGGTCGCCTTCTCGAAGCAAAGAAACACCATAGCCGATCCAAGTGCTCGCGCACCCCGGAATCATCTCGCACCCCGCCGCGAACGTGGCTCGTGCGTCGGCGCACTTTTCGTTCTTCGTGGTTGTGAAAAGAAAGCGTCAGTCGCGTGTATCGCGTGATCCACGCGTTGAACGACGGCCTGGTCAACAGTCGCCGGCCATCGGTACGAACAGCACGGGCGTCCGGGAAGACGTGCAGGACGCAGGACGAGCACGTCGCGCCGTGTGGACAACAGTCACCAGCGTTAGAGATAAAACGCAGACGCCGGGTTCGGTGAAAGCCCCCACCGCCGTACCTTGAGCAAAACGTTTCCCAACGACAGAAAAAGTTTCAAAGAAGCGGGTGGTTTGCCGAACGTTCCGCTCACCGCCATGGCGTGCGCGTACGCTTCCTCCGCTGATACCAACAAAAGAAAGCGTCAGTCTCGTGTGGGAAAACAGTGTGTGTCAGGATTTGGGAAACGCAATACGTACCTTCGCCGTGTCTCCTGTCGACAAGGTGCAGGTCACCCAACAATTCAAACGGCCGCGGGTCCGTGCTGTCGATGGAAAGCGCGGCCATGCAGTGCCCGAAGGCGACGTCGGTTGAGGTTTTCTGAGTTTCGGTGAGTTCGTCGTCGTGCGTTTGTGTTTGTTGGAACTTGTCGCGCTCAAACGAGCTCTCAATCAGCGCGCTTCTCGCGGCGCACAGCTTCAGCACCAGCCGTTCGTCGTCGCGCAACCCACCAGCGTCGTGATGCGTATCGGGGTCCTGGAGCCCCAGACTCAGCATCACAAGCGCCTCTTTGTGAAGAGAAAGGTCGAGGCACAACAAGGCGGCTTTGACGTGCGCGGGTGGGCCGACTAAACGCGCCAACTCACTTTCTGTTTTTTCCTGATACGATTAACAAGAAAGTGGTTAACGTCTGGTATGGGCAATCGCAGAGGCGGAATGTGGTGGGTGGGAAAACCCCGCACCTGTTCTTCCCTGCTCATTCGCAACCGCGGCGACGCCCCCATCAGGTTCGTCATGGCGGTGGCGGTGATTGACCGGGCTTTGAACGCGCAGTTGGTTTGTTCCATGTCCCTTTCCAGGTGCGCGTAGGTGCACGCCAACAGGCTCCAGGCGACGTCATCCCCGGGTGACACGTTCGTCACTACGGCTTGCCCGTACACCTCCGCTCGGGAAAACTCCTCGTCGCGAAGCATCAAAGCTGTTAACGCGTTTAGAGCGTTCACACAAGTCCCGTCCACAACAAGCGCTTCTTTAAAAGCCTCTTCGCTCGCGCCGAACCGGCCTCGGCGGGCCAGGAACCCGCCGTAGTCGCACCACACAAGTGAGTCTTGTTTTTCGGTTAACAGTAACCTTTCCTGGTGCCACTTCTCCGCGTCCAAAAAAAGGGAATTGATTTCGTACTCATCCGCCAACGCCTTTTGTTTTTGTCGCGACGCGAGCTTTACCAACTTTTCGTGTGCGTCAACCTCATCCGTTTCAGCTGAGGTTCGATCCTCGCCAATCCCAAACCCAGCCAACGCTTTGTGCATTTCCTCCACTAAATGCACGTAAAGGTCGTCGTACTTGGCGTCGATTTCGTTGGCGTCGTCGGGCGCGATTGTGGACTTTTGGAAAAAACGAGACTTGACGGGTGGAAAAGAAAAGGGTCAGTCTTGTGAGTCTCGAGTACGGGTTCGTAACAGTTGCCGTAGTAGGACTGTGTCAAAGTACCGTGTCATTTCACGAGTACCGTGTCAATTCACGAGTACCGTGTCAATTTACCCCAGTACGCCAGTAAAAGTAAACGTTACCCGTAGTGCACTTCATTTTACCGACCAGTGGACGTCACGAACGGGGCTTGAAACAGTCGTTTTGGGTTTGGGAAAGCCAAAGGCCGGCCGTACCTTCACGATCAAACCAGCCGCGTCTTTCAAGCGTTCCTTCATGTCGTGGTACTTCCCCGAGCGGTTCAGTTCGAAGACTAGTTTTTTTCGCCGGGTGCTTGAGGCGTTGGGTTCCGTGTCAGCAGGCACGCCGGTGAACATTGAGGCGAACTCCTCCGCGAGCGATGTCGCCGCGCGAGTCACTTCCGCTCTGAACTCGCGAGCCGCGACGACTTCGGGCGGGTCTTCGTGCTTCACCACCACTTCGCGCGTGGGCAACAACTCCGCAACCGTGGTTTCCGTGGGCGGCGGCGGTGCCCACGGCGGGAGCAGCGATTCACTCATAAGCAGCGTGAAGGTTACCCTCGCGGGTTCAGTAGCAGCCGCCCACGCCACACTTAGTATGAATAAAAGAAAGTGTCAGTCCATTTGTTGGGCGTGTATTGGACGATGTATGGACAACAGTCACCGTAATCGGTCTGAACAGTCACCAGCGTTAGAGATAAGAGAGTGTGTGGCGGATTTGGAAAAGAACCAAGGCCGTACCTGCCCGGGGGTACCGCGGGTTCGTCCCCGAACGCCTTGGCGCCGTCCGGCGGTTCCGGTGGTTTTGGGAGACAGCTTTTGTGTCCGTAGAGCGGCGCCTTTAGAAACGCCCGTTGCGGCGCGCATGCCACCGATCCAGGGTCGGTTAACTCGTTAAGACTGACATCACTGGTGGCGTGATAGTTTTGAAAAACCGGATCGGGGGTTGTTGTTGGATCCGTTTGCGGGAACCGCGCGACCTCGACGCCCAACGTTTTGCCGCGGCCCTTCAGCTGTTCTCTTAGCTGGTCAACCGAATTGGCGGGGAGCCAGAACTTTTTGGAAACTTGGTTTGGTGTTTGGTCTGGAACTTCAAACTCAGATGAATCCACACGCCACGTGATGTACGTCTCCATCCGGGTTTCTTCGTCGCCTTCGTTACCAGAGGTACCAGTATCTCCAACCGGCCGCCTCGCGAGTCGCCCTCCTTCTACCACCGCGTTCGGAATCCCTCCCGGAAGGGGAACCCCGAACCCCCAAGTGAACGGGTAGGCGTTGACATCTTCAAACGCGGATAGCGACGGTGGGGTGTTTTGGATTTCGTGCGGAATCACGGTCAACACCCTGCCGCGTGCCGCGTCGTCAACCGCCACGAACGCGAACGACGCGGTGATGGAGACGTCGATGGACGCGGCCGGGAGAAGCGGATTGATTGGAAGCGGTTCTTCCGGATTTTCTTCCCCTTCAGGAGACGCGACCGGGAAGGGAATCGGTACAAGGGGAAGGAACTCGTGTCTTTTGGAGTGGTGGTTACGGTCTTCTTCGTCTTCCGTCGCTTCACCAGACGGATCCTTTCGCGTCTCGGACGCGTTCGCGTCGTCATTCTCTTCCGTCTCAATCAACGCGCTCCCGACTCTCAGCGCGCCTTTCGTGAATGGAAACAAGTCCACCTCGCACCGCGCGAGTTCCATGTCGCCAACCTTTATGGTCACCACCAGTGGTTCGTTCACGAGCTGGTTCAGCAAATCAATCCCCGGAACTCGTTCGAATGTCCGTTCCAGGTTAAAAAAGTAACTCCCATCCGCCTCAGGTTCAACGGGCGATGACGATTCGATCGGGTCCGACTCTCCAGGGAACGCCACGTGGCAAACCGCGGGTTGTGGCGGTGTCACTTCCACAGGCGGCTCCGCGCCTTCCTCGGGCTCTTCAGGAACCGTCGGCGGTTGGACCAACGGCGTGACGGACTGCGAACCGCGTGGGAAGCGAGAGGGAGGTCAGCGATGGCATTGGGAATGGATGGAATGTGCCTAAAAGGGAGCACCCTTGGGAACGGAAAGAAGTCGCTTCGGAGACGACGCGGTTGATACCCGCGACCGCGGTGAGTGACGTACCTTCACGGACAGAGTTAGGGTAAACACAGGTTCCGGTTCCGGTTCCCCGTCCTCGGGCGCCTCGCCTTCCCCTCTGGGAGGAGGCGCCTCGGTTGCCATGGCGCGCGATGCACTGGCGGTGGACGGAGCAACGACTACACCAGTTTTTTCTTTTTCGATGGCGCGTCTGGGGCGGTCGAAGCAAGCTTCGCCAAGGGAAGTGTTGACTTTCACCAGCGTCGAATTTCCAAAATCCCAACACTGTTTGCGCATACAAGACTTCACGGACATGAAATCGTGCTCAACCAATAAAATCGCCG
>TARA_B110000090_G_scaffold50513_1_pt1 | contig 18006 bp, 15 predicted proteins | sample TARA_B110000090 | Tara Oceans TARA_B110000090 (sample SAMEA4397239) | marine metagenome | biome: Polar Biome; feature: [SRF] surface water layer (ENVO:00010504); material: water (ENVO:00002006), including particulate matter (ENVO:01000060) such as... | depth 5 m
GCACTAGAAGAGGAGTATCAGTGCTCTGTATATGCCACGGCATCGTCACTTGAAATAGTAAAAGCAGTGAATCTATTGTTAAATGATAGTGACCTGTATGTTAAATTAAAAAAAAACTGCTTACTTGCAGCCCAAGATTTAGTGTGGTCTAATGAAGAAAAAACACTTTTAACCGTATATGAAGATATCGTCTAACCGATTACATATTATAGCTTTTGATGTACCTTATCCAGCAGATTATGGTGGAGTGATAGACATTTATCATAAGCTAGAGGCACTTCATAAGGCGGGAGTGGAGATAGTACTCCATATGTATCAATATGGTCGTCAGAAAAGCACAGCAAAGCTTAAGAAATATTGCAAAGAACTTCATTACTACAAGCGTAGCACGTATAAAAATCCTTTTATTGGAAGTGTACCCTATATAGTAAACTCTAGAAGCAGTGAAGTACTGCTTGCTAATTTGAGAAAAGACAATGCACCCATACTGTTTGAAGGTCTTCACTGTACCTTCCATCTCGCAGATGCATCTTTAAAAAACAGGTTTAAAATAGTTCGTACACATAATATAGAGCACCATTATTACAAGCATTTAGAGAAATCTGAGCTGCGATATTTTAAAAAGTACTTTTTTAGAATAGAAGCAGAAAAACTAAGCAAGTACGAGAGAGTACTAAAGCACGCTAATCTTATAGCAGCCATTAGCCCTAACGATACCAAGCATTTTCAGAAAAAATACGGTAAGAGCATGTATCTTCCTGCGTTTCATAGTAATACTGAGATAGCCTATCCAGGGGCGAGAGGACAGTACTTATTATATCACGGAAACCTAGCCGTACCCGAAAACTATAAAGCGGCTATGGAGTTAGCGGTCAATGTGTTTTCTAAAGTAGATATTCACTGTGTGATAGCAGGAAATCATCCCCCGAAAGAATTGCAGATGCTTTGCGAGAAATATGCTAACATAGAGCTCCGAACAAACCTAACTACTGATGCGATACACTTACTCATAAAAGAGGCACATATAAATGTGCTACATACCAATCAAAATACTGGGATAAAACTGAAACTGCTAAACGCATTGTATCGTGGTAAATTTGCAGTAGTAAATCCACTAATGGTAGCAGATAGCGGACTTGAAAAACTATGTTCTATCGGCGAAAACTGGACTGAACTAGTAGCTAAAATAGAGGAGTATAGACTTCTTGACTACTCAGAGGCCTACTTTGAAAATAGAAAAGTCTACTTGATGAAACACTTTGGCAATGATCAGAATGCCTTAGCACTTATAGCCAAAATGGAGTTTCCTGCGGCAAAGGCAGGTAGAAGTACAGACAATAAGATGCTGAAGAGTTTATCACAATTATCTTCATTTATGTCTTACTTCTCATTGTAATATTTCGCTATTTAGCGAATAGGTCTACATTCGCACCTACTTAAATAACATGGAGAGAAATTCCACTATAGGATATATACTAATACTCGGACTATTTGCAGGTTTCTGGTATTTTAATAAAGACAATCAGCAGCTGCTAGAGGAAACGAATGCGGACAAGACTGAGGTAGTAGATGATGCTGCTAAAGACACGGATAAGTCACCTACTACCATCACTAAAGATGAAGATTTTACTATCTCCATGCGTGATACCAGCAGTAATGATTTGGTCTCTGAAAGCATTACCATGCTTGAAAATGAGTTAATTAGCATAGATTTCACTACTAGAGGAGGAGTACCTAATAAGGTTACTCTTAAAGAGTATCAGCGTTATGATTCTTCGGCGTTAGTTCTCTTTGAAGGAGACGAGATGGAGCTTGGGTATACTTTTCCGCTAGCCAGTGGAGTAGTGATAAATACTAGAAATAAAAATTTCACTGTTTTAACTAATAATGAAGATGAAATAGTCTATACTCTAGCATTGGATAATGGTGCATCCATAAAACAGACATATACACTAGCTCCTAATAGCTATAAGGTAGATTATAAGGTACAGTTTGACGGTATGCCAAACATTTTAGCACCAAACAATAGATTTGCTACGCTAGATTGGAAAACTAAGCTACAAGGTCAAGAAAAAACACTTAAAGATGAAAAAGCAGCGACCACCGTATATTTCAAGTATACAAGTGATGATGATGTAGACTATCTCAGTGAGACAAGTGACGAAGATGAGGAAACGCTTACAGCTAACGTAAAGTGGGTTTCATTCAAGCAAAAATTCTTTAATCAGACACTGATTCACAATGCTCAATTTACTGAGGATGGCACACAAATAGAGATAAAGGATCCCGGTGAAGATGGTGTATACGTGAAGGAAGCTAAAGCACAGTTTTACATACAATTAGAGCAAAAGAGTGTGCTAGAGGATATGGACTTGTACTACGGGCCTAATCATTACCCCTCACTAAAAGAACAAGACATTGAGTTGCAAAAAATAATCCCACTAGGTTGGGGAATTTTTGGATGGGTAAACAAGTTGGCAATTATTCCTTTTTTCAATTGGTTGAGTAATTTCTTTAGTAATTATGGTCTAATTATTCTTCTGCTCACGCTGACTATCAAAATGGCGTTATTCCCTTTTATGTACAAGGTGTACAAGAGTACAGCAAAGATGCGTATGCTTAAGCCAGAACTGGATGAGATAAAGGAACGTACCGGTGATGACGCTCAAAAAGCTCAGCAAGAGCAGATGAAGCTCTACAAACAAGCGGGAGTAAGCCCGCTAGGAGGATGTCTTCCACAGCTTGTTCAAATGCCTATTCTTTTTGCTATGTTTAGATTTTTTCCGGCAAGTATAGAGCTTCGTCAGGAGAGTCTATGGTGGGCAGATGATCTTAGTACGTATGATAGTATTTATGATTTAGGATTTGATATTCCTTTCTATGGTGATCACGTAAGTTTATTTACACTTATGATGACTGCAGTGACTATACTTTATACATATATGAATAGTCAAAACAGTGGACAAATGGTGGGACCGATGAAGACTATTATGTATGTAATGCCTGTAATGTTCTTAGGTTTCTTCAATAATTATGCTGCTGCATTATCCTTTTACTATTTCCTATCCACTTGTATCACAGTTATACAAAACTTTGTTATCCGTAAATTTGTGATAGACGAAGACAAGCTTCGCTTGCAGATAGTCGAGAGTAAAAAGAAAAAAATAAAGGTCAAAAAGAAGTCTGGTATGCAGAAGAAACTAGAAGAAATGGCTAAAAAAAGAGGCATTGATCCATACAATGGAAAAGCAAAATCTAAGTCAACTGGTAACAGTAAAAAACGCAAGTAAAAATAGTAGTCCCCATGCTAGACTTCGGGTACTCCAATAAAAGTGCCCGAAACCGTTACTTTTCTCTTTAATTATTCTTATCAGCCAGCGCTCTAGCTAACTTGTTTAAGGGTAAAGAAGATAGCTGTTTTGTTTCATTTACCTTGTTCAAATTGTATTCAAAAACAAAGAAACAGACCAGTTTGCTATTATTGACATTTGTTGATTGTGAAAAAACATACAACTGGCAATAATTAGAAATAAAGCCAAACGATTCAAAAGCTATGTATAACAGAGACACATCATACATAGCTCCAAAACAATATAAGCTAGCTAAGATAGACTTCAGCAAAGCACTAGAGCTCGATCCAAAATATCATAAGGCTCTTATAAACAGAGGCCTATGCTACGTTCAATTGGATCAAAATAGTGATGCTAAGAAAGATTTTACATTAGCTGTATCACTAAGTCCTTCGGATGGTAAACGATATTACTACAGAGCTTTAGCCATTATAAATGATATGAACCTTATCAAGAGCAAACACAAGGAGAATCACAACATAAACCTCATACAAGAAAATGTATACGCCCAAAAAGCAGCTTGTTCTGACATCGAAAAGGCAAAGCAATTTGAGTACTCTAGATCGTACAGTGCACTAAAAAAGCATTGTCCCTAGGATGCCGAACAAAAAATAATCTCATTTAGTGTTATGTACTTGTAGTGCTCTGAGTGACGATATTATTTTAAACCTGCTAGTAAAAACTCAATCTCTCTACAGGGGATGTTATATTTATTAGAAAGTACAGCGTTTGTTAATTTACCTTTATACATATATGTTCCAGCTCTCATTCCCTCATGACTTCTAAGACATTCATCTATACCGCCGTCATTTGCTATACCTGCAAGCAATGGAGTAAGTATATTACTTAGTGCATAACTAGATGTTCGGCTAAATCTAGAAGGTATATTAGGGACACAATAGTGAAGTACTCCGTGCTTTTCGAATACAGGCATCTTGTGATTAGTAGCTTCTGAGGTTTCAAAACATCCACCCTGATCTATGCTTACATCTACTATGATGGATTTTGGTCTCATACGAGTGACCATCTCCTCTGTCACTACGCATGGGCTTAGTCCTAGTGGGCTCCTAAGTGCACCTATAGCTACGTCGCATTCAGAAAGTGCTTTAGCCAATACTTGAGGTATTATAGTGCTGCTGTGTACACGTGACCCTAGACTTTTCTCCAGTCTACGTAGTTTTTCTAGACTATTATCAAAAACCTTTACACTCGCTCCAAGACCAAAAGCAGCTTTGATAGCGTACTCACCCACAGCTCCCGCTCCTAATACCACTATTTGTGTGGGCTGTATACCCGGTATACCGCCAAAAAGTTCACCTTTTCCAGAGCTATAATTACTCAAGTACTCTGCCGCTATAAGTACGGATGCTCTGCCCGCTATTTCACTCATACTACGTATGATAGGAAGTGATCCGTCATCATCTCTTAAAAACTCGAATCCGATAGCTGTGATATTTTTTGACAAAAGCTTTTTAATGATAACATTACTGGTACGTAACATCTGAAAAGCACTAATTAATATCTGCCCAGTTTTCATTAGGTCGATCTCTTCTTCTGTAGGCGGTGCTATTTTTAAAATTATGTCACATTGGTATACAGTCTGTGTATCAAATACGATTTCACCACCACCGCTACTGTAATCTAAGTCTTTAAAATTAGCCTTATCACCACAATTAGATTCTATCTTCACCTCATGCCCTTGAGAGACTAAAAGCTGAACTGCCATAGGAGAAAGTGGAACTCTATGTTCTTGAAAAATGATCTCCTTAGGTATACCTATACTGAGGGACTTATTATGTTTACCTAAAGCCAAGAGTTTCTCTTGAGGCTGTAGGCTAGCTTCTCTTGCTAAGTCACCGAATGAAGGATTTGAAACACTACCCATATTTATCACTATTTAGCTGCAATATAATGCTAAATTTATATAATATTGAACACTTTATAACACTGTTAGCAAGGCATCTCTTTTATCACACTTTATCTTATTTTATTTGTACAATATGAAGTCAACAATAACTACAGCATTTATCGTATGCTCCTCATTCTTTGCTATGGCAGGAGAAAATGATTCTTTGGAAATCAGTTTTTTTCCAAAAGACAAAGACAAAACTGATGTAAAAGCCAAAGTAGATAGTACTTTGACAGCAATAGACTCAACAGATGCTGTAGTTATCCAAATAGACACCATTGATATGGCAGAAACTAGTAGTTTAGAATTGGTGATTTGCAAAGAGAATGCAAACTTCTTTAGTGACGAGATCACCTATTTTGAACTCGGTGAATTACCTGTAAATCAAGGCTTATTTGAATACCACTGCAGTCTTATGGACTTTCAGGTACCGATGCAGTATAATCAGCTAGTGAAGAATCAAATAGATTACTTTGGCACTAGATGGCAATCAAAGTTAAAGGAGATGGTAACTAAGTCACAGCATTTTTTTCCATTGTATGAGGAAATTCTGACAGAGTACGAATTACCGCTAGAGATAAAGTATCTATCTATAATAGAGTCTGGACTAAATCCACATGCACGATCAAGATGTGGTGCTGTGGGAGCGTGGCAGTTTATGCCTGCTACTGCTCGCATCTTTGATTTAAAAATGGATTATAATGTTGATGAACGTAGATCTTTAGATAAAAGCACTAGGGCTGCGTGTACGTATCTAAAACAGATGTTTAATCAATACGATGATTGGTTAGTCGCACTAGCTTCTTACAATTGTGGGCCAGGAAACGTGCGTAAAGCTATGCGTCTTTCTGGGTCTAAGGACTTTTGGGGTATATACAAGTACCTACCTAGAGAGACTCAAAATTATGTACCAAAATTCATAGCTATGACCTATTTGATGAACTTTTATGACGAATATGGCATCGTACCATCTTCTATTCAAGATTCTTTATACTCATCCGAACAAGTATATTGTAAAGATGGATATGATTTTGGGATAATAGCAGAGCGAATGGGCCTGTCTAATGATCAGTTACTGTCATTTAATCCGGAACTAAAAAGATCAAACATACCCTATAAAGGCGAAGGCTACTTGTTAAACGTACCTCAAAATAGTTCGTACCTGTATTATGAGAACGAAGAAGATATTGAGTCTAAATCACTCGTACGAGCAGAAGAGAAGCGAATAGCTGAAGCCAATAGACCTAAAGTAACTCATCACTATGTACAAAAGGGTGAATCACTTAATCTAATAGCTCGAAGAAGAGGAGTGACCGTTAGTCAATTGAGAATGTGGAATGGTATAAAAGGCAGCACCATATATCCAAAACAGAGGTTAAAAATATACAGATAATCAATATATTCGACCGTATGCTAAAGTCAATTTTCTATATATCAGCTGTCCTAGTAGTCCTTCAGAGTTGTACGCCGTCTGATAAAGAGCGAAAATCATTGTTACCCATGAGTTCTGGTGAGCTCACGGAGCTGGTGCTGCTCACAGATGCAGCGAGCCTAGATAGTGCATATAAACTAGAGATAGAGTCTGTCTTTAGTAAGTCTATCATAGGTCAGCCTCCTCCCGGGGAACCCATGTTTAACGTACTATTTACAGATGAAAGTTTTTTTAGTGGCTACTTTAGAAAACACCTGAATATTATAGTGCTGGTCCACCGTGATAAAGCTGAAGGTCTAAAAAAAGTAATGAGTGAAAACTTAATCAATAAAATACTGGAGGTGCAGTCTTCCAAACCCGGTATTTTAGGAGTGAAACAAAGCGAACTCTATGCTCAAAATCAGAATGTCTTCTTTGTGCTAGCGGATAGTAAAACCGCCATGCAGACAAAGTTAAAAGCAAAAAAAGATGAGATTTTAGCCATAGCTATACGCCAAGAAAATGAAGCCGGTAAACGGAAACTTCTGGGTACAAAAAGAGCTAAACAAGATGTTTTTTATCAGAAAAGTATAGCTAAACGCGGTTTTGGAGTGCGTAAGCCAGGATCGTATCGTGTGGCTATCGATAACAATGAATTTGCTTGGTTAAGAAAATCAAGTACCACTCAAGAAAAAGAGATGGGACTTTTACTTTTTGAGGCTCCATATGTAAGCAAAGATGATCTAACTACTGAAAACCTACTTAAAATAAGAAATTCGTACACTAAGAAATATATACCAGGTCAATATGATAGTAGTTATATGAAATATTCTACTGTTCTTTCTCCGGTGCGTATTAACCAGAACTTTAAATCAAGGTATGGTGTAGAAATCAATGGTTGGTGGGATGTAGAAGGTGACTTTATGGGAGGTCCTTCGTACATACGTGCTGTCGTAGATGAGAAAAATTCCAGAATAGTATTTGCTGAGGGTTTTTTATTCTATCCCAATGAAGATAAGGCTAAGCCACTAAGAGAGCTAAAAATCCTTGTCAATACCCTTTCTATAAAATGATAAACATAGAAATCTGGGCAAGTGGCAGCGGTACTAATGCTGATGTACTAATGCAGCACTTTTCAGGTGTAGATGATATAGCTATAGTTTCTATGGGGTGCAACAGAAGGGATGCAGGTGTTTTTGATATAGCTAAACGCAACCATATACCAAGCACATACTGGAGTAAGTCCAATTGGAATGCAGATACAATTTTAAAAGAACTAGCGGATAGACAGATAGATTACATCCTATTAGCAGGCTTTCTAAAACTAGTACCATCCGAAGTAACTAGAGCATATAAAGGTAAAATAGTCAATATACATCCAAGCGTCTTACCAGCATACGGGGGCAAAGAGATGTACGGTGAGCACGTGCACAATGCCGTACTAGCAAATAATGAAGAGTCTACTGGAATTACTATTCACGAAGTGAATGAGGAGTTTGATAAGGGAAAAGTGATAGCTCAGTACACGACTCTTCTTTCTCCTACTAAAGAAACGCTTGATTCTATTAAGTCCAAAATACAGCTACTGGAACATACCAATTTTGCCCCTACAGTAGACGCTTGGATTCGCTCTAAGACTTAATTATCTTAAACTCAGTTCTTCTATTTGTAGATCTACCACCTTTGGTGTCATTATCAGTTACAGGACTACCATCTCCATATCCTCGATAACTTAGTCTTTCTGCATCTACGCCGTTAGCTATTAGGTACTCATATACAGACTTAGCTCTATCATTAGATAATGTTAGATTATAAGCAGATGATCCCACATTATCTGTATGACCACCTATCTCTATATACACCGTACTGTTCTCTGTCATAAAACTACTAAGCTTTTCTAACTCAGTATTACTCTCAGACTTTAGGTCAAACTTATCTGTGTCAAAGAATATATTATTAAGAATAACAGTTTTACCTTCTTCAAGCCTATCTAAATCTATGTATATCTCAAACGGCTTATCGTTTGGCACATTAGGCATATCAAAATTCTCTGAGTGAAAAAGGTATCCTTTCTTATCTATAGTAAGTGCGTACTGCATATCTGCCTTAAGAGGCACTACGAAACTAGCTTTAGGGCCGTCTGCATAGGATATAGTACTTTTACTACCGTCTAATGGTGTAAGCACCACGCTAGCACTGAGTGGCTTTAGAGTAGCCGCATCTCTCACATATCCTCTAACATAACTTACTCGCTTAGCTCTTAGATTCTCTGGCAGCTGAAAGGTGTATATATCAAGTCCACCTTCGCCGTCTGGCATATTATCACTACTGTAGTAAGCACTACTGCCATCTCTGGTCACTATCATATTCCAATCGTATCCAGTAGTATTAATCGGATATCCTAGATTTTCAGGTGTATCCCACTCACCATCTGGCTGTAATCTAGTGATAAAGAGATCACTCTTACCCATCCCTGGATGCCCTTCTGAACTGAAGTATAACGTCACGTTATCTGAGTGTATGAATGGAAACTGCTCGTCTTTACTAGTGTTAATATCACGACCTAGATTCACGGGGGCACTCCATCCTGAGTCACTAAACTCTGATTTCCATATATCTGTACCTCCAAAACCTCCAGGTCTATCACTCGTGAAATAAAGTACGCGACCATTGGAAGCTATACTCGGTTGAGATTCCCAGTACTTTGTATTGATAGGAGCCTGTAGGTTAAGTGGCTCTCCCCATATTCCATTTTTATCTATAGTAAGCCAGATATCACACTGTCCTTTGCCACCTGATCTGCTGCACGAAGTGAAGAAAATATAGTGCCCATCTGCAGATACACTAAATGCTCCTTCATTTTCTACTGTATTGATAGGAGGTCCTAAATTTTTAATTTCATCCCAACCATCTTCATTTTTAGTAGCAAAGTAGAGGTCTTCATTTGGTCTTCTATCTGTTAGATCTCCAGTCCTTCTGGTTATATAGATCGTATTCTCATCTATAGAGAATGCTGGACTATACTCTTGCTCAGAGGTATTTATACTTTTACCCATATTGATAGGAGTGATGTCCACTGGATTTTTCACAGCTATTTTAGCAAAAGCTATATTACTCATCTTCATCTGTGCTTCTTTAGCGTAACTATCATTGGTACGGTTTACGTTTAGGAAGTTTCTATAAAAATACTCTGCAGAATCCAATGTACCTTCTTCGTGGTATATTTTTCCAAGTTCATAAAGAGCAAAATAGTGATCAGACTTAAGTTCTAAGAGCTTTTTGTACACACTAATAGCCTTTTTAGGCTCATTCTTTTTCTGGTAGGTATTTCCTAGAGCATCGTAGGCGTCTATAAATTCGGGAGCTTTCTTGATGGCTTGCTGAAACAACGTAATAGCTTCATTATACTCCCCATAGCCTTGCTTCTGTAGCCCCTTATTAAAGAACACTTGAGCTTTTTTAGGAATACTCCCTTGACCATTCACGGTATTAGCAGTACCACACGCTGCGAGCAGCAGACAAGATACTATCCATATACCCACTTTACGTTTAATTTCTATCATATTCCAATACTTGTATATCAATGAGCTTGCCATTCTCTATGCCAAACTTCATCATTGTTCGTTTTTTATGAAAACCATGCATTCCTATAGCACCTGGATTGAAGTGAATTAACCCCAATTCTTTATCTCTAACTACTTTACATATATGTGAATGACCGCAGATGTATAGATCAGGCTTCACCTCTAGTAAACGTTCTTTTACTCCTTTCTCGTATCTCCCCGGGTATCCACCTATATGTGTAATATAAACAGTTAATCCTGCCACAGTGAAGTTAATCTCTTTTGGATAAATAGACCTTATGGTACTATTATCAATATTTCCATAGACTCCGCGTACCAGTTTCATTTTAGTGAGTGCATCACTTACAGCTAGATCTCCCCAGTCTCCAGCATGCCACACTTCATCGCAATCCGTTATATGCTTAGCTATTTCTGCACTTATAAAACTGTGCGTGTCAGATATGAGTAAAATACGTTTGATGGGGTAAAAATAAGTAGCTTTAAGCTATTATTCTTCAAAATCTGCGACCTTTGAAAACAATGTCAGTAAATATGATTTTACTTATCAGCATAGGTGCGGTAAGTTATCTCTCGTTTTCCAATAGAGGGCTTTTTGCCAAGCTACTTTTTAGTCCGTATCAGATAGAGCGAAGCAAGGAATGGTACCGTTTCTTAACCAGTGCCTGGTTACACGCAGACTTCAATCATTTATTCCTAAATCTGTTTGTACTCTGGGGTTTTGGAGGATTTGTAGAGAGTGTATTGGTAGCGTGGTATGGTACCGCTGGAATGGCCTATTATCTAGCACTTTTCATAGGATCTACGCTCATAGCTCATTTACCCGGATACCTTAAAAATAGAGATAACTATGCGTACTCTGCAGTAGGAGCAAGTGGTGGTGTATCTGGCATTTTATTCGCCAGTATTATGATACAGCCCTTGGAGAAGTTATGCTTGTATTTCGTCTTGTGCCTCCCAAGTGTACTTTTTGGGGTATTGTACCTCGGTTACTCTCAGTACATGAATAAGAAAGGAAATGATAACATAGGTCACGAGGCTCATATCTGGGGAGCCGTAGGCGGAATCTTCTTAATTATCGCATTCAGACCCTCTGTTCTTCCTAACTTCATTGCACAGCTCAGAGAAGTTCTCCCATTTTAGAATCAAGAAAGCCACAGCTGTTAAAGCTGTGGCCTATATTACTTTGTCTTTTAGATTAATTTAAAACGGTAAATCGTCACTGTCTTCACTAGTGAAGCTCACTCCAGTGACATCATCTGTAGCAGCTGGTGGAGCCGATGCCGCTGGTGCACTTCCACCGCTTACTTTATCTATTTTCCAAGCTTTCACATCTGTATACCACCTTGAGTTATACTCACGACTTTCTATATTGATAGCTACTTTCACTTCATCTCCTTCCTTCAGTTCAGCTACTTTATCAGCCATATCCTGAAAACCTACTATTGAGATTTTCTTTGGATAGTTTTCTGATGTTTCTATTACGAAATCCTGCTTCTTCCAAGCACCTCTTGAGCTTTCGCCAGACTGCGGAACAAGTAATTGAACTACTTTCCCTTCGAGTATTAAATTTTCCATGATTTTTATACCACAAGGTTAATGGTAGTCAAGAGTTTAAACGACATTTGCTTCATCACAATTTTTAAACAAATTTTAGAATCTTGGAAATACTCATAGCATTTGGAATAGCTGCATTTTTTAGTTTTGTCGGATCGGTATTTTTAGGTTTAGTCAATGCTGCTGTTATAGATACTGCCATCACTAAGTCAGAAAAATCTGCTTTGTGGCTAGCCTTTGGCGGGGTTTTACCTGAAATACCATATACGTTGATAGCTATCTTAGGAACTTCATATGTGGGTGTATTAGAAAATTACAAATTGCATCTGAGCATAGGTATGGGCATTATTTTTATCTTAATGGGAACTAACTATGTTTTGAAGAAAAGGAAAAAAGTTAAAATCGCTGAACAAGCAAAAATTGGGGCTTTTTCTAATTTTGCGAAAGGATTCCTATTGGCTATAGCTAATCCTCAGCTTATTTTTTACTGGTCAGGTTACTTGATCTTGTTTCAAACAGGCACCTTTACAAACGGAAAACCTTTTTTTAGTTTCTCTGACTCTCCTTGGGACCCTACCAAGTGGAGTTTTGCACTAGGAGCTTCTGCTGGTGCATTTCTCATCCTATTTATTTATGTTAAACTAAGTACCATATATAAAGATCAACTCACTAAACTCATTGGAGACAAGTTTTCTAACATAATTGGGGCTCTGTTTATTGGAATAGGATTATTTACTATCATAAAAAATGTCATCTAGAACAGTACTTTTAATGCTTCTTGCGTTTTCATTCACTGTGAACGCTCAACTTTTCAATGCATTCAACTGGAAGCATCTAGGGCCATTTACTACACCTGAATCTACAGCTAATATAAATAACTGGACTGCCACGGGACAAGGATGGATAGAAGACCTACTTATCACGGATAAGTATTGGTATGCTGCCGCTATGACAGGAGGTGTATACAGAAGTAGAAATGAAGGTAGAACTTGGAAAAAAGTAGATAACGACTCAGTTCAACTAGGTACCTTATGTCTCTATGCACAAGAGGGTATAATCTACCGCAGTACTGGACGTACGCATCATGGTCAAGATTTTGGAACAGGGATACTTCAGTCTAAAAATAATGGTAGATCCTGGCAAAATACAGGCTTAGCATTTCAACACAATGAGCAAAAGATAGTTTGGGATATCAAAGGAGTTGATAAACACCTTATGGCTGTTACCGATCAAGAAATATGGATAGGTAGAGCAGATGAATCTAAACAATGGAAAAAAGTATTCACTAAAGAGGGTGAAAATTTTCGCTCGATTACCTATGATGTGCAAGACGCTTCACATATACTGGCAGGAGGTAAGGAGTTATATGAAAGTACGGATAGTGGTAATTCATTTAATAGCATAACTGATAAACTTAGCCTAACCTCCACTGAAGAAGTAGAATTAGAACGAATTGCCATCTGTCAAGATCCAGTCACGAGTACTAGATGGCTCGCATTCTATGGAGCCAAGCGTAAAGGCTATGTAGATGAAAGTTTAGATAATGGTAAGACGTGGACTAATATCTATATACATAAAAAGGTAGAACGTGCAGATAAACATCATACAGAAATATCACTAGTGCCTGGGATTCCCGGTGCAGTTATACTTGGTACATTTAGAGCGTATGTAAGCACAGATAGTGGTAAGACGTTTGAAACATCTACTATGCCTCTGAAAGACAATAAGCAATTTGCACATGATGATATACGCGAGATATATGCGTGTGAAGACGGTAACATCTTTTTAGCTACAGACGGGGGCGTATTCTTGAGTTCAGATGCAGGCTCTACATGGCAAAATAAAAGTGGAAAGGGACTCGTTGCACATCAAGTTTACGGACTTTATATACTCCCTGATAATAAAATAATAATCGGCTGTCAAGACCTCGGATATATGTACTGCAGTGCTAAGGAATGGAAACAATACGGCAGACATTATGGAGATGGTGGAGATGCTCTTTCTACTTCACAAGGGATGTATATAATCGTAGGCGGCAGAATACGTCTGATAGACTCTATATCCAGTACTCGGTTCAGTAATGCCCACCCAAATGACCGCTCTAATCCATTCGTGGCTTATTTTTATAGACACCCTACTGATACTTCAATTTTTTATTATGTAGGCAATAATATATGGAAAAATACAGACGGAAAATGGGAGGGACTCACAAACGAAATAGATGGTAAAGATCAACTTATAAAAGGGTTTGATGTGAATAGGAGTAATCCTCTTCAGCTGTTCTTTAGTTTTGATCAACCGACTTGGAGTACCTCCAATCTCAAAGGAAAATTATACAAAAGTGTTAATGGTGGAGAAACTTGGGAAGATATTACCGCTAAATTAGCGATTACTGCATGGCATCATGTGACGGATATAGTATCTAATCCCAGTGATCCTAATGAGGTGTATGCCTGCCTAGGCAGAATGGATTCAGATCAGCTGCACAAGGTTTATAAAAGTATTGATGGTGGAGAAACTTGGGGAAATTTCTCCAATGGATTAACCAAATATGAAACTATAAAATTACGCTACATCCCAAATACTAATGTATTGGTCATGAGTACAGTAGCAGGTTTTTATTACCGAAAAAATACGATGAGTTCTTGGGAACAAGTCTCTGGTAAAATACCGAATATAGAAACCCGTGATTTTGAAGTAGATAAAAAAGGGAAGTACCTGTATGCTGGCACCTATGGTAACGGAGTTTGGAGACTGAAAATTCCAAAAAAGTGGTATAAAGACTAGTCTAGTCTAAGGCCTTATTAACCAAATATCCTTTTTTATTTTTTTAGCGTCATTATATACTTCCAAAGCAGCTTCTTCACTAGTACCAGCGTAGAAACCTATTCGATAAAGTCCATTTTCGTATTCTAATATTTCTGCACTATTAAAGTCAGGGATCCATTTGTTCCAATAATCATACGCTTGGGTATAGCTATAGCTGCTTACTATAATAATATAGTATAGCCCATTTATAGGTTTAGAAATAGCACTTGTACCCATATTGTTGTTATCTACCGATTTATTCATTTCGTTAGATGGCACAAAAAATACGTCACCAGAGTCCGCTTCGTTTTGTAATACTTGATTAGCAGCCACCTCAGAGCGTTGAGCAACATTTACAGTACGTATAACTTCCTTTATTATTTCCACAGGCTTCACTCGAGTGAGTTGGATACGTGTATTTTTACCTTCTGTAGTATTAAATGCCATAGTCTCGTATCCCTCCGCAATGACTTTACCGCTTATCTCAACTAAGTTCTCAGGAATAGTATAGAGGTAGTTTCCTTTAGTATTAGTTACGGTAAAAACACCATTATCTTCACCGATTAGTACATAAGCCCCAGATATAGGAATACCTTGTTCATCTATTACATTACCGTTTACAGCAGTCGTTGTAGCTTGCTTTGTTATACTGTATAGTCTTGATTGTTCTTTGTTCTCTCTTTTAATGTAATAACTCGTTTCTGAAATAGGTAAAAGTGCTACTTCATTGTCTATAGTATTCATTTCAGCAGCGTTCAGAAGAATAGTCTGCTGATCTCCTAAGTTTTTAAACTTAAAAATGTCAAAACCTCCTTTGCTCGCATGACCATCAGAACTGAAGTATAACCAGTTCTTGGTTAGTACAGGATTGATTTCATTACCAGGAGTATTTACTTCATTTCCCAAAGTTCTGGGCCTTTCGAATTTGTTATTATTAAATACACTTACAAATAAATCATATCCACCTTGTCCACCTGACCTATCAGAGGAGAAGTAAAGCTTTTGGTTTTCTTCATCTATTTGAGGGAATGCATAATTACCTTTGACATCATCAAATAGTTTTACTGGCTTTCTCCATTTCCCGTTTTTCTTATACAGTAGATATAATGAAGACTCATTATGGAGCTTATCAATGAGGCTAACTACAGCATTATTCGCATTATTATAAAACGCTACAGATCCTATGGTCATATCTGTAATCCCCATTAGTACTTCTTGTCGATTAGACAAATTACCATCACAGTCAGTATCATACTCCATTACTTTACCATCTATGGCCGTATATATTTTCCCGCTATAACTGGTAGGATTTGAGATCGGATAAGTAGTCTGTACAGACTTTATAGGTGTAGATGAGCTGGTGCCAACCTGCTGCTGAGACATGGTGTTATTGCCAGAGGTCTTCTCATATTCCTTAAGAAACTCAGTAGCTAGAGATAGCTTATTATCAAGCACCAACGTATTCGAAAACAGAAGGAAATCGTGGGGTTCAAGACTACCTTTTTCTAACTCTTCATAAAATAAAGCTTCAGCATTGAGATAATCCGACTCATAATAAAATGCTCTGGCTTTTTCTATTCCTGTAGCATCTGCACTTGGCTTCAGAACGACTGATAGCTCAGGAAGTTGTGCACTTGCAGAAGTAAAAAAAAGTAGAATAGCAATTAATAATGTATTGGCTTTACTCATTGTTTAGGCGAATTTCGGGTAAAAAAGGGACTTCTATGCATTAATATCTTGAGCTAGACTTTTTGCAGCCATATAGCCACCACTCCAAGCCGCTTGAAAATTAAAACCTCCAGTGATGGCATCTATATTCAGTAATTCTCCTACCGCATATAGACCCTTGTGTCTGATGATTTCAAATGTATTATTATTTACCTCAGCCAAGGCTATGCCGCCTGCTGTGACAAACTCTTCTTTGAACGTACTTTTACCATTAATGGCTGATTCATAAGCACACAGTGCCGTAACTAATCGTACTATTCCTTTTTTACCTATCTCAGACCAATTAGTATAGGGTGGTAATGCTGCTGCTTCAAAAAGGTACTGCCACAGTCTCTTCGGTAAATTATGCTCTTTCCAAGATACCACCTTTTCTTTAGGTTTAGTCTCAGCATAACCTTTAAATAGAGCAGTGAGTTTTTTTGAATCATGAGCAGCCCAGTTTATTTTTAGGTTAAATGTATAATCCAAATCACTTAATTCTCTGGCATACCACGCACTCAATCTTAAAATAGCAGGAGCAGTATATCCCCAATGCGTGATAAGCACGGGACCTACCTCACGACTATTTTGTATTCCCATAATAGATACGTGAGCATCCGGCACACTCAGCCCAGCGAGCTCTAGCTGTGTATGCTGCTTTGCATTAAATGTAAATAAAGATGGGAGTGGAGGTACTATTTCTACATCCATAGCCGCTAACATATCATATACTCCTTTATTACTTCCTGTAGCCAGGACTACCTTATCTACCTGCACATTTTCAAAGCCAAAATCTAGTTGCCACTTGTCTTCTTTATGAATCAAGCTTTTCAGTCGTTTGCTTAAGAGCACACTAATATTTAGTCTACGTGTTTCGTTCAGTAAGCATTTGTATATACTTTGGGAGTTATCACTTTGAGGAAATACTCTACCATCTGCTTCTGTTTTGAGTGGCACCCCACGTGTAGTAAACCACTCCTGTGTATCAGCACTGGTAAATGTATGAAAAATTGGCTCTAAGAACTCTCTACCTCTGGGATAGTTAGCAGCCAGGACAGAAGGTTCGCTTATAGTATTGGTGACATTGCACCTGCCACCACCGCTTATGAGTACTTTAGCGAGAAGCTTATTACTCGCTTCATAGATAGTAATATTTGCTTGAGGAAGTTTCTCTGCTGCATTGATAGCACAGAAAAATCCAGCTGCACCTCCACCTATGATAGCTATCTTCATAGGTTATAGTCCAAAGAATGCTATAGTCTCTGTGATTACCTCTGCAAACTGCTTTGGAATCTTCCGGGCAACTAATGGATGCTTCGTATTAAATGTATGGTCAGCACCTTCTATCTCTACTAACAGTGCGTGCGGTACATCTTTATAGATCGTATATGCATCTTCTATGGGCACTACCGTATCTTCTACTCCATGGAGTATGAGCAGTGGTGTCTTTAGATTTTCTAGATTGTTACCTAAGCTGAGTATACTTGCATTTTCTGCAAAAGCTTCTACAAATTGGAAGTAGACAGGCATCTCTTGTTTGGTTCTCCCGTTAGTGATATGATGCACACCTTCTGTTTTCCAGTCCTGGAAATCTTTCATCTCTAGATATCGCTCTAGGTCAGAAACACTGGCCCATGTAGCTATTTTAAATATTCTTTCGTCTTGACATGCTCTAAGTAGTGC